>Ga0255347_1000451_pt1 | contig 75973 bp, 68 predicted proteins | sample wastewater_treat_2_FD_192479 | JGI IMG/M metagenome (GOLD analysis project Ga0255347, IMG submission 192479) | Wastewater microbial communities from Lulu Island WWTP, Vancouver, Canada - plant24 | ecosystem: Engineered > WWTP > Wastewater > Unclassified | place: Canada: Vancouver, British... | reverse complement strand
AGGGTAGCCTTATAAATTTTCTACAAAGAGTTGAGGGTAAGGCCCCGGTTCCTGCAGATGAAGTCGCGTTTATAAAAAAGAGCATGAGACAGTCTCTGTTATCCAATGATGCTATATCCGCCGAATGGAGCGTTGATTTGGAAAAAGCGATAGCAGATTTGTCGAAAAAGGAATCCGATATATTAAAGGCTTTGGTTTTAGACCAAAGGGCTGCAAAAGAAGTTGCTTCTGAAATAAAAATAGATGTCAGCCATGTATATAGAATACGTAGAAATGCATTATCTAAATTAAGGCAGTGGCTAGAAAATGAGGTGCTAAAAACCACTTCTACTCCTTAACCTGTGATAATGTTATGATTCTTATTCTTTCGGATAGAGGCGACAAATTATGAAAAAGAAAATTATAAGATTGAGGCGTTGGTTGGATAGACTGTCAAGAGCCTGTGAAGGCAAACAGTGGTCTTCCGCTGTGGCTGCTTCTGATTGTCTAAACGCGGAAGCTCGTGAATTGAGAGAAGAATTATATGGAATTCTTATAGAAGATTCACATGATTTTAGATTCCAAAAAATATTATCTACAATACCCTTGCATATAAAAACAATTGGTATAGCTTTGTTGATTGTCTCCTTAACTAGTATCCCGATAGCAACAGAATCAGAAAACATGACAGTAGTTTCAAAAGTGTCTAGTGAAAATAGTTTCAATATAAAAAATTTAAGCTGGTTATCAAAAGAAGAGGCAGAATTGTTGACGGTTTTTCGTTCTAATTTTGCTGAAGGTTCAAGTATGGCATTGACGCCTCTTAAGACAAACGTCAATACATCTGTTAATCATAAAAATAATGCCAAGCAAAGTGACCAAAAAGAACAGGGAAATAGCAAAGAAGAGTTGTTTGATGACAATCTAAAGAGTAATGCCCAGGAAAGTAAAAATAAGTCATTTGTAAAAACCACAGTTCAAGATGATTTGCTCTCATTAATACAGGTTGGAGAGAGAGCCTTAAGAGGAGATTCGTTCGGAATTAAGGTTGTAAAATAATATTATTACCATAATAATATGTCTAGGAATTAAATAAGATTACCAAGAGGAGTGGTTCGTTTGCATCTTCGCCTAAAAGACGTTTTTTTGTTAGGTGTACTTTTTTTATTTGTATTTTTTTCAACATCCCAAGCATCTGAAGATGCTATTTTAGGGGAGAATATACGAACGGCACAAAACCTTGTGCAAACTGATACGGCCAATATCGTTCCTCATGAAAATGAGAGTGTAAAAGCAACCGACACAGATCAACAGGAAATACCTAATCTTCCGGGTCCCAAAGTGATTTCGATTGAAATTGAAGGAAATAAAGAAGTAGTTACTCAACATATACTTAGTGCTATAACGACGAAGATTGATGAACCAGTAGACGAAGAAAAACTTCGTAAAGATGCTGAATCTATATTTGAACTAGGCTTCTTCGCGGCCGCCGATTATAAAGTAAAAGACCAAGACGGAGGAGTGGAAGTTGTTTTTGTTGTGCAAGAGAACCCTATCGTAGGATCAATAAAATTCGAAGGAAACACGGTATATTCATCAGAGAAACTTTTAGATTTAGTTTTTACAAAACCCGGAATGATTTTTAACAGAACATTTTTCCGCAATGATATCCAGAGAATTAAAGAAAAATATCAAAAAGACGGTTATGTAATGGCTAATATCGCTGATGTAAAAATAAGTGGAAACGAAATAACTGTCATTATAGTAGAGCCAAAAATAGAGCAAATTATTATACAAGGAAATAAAATAACGAAGCAATATGTTGTACGACGGTATATGAAAATAAAAGAGGGTGAATTATTTAATTCAAATAAACTTCGCCTTACTTTGAATAGGTTACAGGCTGTGGGCTTTTTCAGTGACGTTAATGTCAACTTCGAACCAGGTGAAAAGGCGGACGAAGTCATATTGATTTTGACTGTTGAAGAGGGAAAAACTGGTCGCCTTGGATTTAATGTAGCTTATGGAACAGAGAGTGGTTTTGGTGGCGGGATGAGCTACGAAAACACAAATATTGGAGGAAAGGGTTATAAGCTGGGCACAGGATTTGAGTTGGGTAACAGATCAGAATATTGGATAACTTATGAGCAACCCTATATGAGCGGCAAGGTTACAGCTTGGAGAGTAGGAGCCTATAAGCGAGCCTGGAATAATTTGGGTTACTACATTAAGGGAAATACCTATCCCGATGGATTCAAGTATGACAGGGATAAAAAAGGAGCCTATTACGGATTTGGTCGTAAATTTAGTGACACTTCAAAATATAACTGGTACTTTACGCTGGACTGGCATACTGTTGAAAATGTCCCTACTGACGGATTGATTTTCGATGATGTCAAGGACAGAATAAATGATAAGGGAAGAAGGGTAATTGATGACCTGGGTGAAGGTGATTATTACTCGGGATTACTATCTTTCCGCCGACTAAACATAGATGAATACCTTCCTTATAGTAAGGGAGATGTTCAGATTCTGAACCTCCAGTATGGCAGAGCAACTGTAAATAAAAAGGATTTTAATTATTTTAAATATTGGCTAGAAACCAAATACTATTTGCCGGTAGGGCACTTATTTAAAAACTTCTTTGAGTCTTCTATTTTTACAAATACTCAAGACAGACCACCGATGTTTGCAGCTAGATTGATGCTCGGTTCGGCTTCTGGTGATGTCCCTTACGAAGAAATGTATGCAATAGGCGGAGATACAACTTTACGTGGTTATAAAGATGAAGAGTTTCGTGGTGAAGACATGCTGCTTGCTAATTTAGAGCTGCGAATTCCAATAGAGAAAGCCTTTGGATTTGTCGTATTCTATGATATTGGTAGATCTTGGCGCAGAGATACAAATATAAGCTTGGGAAGTGATATAGGGTCTGCTCCAGGGTTTGGTGTTCGTTTAAATACGCCTCTTGGCAATATGCGTCTTGATTACGCTTCTGGCAGTGAAGACAGGTTCCATTTTGGTTTTGGAGAATTATTTTAGCTACATTATTAAATATATTAAAAGCTGGGTTGCGGCATTTTTCATTGCCGCAACTCTTACTGTCTGCATATCCCCTGCTTATTCTTATTCTGTTAACGTAGAAGGGTTGTCCGGTTGGCAAGAGAAAGCCGTTAGCCGGAGTTTAAACGCTGTGGCTCAAAAACTATCGTCAGGAATGAACAGTACAGAGTTGATTGCAGTGTTTACTGCTGTTTCAGAAAAGTTATTCAAAGGTTATAGACTAGATACAATAAATGTTGACTCACAAATAGTTTCTTTAAAATTCATAGCAGATCAGCCACCCAATAATTGGGCTTTAGAATTTAATGAACCACAGATAAAAGGAGCACCCTTAGAGTGGTTTAAATCCGATTTAATTAAAGCTAAGAGGGTAATAGAATTATTAGTAGAGGGTTTGCCATTAGAATCGCTTGCCTGGTGTGATATTGTGCTAAAAGAAGAAATAGAAAAAGAATTGACTCATATCTTACCTGGCTGGCGAACGTCTTTTGTTGTTTTTTCCAAAGAAGAGTTACCAACGTTAGAAGTAACTTTCTCGCCGGAAATGCCAGTAATTTTAGCTTTTAATTCTAGTTTTATATCAAATTCCCTTCCTACACTTTTGCAAGGTGATGTAAAACAAGATTTGATGAAGGAATTTTCTCTTTTTATAGGGCTTCCGGTATTATGGGTACAGCTTCATTCCAAAGAAATAAATAATTGGGCGGAAAATTTTCTCCAAACGAGAGGAATTGTAGAAAAAACGGCATCTTTCTCAAAAGTAGAGTTTAAAGCAGCCCCTCTTTCGCAAATGAATGTTAAACTAGAAAGTCGACGCTATTCGATAGGGGCATGGGCTTCTGTATATGCAGGGACTAAGGAAAAATCAGCTGAGTTTGGTGTACACTTAGGGAAAAGAGTTGAAGTGATTCCAAACTGGATAATGGAAGTGTATGGGGAGGGAATTATTCAGTTACAAGATTGGAATCCTGAAGGGCGCTTAGGAGTTAGATGGTCCCCGTGGGGAGATATATGGTTAGGTGGAGAATGGTCATCAAGAGATGATTTATGGTGGGTAAGATTAAATATTGACCCTCGTTTACGCAAACCTTATGCATGGGTTAGAATTAGAGAAGATGGCGAGTTAAACACTGCTTTAGGCTGGAAAGCTACAGAATATATATCCTTTGAACTTCATTATGATTCACGCGACTCAAATATGTTAGGGTTAAGAATTTTGGGAAATTTATAGACTTTTAGGGAGATAAGTTATGGCTAAAAAACTAAAACTTAAAGAAATTTTAAGCATGACAGGTGGCGTTCTCAAAGGGAATCCAGAACTTTCAATAAACAGCATAACGTCTATCGATAAATATAAGGTCGGGTCTATTTCTCCACTATGGGAAAGTAAATTTGTTCCTTTAGCAACATCTAAAATGGTATTGCTTACAAAGCCAGGTTGGATCCCCGAAGGGGCTTCTGGCGTAGAAGTGGAAGATCCTCGTCGTGCCCTGGTCTTTTTGCTTGAATATTTTGATTCTTTCATAATAGAAAAACCCTTTGTATCAAAAAGTGCGTTAGTGTCGGGGCATTCGACTATAGGTGAAAATGTTTATATTGGTCCAAATTCTGTAGTTTCAGAAGGATCTGTATTAAGTGATGATGCTGTACTTCTTGGAAATGTTTGGATTGGTAAGCATGTAACTATAGGTAAAAACACAATAATTGAACAGGGTGTAGTAATACATGATTTCGTAACAATTGGGGAAAATTGTATTATTCATTCAAATGCAGTAATAGGTTCTGATGGGTTTGGCTTTATGCCAGATGGAGAAAAAGGGTTGTTAAGAATTCCACAAATAGGAAACGTTGTAGTAGAAGATAATGTAGAGATAGGGTCTTGCAGTTGTATTGATAAGGCGACTTTTGGAGAAACTCTAATTTCTAAGGGAACTAAGATTGATTCCCTCGTAAAAGTAGGACACAATTGTCGTATTGGTGCTAATTGTATCCTTGTTTCACAATCGGGCATAGCAGGTAGCACTATTTTAGAAGAAGGCGTAACAATTGCGGCACAAGTAGGGATAGCCAATCACGCCACAATCGGAGCAAGGACAACAATAGGAGCTAGAGCGGGTGTTATCAAAGATGTCCCTAAAGATAAAATATATTCAGGATTCCCCGCACAAGAACATAGGGAGGAGCTTCGTCAACAAGTAGCATTAAGAACCCTTCCGAAATTGATAAAAGAAATTAAAGAACTAAAAGAAAAAATAGAAGGACTTACACAAAAAGACGATTAAAATGAAAACGATAAAAAATGAAATTAATTTTAAGGGAACAGGCCTTCATTCAGGTAAAAAAAACGAATTAACACTGTCCCCATCTGATGTTTACGGCATCAGATTTAAAACAAAAAACGGTCTATATAATATTGTAGATGCCGTTGTAGAAGAGGACTCCCGCTTAACATCTTTTCGTCTTCCTGACGGTTCAATCGTAAGAACTGCGGAGCATTTACTGGCTTCCATCGTTGGAATGGAATTAGATGCAGTAATAATTGTTTTAGACGGAGATGAAGTGCCTATTATGGACGGGAGTGCTCATTTGTTCGCCAAAGCGATTGATGAGACAGGCTATGTCGAAATAGAAGGGGTGACACCAAGGAGAGTTATTTCTATGCCACTTGTGATAGAACATAAAGATGAAAAAATAATCTCTGTTTTTCCATCAGAAATACTCAAAATGACATATATTATTGATTATCCTGGAACACCAATAGGATTACAAAAAATAACATACGAAATAAACAGAGAAAAATTTTTAGGTGTAATTTCTAAAGCACGAACTTTTGGTTTGACTTATGAACTTGATTTTCTCAAAAAAGCCGACCTTGCGAAAGGAGGAACATTAGATAACGCACTGGTTTTTGATAAAGATAAGCTCCTCAATGAGGGAGGCTTGCGTTTGCCATTTGAATGTGCCACACATAAGATAATAGATCTTTTGGGAGACTTAGCCCTTATGGGGCCGATTCCTACGGGACACTACTTAGGTATATGCAGTGGTCATGGACTTCATAGAAAACTTGTAGAAAGATTAAAAAAAATATATATGCGATAAAATACTTATTTGTATTAATTAGAGGAGGCGAAGATTTGGAATTAGATATTAATCAAATATTAAAATGTTTACCTCATAGATATCCTTTTCTTTTGGTAGATAGAATAGAGGAAGTAATCGATGAACCAGACATTAAGCAAGTAACAGGGTATAAAAACGTTACTTATAATGAGCCTTTTTTCCAAGGCCATTTCCCTGACGAACCAGTTATGCCTGGAGTTCTAATTCTGGAAGCAATGGCACAGATAGGAGCAATTTTACTGAGTTTCCAAGGAGATTTTCGTGGAGAACAAAGAAGCTTGGGCTATCTAACTTCAATTGACAAAGCAAGATTTCGTAAGCCGGTTAAACCTGGAGATCAGCTTAAAACAGTAGCTACTTTGATTAAAAGAAAAGGCTTAGTGGGTAAATTTAAATTCACAGCCACAGTAGATGGTGAGATAGTTACAGAAGCAGTCATGGGTTTTGTCATATCTTCGGGTTTAACATTAAAGACGGAGAATAAAAGATGAGTATAAACATACATCCCACAGCAATAGTGTCCAAAGAGGCGGAAATTGGCAATAATGTGACTATTGGTCCTTATGCTATTGTTGAAAAGAAAACGAAAATCGGAGACAGAACAGTTCTAAGAGCAAATTCTCATGTATGTGAATTTACCGAACTAGGAGAAGACTGTGTGTTATACGAACACTCTGTAATAGGCGGATTACCACAGGATCTTAGCTACGAAGGAGAAGAGACCTGGGTGCGTATTGGCAATAATGTTGTTTGTCGTGAATTTGTTACTGTTAATAGGGCAACAGGTGAAGGAGAAATCACGCGTGTCGGTGACAATGCATATATCATGGAAGGTGTTCATATAGCTCACAACGTAAGAGTTGGATCATTTTGTACAATAGCAAACAAATCGGGGTTATCCGGATATGTACATATTGGCGATCATACTGTTGTGGGTGGGATGTGTGGGTTCCACCAGTTCGTGCATGTCGGAGATTATTCTATGGTGGGAGGCTTCTCAAAAATCATACAGGACATTCCCCCCTACTGCTTGGCTTCAGGGAATCCATGTAGAGTTTACGACATTAATAGAATTGGACTTAAAAGACAGGGATTTAATGCGGAAACTCGTCGTATTTTACGTGATATATATAGAATCATATATAACTCAGGATTGGGAATAAAAGATGGTATTGCTCAAGTCGCTGCGCTATATGGAGAGTTGTCTGAAGCTAAGCTAATAGTGGACTTTGCTGCAGCAACGAAACGCGGTTTCGCATCAAGAATTACACAAGACTGGCATAGCAAGTAGGGAGATATTTATAGTTATGATAAAACTGTTTGCTTTAGATATCGATGGGACTTTAACTGACGGTGGCGTATATATGGATGGTTTAGGGAATGAATACAAACGATTTAACACTCAAGACGGATACGGTTTGACATCTCTTATTAAGTCGGGGGTCAAAGTGGTCTTTATAAGTGGAAGATATTCACCCGCAACTCAGAGACGAGCCCAAGAATTAAACATAACCGTTTGTATAAATGGGACTAATGATAAGCTTACAGAATTGAAAAAAATTGCTATTGAATACAAAATATCAAAAGAAGAAATAGCCTATGCAGGAGATGATATCCCTGATTTAGAGTGTATAAAGTGGGCTGGTGTAGGAATCGCCACTAAGAACTCTGTTGTTGAAATTAAGGAGTCTGCTGATTGGTGTACAGAACAATCTGGTGGAAATGGTGCAATAAGAGAGTGTGCAGAATATATACATAAAATAAATGGTGGCAGTCTGTGATAATTCAAAACAAGAAATTTCTCAGTCTTTTAAGAATGAAGCCATTAGATAAGTTTATTTTAAGAGAGCTAATGGGTCCGTTTCTATTTGGGATAATGTCTTTTACTATAATATTAATAGCCGGCAGCCTATTATTCCAAATAGCTGATCTCGTTATACAAAGAGGGGTTTCTGTCTGGGTTGTTATACGCTTATTTATATATTATTTGCCAAAATTAATGACATACACTATCCCAATGAGTTGTTTGTTAGCTACGCTTACTGGTTTTGGAAGGATGTCTGCAAATTCTGAATTGATTGCTCTTAAGGCGGCTGGTTTGTCTTTTAGTAGGATTGTTAAGCCTGTAGTTTTCGCTACTTTTATTATATCAATTACAGCTTTTTTTATAAACGAAACGATTGTACCGTTGACTGAGAGAGCAGCTTCTAACGTAATGCTCTTTGAAGTATGGAAACAGTCTCCACCTCAGTTTCACGAGAAGATTTTTATAAAAGAAGAGAGTGGTGGAGTTTTAAAAAGAGTTATATATATAAATAAAATGGAAATAAAAAACGGAGACATGTCTCAAGTAGTCGTTCAAGAGTTTGAGGATGGTCGTCTAAGTAGAATAAATTCGGCTAAATCAGCGAACTGGATAGACGGTAGTTGGTGGTTAAATAATGGGAATGTTTTTGAAGTAAATAAAAATGGACTTGTAAGTCTTTTGTTCAAATTTGAGAAACAAAAGATTAATATAAATATGAATCCCGACGAAATAGCAAAAGCATCGACGCAACAGCCCGAACAAATGACAATGAAAGAACTTTTAGCAACTATAAAATTAAATGAAAAGAGCGGGATAAACTCTTCTAAGTTGTGGATGATGTTTCACCTGCGTATTTCTGTCCCGTGGGCATGTATGGTGCTCGCACTTGTAGGAGCAGCTCTTGGAAGTCGCCCACAACGTTCCAGCTCAAGTCTTGGTCTTGGTCTAAGCGTAATAATTGTCTTTGTATACTATGTAATTTTATCCCTGACACAGTCGCTTGGTGAAGCAGGATATATTCCCTCCTATATCGCAGCGTGGATAGCGAATATAGTATTCCTAATAATAGGTCTTTTAATGTGTAAGAATGCGAATAAGCTGGGTTAAAATATCAAGAATACATATAAGCTTTTACTAATTATAAAAGTAAAGTGGGAATGGCATAATTTGTTTTTTTAATTTAACCGCAAGTGTTTTACGTCTGAAGCAAAAAACAGATTTTCCTTGCCGTTAATGCGAACAATAAGTGCACCTTGGCTGGAAATATTTATTGCGTCTCCAATGAGCGTTACGTCGTCCTGAATAATCATTACTTCTTTTCCTATAGTTGAACAAATATTTCTGTATTCTTCTATTATTCTTTTTATTCCATCTTTATTATCAAATAATTTCAAGGTAGAAGAAAATTTTTCTAAAATTTCAACAAGAAGGTTTGAGCGAGAGATGCTTTCTAATGAATTTGATTCAATTAAAAGAGAGGTTGCATCGTTTTTTATATCATCATTAATTTTTGTTTTCGACATATTCACGTTTATTCCGACGCCAGTTAAAATATAGTGTATCTTATCCGAATCACAAGCTGCCTCGCTAAGAATTCCACACACTTTTTTATTTTTTATTAAAATATCATTAGGCCATTTTAGTTCAGTCTTAATGTTATACTTTTCAATTAAAATTGATCGTATTGCAATTCCCACTGCAAGATTTATTAAGTTAACATATTAAGGGTCAAAATTTGGTCTAAAAAGGCAGGAAAATAAAAGATTTTCCCCTTTGGGACTATACCATAAACGCCCCTTTCTTCCTCTCCCGGAATATTGAAGATCTGAAATTATTACAAGACCTTGAGGGACTCCATCTTGAGCATATTTTTTAATAACTTCTTGGGTAGATCCTACTTCATTAAAATATATAAAATCATTAAAAAAAGTATTTTCTTTTAACAAAAATTTTATATAAGACGGCGAAATTTTTTTTATTTCAGATACGTTGGAAAGCATATAATTCCCGTCAGACGTGAAGTCTATAGTTAATCCTTCATTTCTTAAAAAATTAATTTGTTTATATATTATTTCTTTTGTAATGCCTAATTCTCTTTCTATAAACAAAGAGGGAACAAGCTTATTCTGGTTTTCTAAAAGTATAGAAAGCAGGTCCAATTTAAGCTGAGTTTTCTCATCATTTCCCATTTTAGAGTAACCCTCCAATTAAAATATAGATTGATTTTCAATAGGTAAAAAAACTATTATACTTTATACTCTTGAAGCATATAATAAAAGCAACGTTTAATTATTAGGAGGGTTTATGAAATGATAGATCTTTCAGTTACATCTGTCATGATGAACTTGCACTCGTCTTATGACGAACTGCGTGGAAGTCTTTGACCTTGCCACAATTGAGAAAAGAATAGAAGAGCTTCGTAAAATTGCAGAACAGCCTGACTTTTGGAAACTAAAGGATGCTCAGGATATATCTAAAGAGACAGTAATGCTTCAAAATAAAATAAATAAATTGAATGCTGTCAGCGGTGAAATAGAAGAGTTAGAGACATATGCAGAGCTTTTAAATGAGCTTGAAGACGTTGAACTACAAAAAGAATTTTATAGGCGTTCCTCTTTGTTACAAAAAAACATAGAAGAATATCAGACGCTTATTTTATTAGATGGAGCATATGATACCGCCGGAGCAATCTTAAGTGTACATGCCGGAGCAGGCGGACTTGACTCTCAAGACTGGACTGCAATATTGTACCGGATGTACATTAGATGGTCAGAATCTCATAATTATACTGTAAAACTAATAGACGAGATAACAGATCAAGAAGCTGGTATTAAAAGTGTAACAGTGTCTATAAATGGAGACTATGCTTATGGTTTTTTAAGAGGCGAGCAAGGAGTTCATCGGTTAATCAGGATATCACCTTATGATTCGGCTAAACGTAGACATACTAGCTTTGCTTCTGTTGAAGTCACCCCTATTCTTCCTGATAACGTTGAGTTAGCAATTAAGCCGGAAGATCTAAAAATAGATACGTTTCGCTCAGGGGGTGCAGGAGGACAGCATGTTAATATGACGGATTCTGCTGTGAGAATTACACATATACCTTCCGGTATTGTTGTTAGTTGTCAGGCAGAACGCTCGCAGCACATGAATAGAGCTACGGCCATGCAAGTTCTTCGGTCTCGATTATATGAAAGAATGCTGGCAGAGCGTCGAAATCATATGGATGATCTTCAAGGTGAAAAACGTGAAATTTCATGGGGTAGTCAGATTCGCTCATACACGCTCCATCCTTTCCAACTAGTAAAAGACCATCGTTCTTCATATGAAACAGGCAATACACAGGCTGTCCTTGATGGGGAGATAGATGATTTTATAATGAATTATTTAAGATTTCAGAAAACGACCGGTTAATTTATATAGGAGTGAAAACAGTGAAGAGAAAATATTATATACTGACGTTTATTTTTTTACTATTACTTTATTTTACGGGTGACACTGTTGCCAGTGCTCATACATTTAATCCGTCATCGCCTATAATGCCGATCGATAAAATAAAATCTGGAATGAAGGGTAAAGCATATACCGTTATTTCCGGGACAGAAATTACACCATTTGAGGTAAGCATATTAGGAGTTCTTCCCCGTAAAACGAGTCCTAAAAACCTTATACTATTTAAAATTGAAGATAAGGAGGTAAATGCTAACGGTGGTATTGCTGCAGGAATGAGTGGTTCTCCTATTTATATAGACGGGAAACTAATAGGAGCTATAGGATATGGGTGGTCATTCTCAGAAAAGAGTTTGGGGCTTGCTACTCCAATAGAAGACATGATTTCAGCTTTAGACTGGCCGGAGCGTATCCCCGGTTTTGAAATACCACAAATTGTACCAACATCACCCCTCAGTCCAGATTTGGTGGAAACTGATAGTGCTGAAAAACATAAAACTAAAAAAAACAATGGCACAGACGATGTAAAACGTAATTCAAACATCCAAAATAAATATTCAAGTAGGCGTGACGAAGATTTATTTGAAGAAATAAATTTAACAAAATTCCTAGCCTTAAGGGATAATGATAAGCTCGAAATATTTAGCAAAAGGGAACTAATCCCTTTAAATATGCCGGTTTTAGTGGATGGGATGTCACCGGAATTAGTAAAAGATTTAGAGAAAAAAATTGGATGTACGATGCTTCCTTACGGGTCTACCTCGACATCAAGTTTTAATGCAAAGAGCAATAACATTCTCAAACCAGGGGCCGCTATAGGAGTTGCTTTAGCCTGGGGTGATATTCAAATGGGTAGTATAGGGACATTAAGTGCAGTGGATAAAGATGGGAGATTCCTAGCTTTTGCACATCCAATGCTTAATGCCGGAGCCGTTTCTTATCCAGCAACAGAAGCTTCTATTATCAAAATTATCCCTAGACTTGACAATACATTTAAGTTAGGCAGTTTGGGGAACATCATAGGAACTGTAACGCAGGATAGGCCGGTAGCAATAGCTGGAAAAATTGGACAATATGCACCGGCTTCTAGTTATGTACTAAAATTTCATGATAAAGACACGGGGAATGACGTTTTGAAGCGCTTTCAAACTCTCTCAGATTCATTTACAGGTCCTGCAATAGGTGCTTCTGGGATAAAAGCACTAATTGAAAATGAATGGGGACGAAAAGGTGAAGGGACGGCGACAGTTAAGCTCAGATTTTCAGGCGGAAATATGAAAGAGAGTTGGAAGAGAGAGAATATTTTCTTTTCAAGTAATTCGCTTGTTGATGCAATGACTGAAGAATTAGAAGGTTTAACAAAAGTTTTTTCTTTGAACCAATTTCAAGAAATACGTCCTTTTGGTGTTAGCGTTGAAGTAAGTGTAACAAGAGATCCCAAAATTATCTTTATAGAAAAACTTGAGCTAGTAGATTCAAAAGACACTTATGCACCGGGAGAAAAGCTAGAATTAGATGTAACAACGAGAATTTGGCGCCAACAGGCTAGAAAAAAACGTATTTCTTTGGCTATTCCCAAAGATGCCGCAATGATGTGCGAAATTTCAGTTCGTTCCGGCAGAGAAAGTGCAAAAGAAAATAATTCTAAATCAAATAATGGACTTTCATCTATAACAAATATTTCTGATTTATTGCGGGAGCTAGATGCAGTTGAAAAAAATAATCAGATAATAGCAGAGATAAATGCACCGGTTGCTGGTAAAGCGAAAAATAAAGGAGAATCTGGACCTGATTTGCCTAGTAATATGACAGACTCTCGCTTGAATTATGAAATACAGCAAGAAAAAATAAAAGAAGGAACTCTCGTAGTAACTGATACAGAGTACTTTGTTGAGGGGAGTTTAAGGAAATTCGTAAAGATAAGTGATGTACCACAGATAGAAAATAATGAAAAGAAGAAAGACAACTAGACAAAAAACATAAACTTGTTTGACGGGTAATAAAAATTAGATGAGGAATAAATGTTTTAATTTTTGTTTATTATTTCTTAGTAAAATTTTAATTATTTGCTCAAAATAACCTAGTAGACTATAATAAGCGGTTGTCATAGTTATTCATTTATGTTACACACAATAAAATCATATTTTAAATAAGCAGGAGGCAGTTTTATGCAAAAAGATTATAAAGATACTTTGTTTCTCCCACAAACTTCTTTTCCAATGCGTGCGAATTTGGCACAGAGGGAACCGGATTTATTAAAATATTGGGAAGATATTAATTTATATGAAGAGCTGAAAAAGAAAAACAAAGGTAAAAAAAGCTTTATACTGCATGACGGCCCCCCTTATGCAAATGCAGGCATACATATTGGCACTGCTACAAATAAAATATTGAAGGATTTTGTTGTTAAGTATAAATGGCAGAGAGGCTATTTTTCTCCTTTTGTTCCGGGTTATGACACACATGGGTTGCCTATTGAATTAAAAGTTCTCAAGGAGCAGGGGATCGATAGAGATAAAATTGCTTCGGTAGAACTTCGAGATAAGTGTGCAGAATATGCTCGAAAGTTTGCTAAAGTACAAACCGAACAATTTAAGAGGCTTGGAGTAATTGCGGATTGGGAAAATCCATATATGACACTCGTCCCTGCATATGAAGCAACCCAACTTGAAGGGTTTTCTGAGATGGTGCAGAAAGATTTGGTGTATAAAGGTCAGAAAGCTATCTATTGGTGTACTGACTGTCAAACAGCTTTGGCTGCTGCAGAGATAGAATATTCGGATGAAACGTCTCCGTCCATATTTGTAGCATATAAATATGAAGGTGCAGCAAAACTTTTTCCTGAACTAAAAGATAGAGATGTAAACGTAATTATTTGGACAACAACGCCTTGGACAATCCCGGCTTCTATGGCAATTGCTCTTAATCCTCATTTTAACTATGGCTTTTATGAAGCTAATGGCAAAGTATATCTTCTTGCAGAAGATATGAGAGATTTCGTCTCACATGCAACAGGGTTAAAGTTTACTAATCCTATAATACTTTGTAAGGGATTACAGCTTGAAAATTCGGAAGCGAAACATCCATTTTATGACAGGATAACACCCCTCGTATTAGCCAACTATGTGACTCTTGAATCAGGGACAGGATGTGTTCATACCGCTCCTGGACATGGAACGGATGACTATGAAACAGGGATGAGATATGGGATCGATATCTATAACCCCGTAGATGAAACGGGTCATTATTATAAAGATACGCCAATATTTGCAGGAATGTCATTATCTGAAGGTGGGAAAAAAGTATTAGAACTTTTGACTGAGTCCGATAGGTTATTAGGACATCAAAAAATTTCACACTCATATCCACATTGTTGGCGCTGCAAAAAACCGGTAATTTTTAGGGCAACTGATCAATGGTTTGTGGCCGTAACGAAATTTAAAGAAAAAGCTCTTAGTTGCATAGATAAGGTCCAATGGATACCAGAATGGGGAAAAGAGCGTATGTCAAATATGTTAAAGGAGCGTTCTGATTGGTGCATTAGCCGTCAAAGGATTTGGGGAGTGCCCATCCCAGCATTTTATTGTGAGGATTGCGGAGAGGTTATCCTTTCCAAAGAAACAGTATTGTGCGTAGCAGAAAAAGTCCGAGAATTTGGAAGTAATTGTTGGTGGAACTTATCAGTAGAAGAACTTATTGGCAACTTGGCCGTATGCCCTAAATGTAAAAGTAAAAAACTGAAAAAAGAGACAGACATAATGGATGTATGGTTTGACTCAGGTTCAAGCCACTCAGCCGTATTAGATAACTGGGAGGACCTTAGTTGGCCAGCAGATCTCTATTTGGAAGGCAGTGATCAACATAGAGGTTGGTTCCAGACATCATTACTTAATAGTGTAGCAACCCGAGATTTGGCTCCTTATAAAGCAGTTCTAACTCACGGTTTTATAATGGCGGGAGATGGAAAGAAAATGTCTAAATCTCTCGGAAATGCCATGACTCCTGAAAAGATAATTGATAAAAATGGAGCAGATATCCTTAGGCTTTGGGTGGCTTCCTCCGACTACCGGGGAGATGTTCGCATATCAAACGAAATATTTGAAAACTTAATTGAATCTTATAGAAGAATTAGAAACACAGCTAGATTTCTTCTTGCTAATCTTAAAGAATTTAATCCATCTACTGATATTGTTAAGCCTGAAGAGCTTTCGGATATAGATAAATATATTATGACAAAGCTTAACAAAATAAGGGAACGTGTTACCAAGGGTTTTGATGAATACGAATTTCATCAGCCAATGATAGCTATACATCAATTCTGTGACTTTGAGTTAAGCTCTTTTTATATAGACATAAATAAAGATTGTCTTTATGCAGATTCCAAAGACTCATTATCCAGACGTTCTGTAAGAACTGTAATGTGGACAGTTCTTAAAATGCTTGCTCAAATGATATCGCCAGTGCTTTCATTTACCGCAGAAGAGATATGGCAACATTTAAGAGAAATGGATTCGACATTATCAAAGAGTGTGTTTCTTAACGATTGGCCCTTAGAGAACGAGTTCGTGTTTGATGACAATATTGAAAAGACATGGGACTGTGTTATGGATGCAAGACAATCAATACTAAGAGGCCTTGAGTCTGCGAGAAGTTCAGGCGAAATCGGACACCCTCTTGATGCACACATCCAAATTATGTTGAGAAATGAATATGAACACTTAAAAACAAAAATAGCTATTGCTGATTGGGAGAAAGTATCAATCGTGTCTTCTTGTGAGATTGTAAGTGAAGTGAAAAATGCGAATGTGCTTTATGAAGATCCCAATACAGGGATATCTATTGGAGTTACAAAGTCTTCTCATGAAAAATGCCCGCGCTGTTGGAAAAAAAGACCTGAGGTTTTGCTTAACGGCATCTGTCATCGTTGTAAGGATGTCGTTGGATAAAAAAAACTCAGATGTAAATTATAACTCGAAGAAAATGTATCCCCAGCTCCGTGGTGGAGAGCGAGATAAGGATACGCTTGTAGAGTTTATTGTTAAAGAAGAGGAGTCCGGTCACAGGTTAGATTTTGTAATTTCGCAAGAAGTAGCTGTTAGTAGAGGGCATGCTCAAAGGCTAATTAAAGGAGGCAGAGTAAAACTTACTCCTCAGAGATACATAAAACCATCGATTAAGGTCAATAAGGGAGATATTGTAAGCGTTAATATGTTTGCAATAAAAGAGACAGAATTAATTCCGACAGAAGTTGACTTTGAAGTGCTTTTTTTTGATGACAGTATTGTTGTTATAAACAAACCCTCGGGCTTGGTGGTACATCCATCTAAAGGCCATTGGGACAGAACTTTGGTACATGGACTTTTATATAGATTCCCTGATATTGCAAATATAAACGGTGTAAATAGGCCTGGAATAGTTCACAGACTAGATAGAACAACTTCAGGCCTAATGGTCGTGGCTCGCAATGGTCTTGCACAGGAAACACTGTTTAGAGATTTTAAAGCGAGCCGTGTAAACAGGGAGTATATCGGGCTATGTTACGGTACCCCGAAAAACCTTATAGGAGAAATCTCACTACCTATAGCGAGAAATCCGTATAATAGATATAAAAGAAGTATTGTAGAAGATGGAAGGGATGCGAGAACAGGCTACAATGTCATTTGGAGTAATTCTGGTTTTTCCCTTGTACATTTCACTTTACACACTGGAAGAACACATCAAATAAGAGTCCATATGAATGCCATAAATCACCCCCTTGTTGGAGACCAACTCTACGCACCTGGAAGACATTCATCGTTTGACAGTTGTAATAGAGTGTTTCTTCATTCGTGGAAGCTAGGTTTTAAACATCCCAAAACCCGAGAGACGATTTGTTTTGTAAGCCCTCTTACTCAAGATCTTGTGAGTTTTTTAAAAGATATTTCTCCCAAAAATCACTGCCCACATTGAGAGTTTTAAATTCGCGGTAAGTAACGCCGGCAATTTCTGAATTAATAGGCGACACATATTTTCTTAATGTATAATCTACTCTCACCTTACCGCAATCTTTTGACTTGCTGTAATAAACAGCAAGAGACGCACAAAAACTCAGTAGCTGATTATCATTAAATATCTCTCCAATGTTGTTATTGCGCAAAATGACATGTGCTCCAGGAATGTCTTTAGCATGAAACCAAATATCGTTCGACCTTGCAAATTTAAAAGTGGCATACCTATTACCTTTAGCTGAAAGGCCTATCAATATAATTGAGTCACCCAACATAATGCGCTTGTGTGGTGGAAATTGTTTTTCGTTAGGAACCTTGCTTATTCTTGCTTTTGTTCTATTTATTTTCAGTTCTTTTTCAATCGTAGAAAGAGATTCATCGTCATTTATACACATTGCAAGAAGTAAATCTTCATTTAAATCTTGCATCTCATTCATAACTTTTTCTAGTATTTTACTGGCTCGTTCTTTTGAAGCTGTAATTTTTTTATATTTTTTAAAATATAAATCTGCATTCTCTGTGGCAGTTAAAGCAGGATTGAGGGGGATTTCTTTTGTTTCGGGTTCGCCAGCCTCAGTATAACTAGTTAGTGATATTCTATCTTCGCCACGTCTTATATTTTGAATGTTATTTAAAATTATATTGCCATAATTTTTATAAGTTAGAGAATTGTCCTGTTTTAGAAGCTTGGATATGTCTGAAATTTGTTTTTCTCTTCTAGCTATTTCTTTCGTTAAAAAAAGATTTATAACCCTTTTCCTTTGATCCGCATTTTTATTTAAAATAGGATCTAAAACTAATTCAGTAGAGGAAGCAAGTAAGTTGTTATATACAGTGGCATTTTTTAAATTAACAGGAAAAGGGAAAATATATCTGTTTAGTTTCTGAATTTTCATTGTATTTTTTGTATTGGAATAAAATGAACTAAGATGTTTTTTTTGTTCGTTTAACGGCATTTCAAAAATAGTCTTTAGTAAGGGGGCTCCAATACCTTTTATATTTTTAAGTGATTCTTGTCTTGGTTTTTCTAACCATTCTTCTAATGTTATGCCTTTATACTCAGCTGGAAATATATATTGGTGTCCTGAGGCAATAATACGTTCTCTGTTCTCTGATGGATATATATGTTTTGCAGCTTCAATAATTGTCCCGTCATCTTCTATAAGAATAAAATTGCCGTGGTTCTGTATTGCTTCTAGAACAAGATGTTTTTTGTTATGAAATCCAGCTCCAAAAGTTTTTTTAAAAGTGAGCATTAGGATTCTATCTCTTTTAATTTGTTGCGAGGTAAGGAGTTCCGTGCCGTGTAAATGTCTCTTTAGAGCCCCTATTATTGGATGGGTCTGTTTTACTGTACCTATAAGTTTTTTACGATTATCATTATTAATAAAAGTTATGCCACAATTTTGAACTTTCCATGAAAGCAATAATGTGATAGTAGAAGAAAATGAAAGTGTACACCAGCTGCATCCTCCATAAATTTTTTGTACTTTATGGTTATAAATTGTTTCAAGCATTTTGTTCCATTCATAAACTAGTTCGGGCCCAAAAGACACAAATATCACTCCCATCACAATTAAATATATACAAATTACCACAATCTATTATTTCTTACTATTAAATAAAAAAGTACTTTGAAATGCGTATACACAATTATAAATCTAGGTTAAAATGCTAGAAGGATTAGAATAGTTGTTTAAGAAGTATATCAAAATATAATGGAGGTGTTTGAAAATGAGCAAAGAAAGGATTTTAATTTCGTCTGAATCTGTGACGGAAGGACATCCTGACAAACTCGCTGATCAAATATCTGATGCAGTCCTTGATGCGATTTTACAAGAAGACCCAGATGGCAGAGTAGCGTGTGAAACTCTTGTAAGCACGGGACTTATTGTTGTAGCAGGAGAAATTACTACAAATTGTTACGTTGACATTCCGAAAATAGCACGAGAAACAGTAAAGGAAGTAGGATATACAAGGGCAAAATATGGATTTGATGGTGAAACTTGTGCTGTTATAACGGCCATAGATGAACAATCTCCAGATATCAAGCAAGGAGTTGATTTGGCAAAAGAAGCTCTAGATAATTCTGATGACGAGAATGATAAAACTGGAGCTGGAGATCAAGGACTGATGGTGGGTTACGCATGTGATGAAACAGAGGAATTAATGCCGATGCCTATTTCCCTTGCACACAAACTTACTCGCAAACTTACTGAAATGCGTAAAAATAAAACAATCCCTTACCTTCGCCCTGATGGGAAGAGCCAAGTTACATTGGAGTATATAGATGGAAGACCCCAAAGAATAGATACTGTTGTCATAAGCACTCAACATCACCCTGCAGTTGCACTTTCGCAGATAAAAGCAGACATTGAGGAGCATGTGATAAAAGATATTATTCCAACTAACCTAATAAAAGATGATTTTAAAATTTTCGTTAATCCTGCAGGAACTTTTGTCAGAGGAGGCCCTCAAGCAGATTGTGGTCTAACTGGACGAAAAATTATCGTGGATACTTACGGTGGTGCAGTGCCCCATGGCGGAGGAGCTTTTTCTGGGAAGGATCCAACAAAGGTGGACCGTTCTGGTGCTTATATGGCGAGGTATGCCGCAAAAAATGTAGTAGCTGCGGGCATAGCCTCTAAGTGTCAGGTTCAGGTGGCTTATGCGATAGGAGTAGCAAATCCTGTTTCAATAATGGTCGAGACCTTTGGTACAGGGAAAATTCCAAATGAACAAATAACTCGTTTATTACGCGAACATTTTGATTTCCGTCCTAGAGCTATAATAAAAAATCTTGAATTATGCAAGCCCCAATATAAAAGAATCGCGGCTTATGGGCATATGGGACGGATTGATATCCATCCGATGCCAGCATGGGAGAAAACAGACAAGGCAGAGATTCTTAAAGAAGCATCTCAAAGGTTTATGTAAAACTCAAAAGTCCGTTTATGTAATTTCTTGACGGACTTTAATTCTTAAGTTATGCATACAGCATTGTTGTTTAAAGAAATAAAGAGAATACTTACACATCTTGTATGGCCTCAGGTTTGTCCAGTTTGTGGGAAAATAGTTGAGTCGTATTGTTTTGAGTGTATAGAGTCCATAATTGACCCGTTACCTCCTTTTTGTCTTGAATGCGGAGGAAAGTATGGCGTTCCCTGCTGTAAGGACTCTGTTCCATGTTTTGCAGCAACAATACATGATGGGTTGCCCCGAGATTTGCTCCTAAGACTAAAATATAAAAATATAAAATCTTTAGGTGTTATACTGGGGAAACTTGTGGCACAAAATGCTTGTTTACCATCGGCGGATTTAATTGTACCTATTCCTCTACATAAAAGGTCTACAAGAGAATATAATCAAACAAGCCTTATAGGCCAAGGAATATCAGAGGCACGTAAAATAAAGTTAGATGACTCTATCTTGGTTTGGAAAAAGAATAGACCTAATCAAACTGATATGCATGGAATTCAGAGAGCAACCTTACCGTTAGATTCAATTATTTCAAAATCATCTGTACGTAATAAAAAAATAATATTGGTTGATGATGTTTATACCACAGGAGGAACCATGCGTGCTGCAAAAGCGGCAATAGAGGATAGCGGTGGTTCAGTAGTTGCAGCCTTATTATGGTCAAGGAGAATATCTTCTTCAGAAAATGAACTTTCATGGTTTGTATAGCTATTTATTAAAATTTTTTCTTAAATCAAATTGTAAAGTTACAATATAACTTTCAAAAACTAGATTGATGTTAAATACTACAGTATAATAAACTTGAAGGCACTTGTTGCTTGCATCGCATCTTTCGTTTTTCCCTTTTAACTCATTAATTTTGTGCTAGAATCATAAGTCGAAGACAGGTGGTCGACTCTTTATGAAAATATCTGATAATTCAACTAAAATATTATTTTTCCTCGTAGCAATTTCAATTTTATTTTTAATAATATTATGCCCATTAAGTATAAAATGTGATTTTTTTGGAAATACCTTAAAAATAGATAAAGCATTTATATGTCAAGAATTAGGGGATAATAGAGAGCCGTTGTCCGTAAGCTCAAGCATAAAATATGGAGAGCGACAAATATGTCTTTGGTTTCGATATTCTTCAATTCAAGAAGAAAATTATATAAGAATTTCGTGGTATTTGAATAACGAATTAGTATTTGCTGAACAACATAAATTAATAGATAAAGAAGGGATAAAGGCATTTTATCTTCTTAAAGAAGACGGGTTGCCTCTTCCGGAGGGATTTTATAAAGTTTCAATATCGTCTCCCACGAGAACGTTATCGGAGATACCATTTATAATAAATAAATAATTTAATTTGGAGGAATGAAACTTGCCAAGAGAAAAAAACATCTCAACTATTGAAAATGAAGTTGCTGCAGCAGTAGAAAGTAATAGTCAGGACAGTAGCTCTGAAATAGAGATGGCTGAGAGAAAAGATCTGGTCTCTGCATCAAAAGATCTAGTAGATAAAACAACTAAAAAAACTGCTAAAAGTAACAAGACAAAAACTTCTTCTGGACTGGGCTCATCAGCAAAAAAAACAAAAGCAGCTACAATTAAAAAGAGTAGTTCGAAGAAAAGCTTAGAGCAAGAAGAGAAGGTTGCTAAATCAGCAAAGACAACAGAAAAAAACAAAAAAGCAGCAGAAGAAGCATCGAAAATAGAAGTTAAAGAAGAAGTTGCTGCTGAGGATAAAATCAACAAAATTGTAAAGAAACAGGAAGTTCGCAAAACAGCGAAAAAACACACATCTAAATTAATAGAACAAGAAAGCAAAGATACTACCCACAAACATTCACATCCCAAACAAGGTTTTAACTCTCTTAACTCAAAGACAATAACTGAATTAAAAGAAATTGCAAAAGAGTTAGAGATATCCTCAGTTACTACTCGAAGAAAAGATGATTTAGTAGTCGACATATTAAAAAAACAGGCAGAGATGATGGGATACCGCTTTAATGGGGGGACCTTAGAGTGTTTGCCGGATGGTTATGGTTTTTTACGTCCGTCCGGGTTACTTCCCAGCAATACAGATATTTATGTTTCTGCTTCCCAAATTCGGCGTTTTGGACTAAGAAATGGAGACGTTGTGTGGGGCATAATAAGGCCTCCCAAAGATCAGGAACATTATGAGGCTCTTTTACGAGTAGAAAATGTCAACTTTACAGACCCAGAAGAATCGAGGCATAGACCTCATTTCGAAAATTTAACCCCAATTTTCCCTGAAGAGAAATTGAATCTTGAAATAAAAAATCACATTATAGCAACTCGTGCAGTTGATCTTTTTGCCCCCATAGGGAAAGGACAAAGAGCTCTTCTAGTTTCCCCTCCCAAAGCAGGAAAAACAACACTCTTAAAAAATATTGCAAAAGCAATAACAACAAACCATCCGGAAGTAATTTTAATGGTTTTGCTTATAGATGAACGTCCAGAGGAAGTAACAGATATGAAAAGGTCTGTAGATGGTGAAATTATAGCATCTACATTTGATCGTCCGGCAGAAGAACATCTAAGGGTTTCCGCACTTGCTCTTGAAAAAGCTAAAAGATTGGTAGAGGCGTCTAAAGATGTGGTTCTACTATTGGATTCAATTACGAGATTAGCTCGTGCTTCAAACTTAATTGTCCCTCCATCTGGAAGAACGCTTTCAGGCGGAATGGATCCGGCTGCCTTGTATTTCCCTAAAAAGTTTTTTGGTTCGGCTAGAAACATAGAAAATGGAGGAAGCCTTACCATTATAGGGACATCTCTTGTTGAAACTGGAAGTCGTATGGACGATGTAATTTATGAGGAATTTAAAGGTACCGGGAATATGGAAGTACACTTGTCTCGAAAAATATCAGAGCAACGCATCTTCCCCGCTTTTGATATAACTAAATCTGGAACTAGAAAAGAAGAATTATTGGTTTCTGAGGAAGATTTAAGAAGAATATGGGCTTTACGTCGAAAAATTGCAGGAATGGATGAGGCAGAAGTCCTAAACTTAATACTTGGTAAGCTGAAAAGCACCACGACAAACGAAGAATTTCTTTCTACAATAAAGATATAGAATAAATTTTAAATAGCTATAGAAAATATTTATACAAACACCTTAAAGGTTCTACGGAGTTGCTAAATTGTGATGTTTAAACGATTAAAAAAAATACCTGAAAATAAAAAAATATTATTGTCTTTTGTCTTGCTATTCTTGATGTTGTTACTGATAGCTCTTATTCTTGCTTCAATCGTGGCAGCAGGGAGAAAAGATGTGTATTGGACAACTATAAATAATTTAAACACGTCTGAAGAAGAAATAAATGACAAGGGTTTTTTTATGGCCGATGTATCTGATTTATTATTAGTAAGTGGATTAAGAGAAGGAAAATCTAAGACGGAAAGTGAATCCGTCCCTCTGGCCATAGGCCCTGGACCCTCTCTTGCGCCACTTACACCAGAGGAAGTAAAACTATATGGTGTCTTATCTAAATCAGATGGAATATTAACGGATGAAACAACTGGTGAGCTAGATGAAAATATTTATTGGCAGGAAGTTGTACTCAAAAAAAGAGACACCTTGGAATCTATTGCAAAAGCGTTTGGGGTTTCAGTAGAAGATATAAGACGAGCGAATAACATGAAAGAAAATCAAAATCCAACATATTCTGAAGTTTTATATATTCCGGATAGTGGTCAGTATGTTCAAGCCACTTTAGATTTTGTTAAAAAAATGGAACAAGCAGCAATAGAAGCGTCCAAAAAAGAGAAACCCTTATCAATTTTCTATTACACGGTTAGTGAAGGAGATTCTCTGTGGACGATAGCAGATAAGTTTGATTTAAAAGTTGATACAATAGTTGGTTCTAACAAGTTAAGCGATATAAATATTTTAAAAATAGGCATACAGTTGCGTATACCCAACCAAGATGGAGTTTTCGTAAAGTATGAAAAAAATACAAATATAGATAAATTTGCAGACAAATATGGTTCTACAAAAGATGCAATTTACATTGCAAATAAATTAAATGAAAAATCAAAAATAAATATTGGACAAGAACTATTTCTACCGGGAGGAAGCATTGCTTCTTCTGTTGAAGCACCCTCAAAAGTTCAGAGGCGAACAAGTATTTCTAGGATAGGGAAGGCTAAGCCCAAGATGGCAACAGAACACTTCGGTTGGCCGGTGTTTGGCAGGATTTCAAGTTCATTTGGTTGGAGAAGAAGTCCTTTTGGAAAAAGAAGGGTATTTCATGCAGGAATTGATATAAGAGCTCCGAAAGGGAGAAATATTGTTGCAGCACAGAGTGGACGAGTGGTACATTCTGGTTGGATGGGTGGCTATGGTTACACAATCGTGCTAACACACCCTTCAGGAGTTTCTACTCTATATGGACATTGTAGTGCCTTATTAGTATCGAAAGGTACACACGTAAACAAGGGACAGCTAATAGCACGAGTTGGAAGCACCGGACGTTCTACCGGGAACCATTTGCATTTTGAAGTGCGTCAAGGCGGTTCACCTGTAAACCCAATGAGATTTTTAAGATAAGAGCTAGAAAGGTTCAAAGGAGTGTTTGATATGGCAAAGTATGTTTTTGTTACAGGTGGGGTCGTTTCATCTCTGGGGAAGGGGATAACTTCAGCATCGTTAGGAACCTTGCTTAAAAGAAGAGGGTTCAATGTAAGTATAATGAAGATGGATCCCTACATTAACGTTGATGCTGGAACGATGAGTCCTTTCCAACATGGGGAGGTATTTGTAACTTGGGATGGAGCACAGACAGATCTTGATTTAGGGCATTATGAACGTTTTATTGACGAAAATATTTCTGGAGTTAATAGTTGTACGACAGGTAAGGTTTATTCCTCTGTCATACACCGTGAACGTCAAGGGGGATATAGTGGTGGAACAGTTCAGGTTATTCCACATATAACAAATGAAATACAAAATCGCATATTAGCCGTAGGAGAAGATAAGGACATAGTAATAGCAGAAATTGGTGGAACAGTGGGAGATATTGAGGGATTACCCTATCTTGAAGCAATAAGACAGTTGCCACAAAGAATAGGGAGAGAAAATATACTTTACTGCCATGTGACTCTGGTACCATATGTTGCTGCATCAGGAGAATTAAAAACAAAACCTACACAGCACAGCGTGAACGAGCTAAGGAGAATTGGAATTCAACCAGATATAATAGTCTGTCGTTCTCAATTTCATGTAAACGCAGAGCTTAGGGAAAAAATAGGATTATATTGTACTGTGTCGCCTGATTGTGTATTTGAAGCAAAAGATACAAGCTCAATATATCAAATGCCATTTGAACTAAATAAACAAAAGTTCGACACTACTGTTTTAAAAAAATTAAAATTAAACGCAATAAAAGAACCGGATATGCAAGATTGGCGTGAATTTTTAGACAAATTAAAATCGCTAGATAAAGAATTAAATGTTGCGTTAGTAGGGAAATATACTGAAAATAAAGATGCTTATTTAAGTGTAAATGAGGCTCTTATTCATGCCGGGATAGTTAACAGCATAAAAGTGAATATTCACCCTGTTGCAGCAGAAGATTTAGAAATAAAATCTCCAGACTATTTTTTTGATAAAATAGATGCTATTGTCGTACCTGGAGGCTTTGGTTTAAGAGGAGTAGAAGGAATGATTGAAGCAGCCAAATATGCCAGAGAAAATGATATTCCTTATTTTGGATTGTCTCTTGGTATGCAAGTTGCTGCAATAGAATTTGCACGCAATGTTTTAGGATTAAAAGATGCAAATAGTGTTGAAATGGCAGAAGAAACAAAAAATGCAATTATATGTTCAAAGGGAGAAAATAATAATATAGAAAATTTAACTGAAACTTCGCGCTTAGGATCGTTTCCATGTAAACTGATAGCAGGCTCAAAATCGTCAGAAATATATGGAAAAGAAATGGTAAGCGAACGTCATCGTCATCGTTTTGAATTTAATAATGAGTATATAGATTTATTTGAAAAAAATGGTATGAAAGTTGCAGGAGTCTGTCCAGATGGGAATCACGTGGAAATAATAGAGAATACAAATAATACTTGGATAATAGGTGTTCAGTTCCATCCTGAATTTTTGTCCAGACCGGTAAGACCACATCCATTATTTATTGATTTTATTTCCGCAGCAATAAGAAAAAAAATAAAAAAGTTTTAAAGGAGGTCACGTAATGAAAAAATATATTTTACTTTTAGCTATTGCATTCATTTTGCTTTCGTCCCCAATATTAAAACCAGTTTTTGCTGAAGAATCTGTTGATAACTTGGATAAAGTGGTTTTTCAAACTCTTGAAAGAATAGAGACAATCGTATATGGAGGGCCGCAGACAGGAGGTCTTCTTCCAAGATTAAGTAGAGCGGAAAAGGATATTTTTGGCCGTGAACTACCAGGGAGCTTGACAGAAAGGCAAACTGCGATAATAGAGTTCCTCGAAAAAGAAACAGCAACCCAACCTTCTTTGCTCTTTAAACTAGCTGTAGCAGAATGGGCTGTTTTAAGAAAGACATACCCAATCTGGCCTCTTTCTAGAAGAGTCGAACAATTGGAATCGATTACGGATGGGCTTAAAGGCGATGGAGCATTGTCTGGTCGATTAGAAAAACTTATTACGAAAATTCTACCAGAAGGGGTTTTAGCTAATACAATAACTCTTCCAGCAGCTACCATAGTCAAAGCATCTTTAACAAAGACACTTTCTGTAAAAAATATAAAACTGGACGATAAACTTGTCCTTAACTTACTTGAAGACATTTTGTTTGATGGGAACCTAGTTGCACCCAAAGGAAGTAGAGTGTTAGCACATATATCAAAACGCAAACCACCAAGAAGCTTTGGTAGAGGTTCTGAGATAGAAATAGAGTTTGATTATCTCGAATCCATAGGTCCCGCTAATATAGCATTAGTGTTAGGAGATTCAGCAAAACAAGCTATGGAAGCAGATGCTGCTATGTATGGGGCTGCGGGCGCAAGTATAGCCGGAGCAGCGATACTTGGTCCGTTAGGTTTAGTTGGTGGTTTTTTGATAAGAGGTTCAGATAATCAAGTTAAAGAAGGAACTGTTTTTTATATAGAGACAGAGTCAGAAGTTAACGTGAATGCATATAAAATACCTGGGCAAATCTCTTCTATCACAACATCTGGAGATGTTGTGGCACCGCAAGGGAACATTCCCTCTAATTCTTAGCTGTAACAGCATTATTTAAGATGAACTTTATCAATAAAAATACAAAGAAACATCTCATAAGCATCGTGTTCCTTATTGTCACGGTGCTTGTTGTATATTTATGGAAAGACCTACATCTTAATGATGCCGATAAAATTGTCCTACCCGATATTGTAGTTGAGAATATAGATGTAATTAGGGAAATTAATGGACAATATTGGAGATTAAGGTCCCCCCAAGTAGAACATAAGGATAATGTTATATATGCAAAATCACTTGATATAGAGACTATCAATGATGACAATTCAGACATTAAAATAAAAGCTGAAAGTGGCATTTTTCTAAGAGAATCTAATAATTTTAATTTAACAAACGCTATAGGAACGATGTCTAAAAAAACAGATAAGGGTTATAACCTAATAAGTGGAAAAGTGTACTATGAATCGAAAACTGAAATCTGGAATTTTTCTGAAGATGTAACTCTTTCTGATGACAAAACGCAAATAAATGGGCCGACAGGTGTATATGACACTAAAAATGGCGATATCTTTTTGCCAAATGGAGGCATAATAAAATGGAGAGATTAGCCTCTAAAGAAAAATTCAGAATTGTTTATTTTTTTTGTTTCTTATTTTTTTTCTTTCTTTTGTCTCCAACATGTAAGACGGAGGCTAATCATACTGAAATATTAAAATTTGAAGATATATTATTATCATCAAATGATGCGGAGTTGGAAGTTGATTTTAACAGTGATGTATGGTCTCCCCCTACAGAGGATTCTGTTATTTCTGATGATTTAGTTATAAACGACACTATTACAGATCCGTTACAAATTGATGCAGATATAATTGAATACAATGAGCAGTCAGGGGTGGCAACAGCCAAGGGCAACGTTAAGGTAAAAAATAAAAACCTGATTTTAACATCCCCATATGTTGAATATGAGTTGACCAATGCAATCATAGACGCGGTTTCTGATGAGAACAACAGAGTAACGATTGCAACAGGGAAAGACCATCTTGTAGGCGATCATCTGAGGTACAACTTAAATACGAGACAAGGTGTCTTAACAAAAGCTTCGGGAAAAGCGGAAGCTCTCTTTATGCGTGGAGAATCTGTTTATATAATGTCGTCTGATGAAGCCAAAAAGCAAGGTATAATTTCAACTAAAAAGGGACGTTACACAAAAGACGAGAATATCGCTAAATGGATGAATGTATCAAGTACAACTTGTGATTTTGACACTCCACATTACAGGTTGGAAACAAAAAGAGCTGTAATTATCCCAAATCAAAAGATAATAATGAAACGTCCCAAATTCTATATGGGAAAATCAAAACTTTTTACCTATCCATTTGATTTAATAATAGCGTTAAAAAAACGAGAACAAAGCATTATGCCATTTTTGTTATTTGATACGTACACGGGACTAGGTGCAGGAATAAGAGGCAATTTGGATTTCGATAAATACGGAGAATTAAATATTGCCGCTATTGGTTGGACAAAAGGTGAATGGGAAGCAAAAGTAAGATACCAAAAAGAAATAGTAGATCGTTTATGGCTATTCGCTCAGTCAGACCGACTTTATAATAGGGATGAGAAAGTTACTCTCTGGCGACCTCAATGGGGTGCTGAATATGCAACGAGAAGTGGTTGGAATGCAAAACTTTTATTCAGTCAAAGAGAGCTTATTGAGACGACTATGCGTCCGGGGGCAGACCAGAGATTTAACGTATGGAAGGACCCAGAAATTAGGCTAACATCTCCTTGGTATGGTCCTAATTTTTCTAAATTAAGTTTTTCAGCCGTTCATGGAAGGTACCAAGATAATACGTACATTACAAATCCTTGGGTAAAAAGATATGGATTAATTGCTGATATGAGAGGCAATCCAGATGTAAGCTGGAATAATTTTAAACCATATTATGGAGCTCGCTACACATATTATGATTATGATTCAGGTGTTAGAAAACAGAAGATTACTGACGCATGGGCAGGAATGCGCTGGAACATAGGATCTTTTAAATTTGTTAGTCAATATGCACAACGTTGGGTAGACGGTGATTCCAGTTTGACTTGGGATAGATACGCAAAAAGGCGAGATTTTTATCAATTGGTATCCTTTCCTCTTCCAATCGGGAAGTCATGGGAAAAGTGGGATTTCTCTGTTGCGGGGACATATAGTCTTGAGACTGAACAGATAGCAGAAGTATTTTACAGACTTAATTACAACAAGCACTGTGTAACTTGGCAATTCTGGGTGAGAGATAAAGTGGCTAGTAATGAAAAGCAGATGGGGCTGACTTTTTTTATCAACGCTTTCCCTGAGTATAAAATAGGACTTGGTTCTGATGCTTTAGGTAGTAGGTCTACAGGGTTTTAATTTTTAAAACGTGGGACATTATTAGTATAATTCATTAAAGATAATAAATCTCGGAGTTGATTGATATGAAAGTTGTTGTAGTGTGTGGCGGAACCAGTCCGGAAAGAGAAGTTTCTTTAAAGTCCGGCAGTACAGTATACGAAAAACTTAATGAAGTTGGCTTAGACGCTATAAAAATAGATGTTACATCTCCTTCCAAATTTCTAAAAGAATGGAGATCTTATCAAGCAGAAGGGGTTTATATTGCTTTACATGGAGGTTGGGGAGAAAACGGTTACATTCAGGCTTGTTTAAACTTATTTGGCATACCTTATACTGGTTCTGGTCCTGAAGCATCAATGTATGCAATGGATAAAAGCACTGCTAAATTATTCTTTGAAAGAGATGGAATTAATACACCCGAAGGTGTTTCTTTGCTTAAAGGAGAACAAAATACTGAGTTGGCCATAAAACTGCTTGAAAAATATGGAGAAATAATTGTAAAACCCAATAGTGGTGGAAGCACTGTTGGTGTAACAAAATTAACGAATACAGAGGAAATCTTACCCGCACTTAATTTGGCTTGGGAAAGCGAAGAAAAAGCGTTAGTAGAGGCGTACATTCCCGGGAAAGAAGCTACTGTAACGGTATTTGAGAAAGAAGATGCCACTGTAATAGCGTTACCCACCATAGAAATTAGACCAAAAGAAGGATTTTACGATTACACGAATAAATATACAGCAGGTTGTACAGAGTACCTATGCCCAGCGACGTTTCCAAAAGATATAGATAAAGAAATGTTTAATATGGCAGTCGCTGCCCATAAAAGTTTAGGCTGTAGAAGTTTTAGCAGAGTAGACTTTAGGGTAACTGAAGAAGGAACTCCTTACGTATTAGAAGTCAACACGATTCCAGGTATGACGTCAACGAGCTTAGTTCCTATGGCAGTTAAAGCATATGGCATGGACCTTCCCGAGTTTTTAAGTGAAGTAGTAACAACATCATTTAAAATAAACAGAGCTATATAACTATAGTAAAAATGAGTTGAATCCGGGATACAAACATCTCCCGAATTCAACTCACATTTACAAAAATATTAGTTAAAATTAAGCAAGGCTTATTTTTAAGATTTTAAGATGTCTTATACCACGAGGTGTTCTCGCAATAACCTCGCTGCCATTTTTTTGTCCAAAGACTGCTTTACCTACTGGGCTTGATGCGGAAATTCTATTTTCCTTAATATCTGCTTCTTCTGTGCCTACTAAGGTATAGGTGTATGTTTTTTTGTTGTCTAAGTCTTTTAAGGTAACAGTAGTGCCAATATTAGCTGTACTTGTATCAATATTTTTAGAATCTATTATTTGAGCTTTACTTAGCTGATACTCAAGTAAGAGAATTCTGGTTTCAAGTTTACCTTGTTCATCTTTCGCTGCATGATACTCGGCATTCTCGCTTAGGTCACCAAATCCGCGTGCTTCTTCTAAACTAGCAGCTATGTTTGCCCGTCCTTCTCCACGCAATTCTATTAGCTCAGCTTTTAATTTATCATATCCCTGTCTGGTCATTATGACCTTATCTTCTGAAGGCTTTGTTATCATAATAAAAACACCACCAATGTATAATTATTTATTAAATATAGTTTTGCTTGATTATTTATAATGCAGCGAGCATTCTAGCAGAAAACGGGAAAAATATCAAACCTATTTTATACATCTAGAAATTAAGGTGATTTTTATATTTATCTTTATATAACTTGACAATATAAAAACGTAGTAGTATAAATACACAAGCGTATAAAAGCATATCTTTGCAATGATGGGGCCATTTAAGAATATCGGTGTATATCAGAGATGGATTCTCGACTTAAGGTCGGCTGTAAGGGATTCTTATTCATCTTTCTTAATAACCACCCCGGAGCAGTTGTCGAAGCCACCAAAGGATAAGGCAACGGGAGGTGCCCCTTATAGCACAATGAGGGTTGAGTTTTTTTCAACTAATTTGGAGTGGAACCGCGGATAATCAAGTCGCCTCCTGAAATTATTCAGAGGCGACTTTTTTCTATAATTTAAGGAGGAATTTTTATGGGAGTAATACAAAAATTTAAAAATCTATTACCTATAACAGAAAAGACTCCAAGAATAACTTTAGGCGAGGGTTCTACGCCTTTTGTTCATCTGGATGCAATTAGCAGCCTGCTTGAAATAGAGCTTTGGGGTAAGCTAGAAGGTTCAAATCCCTCGGGCTCATTTAAAGACAGAGGCATGGTAATGGCAGTTGCCAGAGCTCTTGAAGATGGAGCCAAAGCAGTAGTTTGTGCTTCTACAGGGAACACATCTGCTTCTGCTGCAGCATATGCAGCTGCAGCAGGAATTCCTTGTTTTGTCATACTTCCGGCAGGTAAAGTTGCCACGGACAAATTGTCTCAGACGTTAATGTATGGTGCTACAGTAATTGCACTAAGAGGAAACTTTGACAGAGCTTTAGTAATGGCACAGGAAGCCGCCGAAAGGGTAGGTTATACTGTTGTAAACTCAGTTAATCCTTATAGGCTTTGGGGCCAGAGAAGTGGAGCATGGGAAATTTGTGATGATCTTGGTAGAGCTCCAGATTGGCATGCAATACCTGTTGGAAACGCAGGAAATATATCTGCTTATTGGGCAGGATACAAACAGTATAAAGAAATTGGCAAAATAGATAAATTACCTAGAATGATGGGTTTTCAGGCTGCCGGAGCATCACCTCTTGTTACCGGTGAACCCTGTTTGCACCCTGAGACTATTGCAACAGCAATAAGAATAGGGAATCCTGTAAATGCAAAGTTTGCAAAAGCAGCCACATCTGAGTCTAATGGAGGGTTTTATTCTGTAACTGACGATGAAATTCTTTCCGCGCAAAGACTTCTTGCTTCTAAAGGCGGTCTTTTTGCTGAGCCAGCTTCATGTGCTCCTCTTGCTGGTCTTGTAAAGCTAAAAGAGCAGGGACTCTTGCCAAAGGGCATTACAACAGCAATGATACTTACTGGAAACGGATTAAAGGATCATGCTACAGCTATGTCTCAAATTTCAGAACCTATTACTATTGACGATAATATAGAAGAACTACTAGAGGTGATAGATAGTTGAATCCATTGATAACTCTAAGAATACCTGCAACCAGTGCAAACCTCGGCTCTGGTTATGATGCCATCGGTATGGCACTCTCTCTTTATAATATTTTTAAAGTTATGGAGATTTTACCATCAGACGAATTTAAAATTGAAGCTGATGGCGAAGAAGCAACAACTTTAGTTAATCCTGATTTAAACTTAGTAATTACATCTTATAAAAAGACCTGTGAACGTTGGGGGGTTAAGGGGCCCGGATTCTCGTTGTGGAGTCATAATATAATTCCCTTATCGAGAGGGCTTGGTAGCTCTGCAGGCGCAGTTTGTGCTGGAGTACTAATAGCAAAACACCTTACAGGTTACAAAGCAGATAACGAAGAATTATTAAGAGCTATGACTGTCATAGAGGGGCACCCAGATAATGTTGCTCCTTGCTTTTTAGGTGGAATGGTAGTCAGTTGTTGGGACGGAACAGATTTAAGATATATTAGACTACCCGCATTACCTCCAGAGATTCTTTGTGTTGTTGCTGTACCAGAAGAAAAAGTAAGTACAACTGAAGCGCGCAACGCTTTACCTAAAGTTGTTCCTTTTGAAGATGCAGTATTTAATCTGGGCCGAGCTGCATTGCTTACTGCAGCATGGGCAACAGGTAAGTGGAGATATTTAAAATGGGGGATGGATGATAAACTTCATCAGCCTTATAGAATAAAGCTTTTCAGTGGTGGAGAAGTTATTTTTTCTCGTGTTCATGAACTCCCTGAGTGTATAAGTGTTGCTATCAGCGGCTCAGGTCCAAGTGTAATAGCATTTGTTGAAGGGCAAACACATCGAGTTGCAGAAGCAATGTGCCGAACTTTTACAGAATTTGGAGTAAGATCCCAATTTTTTGTGATTGATGGAAGTGAAGAAGGAGCTAGGGTTGAAATAGGATCCTCTCTAAAAAAAGCATTATTGGAAGTGAGTTGTAACAAATGAATTGGAAAGAATGTCCGTTAACTGTTTTAAAATTTGGAGGTTCTTCTGTCGCAGATGCAGAAAGAATGAGGCATGTAGCTCAGGTAATAAAAAAAGTTCGTAATAGTGGATACCGAGTAGCTGTAGTTGTTTCTGCTATGGGAAATATGACAGATGACCTTTTGGAGCTTGCAGGAAGCGTTTCTGAATACAAAAATGGAAGAGAAATTGATAGATTATTGGCAACAGGAGAGCAGCAGAGTGTAGCTTTACTTGCACTTGCACTTCAAAATTCTGACATCCCTGCACAATCATTTACATCACGACAGGCAGGTATTTTTGCGAAAGGGTTCCCTATGGAAGGGCGCATAAAAAGAATAGATCCTTCTGCTGTTGAAAAAGTCCTAGATGAAGGAATTGTTGCTGTAATAACCGGATTTCAGGCTGTGACAGGAGAAGGCGACATAATCACTTTAGGCAGAGGCGGATCTGATTTGTCTGCAGTAGCATTGGCTGCTGCTTTAGAAGCGGAGTCTTGCCAGTTGTTAAAAGATGTGGCTGGAATTATGACGTGTGATCCAAAAATTGTGAAAAATGCACAAAAAATTGATGAAATAAGTTTTGACGAATGCATGGAAATGGCTGTTCAAGGAGCAAATGTAATACAAGCTAGAAGTGTTGAAGTTGCGGCAAGATATGACGTGCCGCTTTATGTCGGTTCAAGTTTTACTGAAGAGGAGGGAACTTGGGTTATGAGCAGACCAGTGACAGAAGGTCTTATTATAAAGGCTGTAACGGTAGATACGAAAATCACAAAAGTAGTACTTCATGGAGTTCCAGACGTGCCCGGTGTTGCCGCAAAATTATTTACGAACCTTGCAGATAATGGCGTAGGTACAGAAATGATTTTACAGAACAACATGAGAGGCGGGGTAAATGATATAGGTTTTCTTGTAAAAAAAGAGCACTTAGAAACGGCAATAAAAGTTTGCCGAGACCTGTGTCATGAAATAGATGCCCAAGGGGTTTCATATGACACAGAAATTGCACGCGTAACAATTATTGGAGCAGGTATAGCAAATCATCCCGAAGTTCCTTCAAAAATGTTTAACGTATTGGCAAAAGAAAATATAAACATAGAAATGATAGCATCAACTGCTTTAGCTTTAACATGTGTTGTTGACTCCAAAAGATCTGATGAAGCTGCACGGGTATTGCACAATGCATTTATCGGAGAGGAGGCAGTCTAATTTGGCAATGAAAAAAATAGCAGTCCTTGGTGTAACCGGTCTTGTAGGACGTGAAATATTAAAAACCTTAGAGCGTAGAAAATTTCCCGTTTTAAAGTTAATAGCTCTAGCTTCACCACGTTCTGCCGGAACAAAGATAGAATATGCAGGAGAAGAGATTACAGTTCAAGCTGTAGATGAGAACTCATTTGATGGAGTAGATATAGCACTCTTTTCTGCCGGTGGTTCAACTTCTAAAAAATGGGCACCTATAGCAACAAAAGCCGGGGCAATAGTTATAGACAATAGTTCTGCATGGCGAATGGATACTGATGTGCCACTGGTAATTCCTGAAATAAACCCAGATGATGCACTAAATCATAAAAAAGGAATAATAGCTAATCCAAATTGCTCGACAATTCAGGCTCTGATGGCAATCTGGCCATTACATAAAGAAGCTTCGGTAACGTATATGAACATTAGTACTTATCAGTCTGTTGCAGGAACAGGGATTAGTGCTGTTCGAGCATTGGAAGAAGAGACAGCAAACTTCCTTCAGGGTAGAAAAACATCTGATACCGGAGTATACCCGCATCAGATCGCATTTAACCTCCTTCCTCATATTGGCTCCTTTGATGAAGAAGGCATCTCAGAAGAAGAATGGAAAATGGTACACGAATCAAGAAAGATTATGCATCTTCCTGATCTAAAGGTAAGTGGAATAACGGTTCGTGTCCCAATATTTCGCTGTCATGGAGAAAGCATAACCGTTCAATTTAAAAATAAATTAACACCGCAACGAGCAAGAGAAGTACTAGCCAGCTCTCCAGGTATTATCGTTGCGGATGCTCCTCAAGATAACATATACCCACAACCAATTTTGGTTGCAGAAAAAGATGAAGTCTATGTTGGGCGTATCCGCAGGGACACAGGGCTAGATAATGCACTTGCTATGTGGGTTATCGGAGATAACCTGTTAAAAGGTGCCGCTCTTAACGCAGTACAAATCGCTGAGCTTTTTGTTTAATTCCTTATAGGGGGGCGACTAAATCTGACGCCCCTTACATTACCTTTTATTTTGTAGATAACAATGAATAATATTCAATGTTGTCTATTAAAAAGGTGCCAACTTTCATTACTCTCATTTTAGGAGGGGATGTTATGAAGCTAGATGATATTAAGAATATAATAAAAAGAAGAATTCCTACAGAATGGGCAGAAGATTGGGACAATACAGGTCTTTTGATAGGAGATCCGACTTCAGATATAAAAAAAATAGCTGTTTCGCTTGATTTTACAGAAGATTCAGTTAAACAAGCAGTTTCGAACGAATGTCAAATGATGATTACTCATCATCCCGCAATTTTTCATCCTTTAAAATCTATTGTTTTGTATAAATCAACACAAAAAGCTATCGCTCTTGCTATAAAAGAGGATATTGCAGTTTATGCACTACACACTAATTGGGACTCTTCCCATGAAGGTGTTAATTTTTGTTTAGCCCAAAAAATAGGATTAACAAACATAAAACCGCTTCTAAGCCCTAATATTAATAATGGTGCTTGGGGTCTTGGAGCTGTGGGTGAATTGCAAGGGAAAATAAGCATGAAAAAATGTATGGAATTATTAAAAGATAAATGGAAAATTACAGAATCTACAGGATTCGGAGATATCTCCAGAGAAATTAAAAAGATTGCAATAGGTGGAGGAGCTTGTGGAGATTTGTGGGAGTATGCTTTAGGAGAAAAAGCGGATGTATTTATCACTTCTGATGTGTCTTATAACTTAAGATTGGATATACTGAGCATGGGGTTAAATTTGATTCTTGCTGACCATGGCGAAGTTGAAAGAGTTTCACTTTCACCCTTGGCAAAAATAATAAAAGAAGAGACATCTCTACCGGTGATTGTTTTAAAAGAAAAAGACTTTGATCGCATCACAATTTAGAAATACAGAAAGAGAAGTGGAACAAAATGAATAAACAAAAAAGAATATTTAGTGCAATGAGACCAACAGGAAAGTTACACTATGGCCATATGGCAGGTGCTCTCAGTAACTGGGTAAATCTTCAAGACGAATACAGCTGTTTTTTTGCCATTGCAGATTGGCATGCCCTAATGTCAGATTATTCAGATCCATCAAATATAAAAGCTAATTGTAAAGAAATTCTCTTAGACTGGTTGGCGGTTGGAATAGATCCAGAGAAAGCGGCCATATTTGTTCAATCACATATAAAACAACATGCTGAACTACATCTTGCCCTTTCTATGATTACCCCTTTAGGATGGCTTGAAAGATGTCCAACCTATAAAGAGCAAATATTGAATCTAAAGAACAAAGATCTCTCAAATTATGCCTTTTTGGGCTACCCTGTTTTGATGGCGGGGGATATATTGCTATACAAATCTTTTGCAGTTCCGGTTGGCGAAGATCAAAATGCACACCTCGAACTCACGCGAGAAGTAGTTAGAAGATTTAACTATTTATATGGAGACGTTTTTATTGAACCGGAAACATTATTAACTAAAACAGCAAAAATGCCTGGTCTTGATGGCCGAAAAATGAGTAAATCTTATAATAATGCACTAAATATTGCAGATGATATGGATACTGTATGGAATAAGTTGCGAACAATGACAACTGACCCTGCACGTGAGCGGAGAACTGATCCAGGTACCCCAGAGAAATGTCCTGTATGGGATGTACATAAATTTTTTAATAAAAATCAAAATGAATTGCTCGAGTTAGACAAGGGGTGTCGTAATGCAACTATTGGTTGCGTAGACTGTAAGAAAAAACTTATGGCTCATGTTAAAGAAACAATGGATCCAATATTGGCTCGTCGCGCAAAATTTGAAAATAAAGATGATGATTTAAAACAAATACTTGAAGCAGGAGCATTAAGAGCAAAGAAAGTGGCAGAGGCAACTATGGATGAAGTGTTTACAGCCATGGGGCTATTACGTCGGTGATAATTTGAAAAAAGAAGATGATTTGTCTGTTCTGACAACAGAGTTAGAATCTGAGAATTTCGAAGTTCAATTAGGATCATTTTCGGGTCCTTTGGATTTACTTTGTCATCTTGTTGAAGGCAGAGAAATGGATCCCGCTAAACTTAATATTACGGAACTTGTGTCACAATACGTGAATTTTTTACTCAATAGCAAAAGGACATCCCTCAACGAACTTGCAGAGTTTTTTTCTTTTGTGAGTAGATTATTGCTAAAAAAGGTTCGTTCCCTATTTCCAGCATCATTACAAGAAGATGTAGATTTGGAAGATTTTGATGAAGGATATATAGAGACGGAAGATGATTTGCGGCGTTTACTCGAAGAGTTTATCCCATATCGAAAAGCAACATCGTTATTAAAAACATATCAAGAAGAACGGGAACGTTCATTTAATAGAGTATTTGATGAAGATAGTTCCCCTTTTTATGATTTAGGAGATCTTTACGGCCTAGCTTCTAGATGGTGGCAGCTTTTAGAAGAATATCACCAAAGGTTGAAAGATACTGACTTAACACAGGACGATCTTTGGGAAGATATTCCAGACGCAATACCTGAGGAGCGTCAAGTTGAGGAAAGAATGGATGAATTATTGCTACAGTTGCAGTCTAACCGTTTGTTACTAAGTGAAATCCTTTATGAGAAAAATAAAAAATTTTTAATAGTCACTCTATTGGCTCTTCTCGAAATGTCACGTCTGGGAATGATAAATCTGATACAACATAAAATATGGGGAGATGTTGAGATTGCGGCAGGATAAAGAAACAAAAATAGTTCTAAAAATGGAGCTTCTTGAGCGACAAGTAGAGGCGATGCTTTTTATTTCCCCACAACCAATCACATCTCAAGAATTAGCCTCATATTTAGGAGTTTCAGTACAGCGTATAGATAAAGCTATAGATTGCATAAAGAATGTTTATGAAGAAAACCACGGATTAAGAATTTTATTTTTAGCTGGTGGTTGGCAAATAGCGACGGATTCAAGTTTAAGTGAGGTAATTGAAGATTTTGCAAATAGCGTTTCTTTACAACGTGTTCGCTTAAGCAGAGCTGCACTCGAAACTCTTTCTGTTATAGCGTATAACCAACCTGTCACCCGATCAGAAATAGAAGAGATAAGGTCCGTACGTTGCGATAGAGTTGTTGATACTCTCCTTAAACATGGTTTAGTACGAGTTGCCGGTCGGAAAAAAAGCGTTGGCTCTCCACTACTTTTCAGGACAACAGATAGATTTCTGGAAATATTTGGACTTTCTAGCATAAATTCTCTTCCTTCTTTAGAAGAACTTAGTGAAAGGAATGAGCTGGCTAACTATAAAGATGCATTTGTGAACATTAACGAAGAAATATTTTCATCAGATAGCTCAGAATAATATAAAATGACGTCAAATAGCAAAGATACAATAAGATTAAACAGGTACTTGGCAATGTGCGGTATTGCAGCTCGCAGAAAAACAGAAGAATATATTTTAGCGGGCAAAGTCATGGTAAACGGCGAAGTTGTCAACGAGCCTGGGCGGCAAATTGCAACTGCAGATATTGTCGAGATCGATAATAAAAAGGTATTTCCTGTTTCTTTAACATATATTATCTATAATAAACCTCGAGGACTTTTATGTGCAGTAGAAGACTCAAGAGAACAGACAATAATTGATGTTTTACCTACATCAATGGATTATTTACGAATATTTCCTGTAGGACGTCTCGACCGAGATAGCGAAGGACTGATCATTCTCACAAATGACGGATTATTCTCGCATAATTTAATACATCCAAGTAAAAATATCACCAAGACATATGAAGTAGAGCTTAGGAAACCAATGGACGAACCAACGTTAATTGCATGGATGAAAGGCGTTACGATTGACGACAGATTGCTTAAACCGGTTAATGTTAGAAGAATAGCACGCAAACCAATGCAGACCTGGTTTGAAGTTGTTTTAGCCGAAGGAATAAAAAGAGAAATACGTCTCATGGCAAGGTCTTTGGATAATGACGTTAGAAAGTTAATACGAACGAAAATTGGGAAACTAGAGTTGAGAACATTACCACCCGGGGAATTTATTAATGTTTCAAAAAATGAATTATGGGAATATATTAATAACGGTAAAATAATATAGTTTTATTGTTTAAAAGCTTAATTTTATATTATAATCACTTGACATGGTATACAGAAACGTTATAATTGCTTGCGTGCTTTGTTAAGGTAACACTCTAAGCGTCTGTAGCTCAGCTGGATAGAGCAACTGCCTTCTAAGCAGTAGGCCGGGAGTTCGAGTCTCTCCAGGCGCGCCACTTTATTCGTTTGGTGAGTGTAGCTCAATTGGTTAGAGTACCGGACTGTGGCTCCGGATGTTGCGGGTTCGATCCCCGTCACTCACCCCACTTTTGTTTATATGATGGATCGTTAGCTCAATAGGCAGAGCACCTGACTCTTAATCAGGGGGTTACAGGTTCGATTCCTGTACGATCCACCATCTTAATATCAAATAATGAAATTATAAAAAAATCCGGTGATTCCGGGTTTTTTGTTTTACTATTAATGTCATTAGTATAAATTCTCTAAAAATAACCCTTAAGAAGAGAATAAGTAGGGGGAACAAACATTTTCCCTATTGCTATTGTTGCTAAAATTCTTAAAGCAAGGTAAAATCTTTCTTGCCTTAGACAATCTAATGCGGGAGTGGCGGAACTGGTAGACGCGCAGGACTTAGGATCCTGTGCCTTCGGCGTAGGGGTTCAAGTCCCCTCTCCCGCACCAATCAAACCAAATTATCCTTTCATTTATATCTACCTATATCATTAATATAAAATAAGATTAGTAAGATTGTTTTACTCTCATGTTAAGCATGTGGCTTGTGTTAAATGTCACGAGCTAGTGCGTGTTTTATACTATAATATTTCTATAAAGACTATGCGCTCTGACAAAAATATAATAAAACGAATTTTTAATAAGCAGACTTTTTAGATTATAGTAATAACAGGGAGGAATTAACATGTCCTTTACAATCATTCAACAAGATATTACAAAGTTAAAAGTAGATGCCATTGTAAACGCCGCCAATAGTGAATTGAAAATGGGAGGCGGAGTATGTGGCGCAATATTTAAAGCAGCTGGAGCCAAAAATCTTCAGGCTGCGTGTGACAAACTATCTCCTGTAAAGACAGGTGAGGCTGTGATTACACCTGGATTTAGTCTCCCCGCTAATTATGTTATACATGCTGTCGGACCTGTCTATCAAGAGCAATATAAGGAACAAAATAGGGAAGAGCTTTTTTCTGCGTACACAAACTCATTGAAAAGAGCGATAGAAAATAAATGCGAGTCCGTAGCATTTCCTCTAATCTCTAGCGGGATCTATGGTTATCCCAAGGACGAGGCTTTAAAAGTGGCAACTTCTGCAATTAAAAACTTTATAGGAAAACATGATATTGATGTAACGTTAGTTGTTTTTGACAAGTCTACATTTGTTATAAGTCGTGAATTGTACGGGGCTATTGCAAGTTATATTGATGAACATTATATTGATACTCACACTGATGATCGTAGAGTTTTACTTGACGTTGAACGAGAAGCAATCTACAGATCTGATAATAAAGACGTTAAATATAATCAGTTAATTTCTAAAAAAAATCGACCGTCATACATTGCACCAGAAGTTCATATTGATGACTTTGTCGAAAATCTAGAAGAATCATTTTCACAAATGTTACTAAAAATGATTGACAACAAAAAAACAACAGACGTTGCTGTATATAAACGTGCCAATATTGACCGTAAGTTGTTTTCTAAAATTAGAAGTAATAAAAACTATAAACCAAGCAAACGCACAGTTATATCTCTCGCAATAGGACTGGAATTATCTCTCAATGAAACTGATAGGTTACTAAAGAGAGCAGGCTATGCACTTTCACATGCAGCAATATTTGATGTCATAATTGAATATTTTATTTTAAACAAGGAGTATGATATTTTCGCGATAAATCAAGTGTTGTTTGAATATGACCAAGTGCTCTTGGGTTCTTGACTTAAAAAGGGTTAAAAGAAAAACATGGTCATAGTATCTCTTTAATTAGTCAACAGCTTCTATTTGTCGCCTTTAGAGCGACCAATTTTTTATATGCAAAGATATCCTTAAGTTATAAAAAAGCTTAAGGAGGAATTGCAATGAAAAAAAATATGACAGAACTGGTTTTTATACTCGATAAAAGTGGTTCTATGAGTGGATTAGAAAAAGACACCATTGGTGGATACAACTCAATGCTTACCAAACAGCAAGCCATAGAAGGAGACTGTCGTATTACTACTGTGCTATTCAACCATAACTACGAACTTCTTCACGATAGAATAGACATTAGGGCTGTTGGTTCTATTACTCTGGAAGAGTATAAAGTCGGTGGCTCAACCGCTCTTCTTGATGCAATCGGTAAGACAATTCAAAAGATAAGCAACGTTTAGAAGCATACTGCAGAGGACTATTCTGCTGAAAAAGTAATGTTTGTGATTATCACAGATGGAGAAGAAAACTCCAGTCGAAAGTACTCCGTAGGGGAAATAAAGACAGCGATAGAGCGTCAAAAAACTAAATACGGATGGGAGTTTGTGTTTCTAGGTGCAAATATAGATGCTATAGAAACAGCGGATAACTTCGGTATCGCTGCTGACAGAGCTATAGATTATATTGCTGACAGTGAGGGGACAAAGTTAAATTATAAGGTAATGGAACGTACAGTAACTTCATTTCGTGAATCCGGAGCCATTACCGAGGATTTATTTGATGAAATCCGTATGGATGTAAAGCGTCGTGGAGGTCGAAAATAATGTTAGGTGCAATCGTAGGCGATATAGTCGGTTCGGTATACGAATGGCATAATATAAAAACAAAAACCTTTCCACTCTTTCGAGAAGATTGTTTCTTCACAGATGACACTGTAATGACTATTGCAACAGCAGAGGCCCTTATGAATGGCGGAAGTTCTGATGATTTTATAGATGCATACAAAAAATGGGGACGTCTTTATCCTAACTCAGGTTATGGTTCTCGTTTTGGGAATTGGATCCACTCTGATGAACGTAACCCGTACAATTCTTGGGGGAATGGGTCAGCTATGCGCGTTTCGCCTTGTGCGGAATATGCGTTTAAAACTCTGTATCCAGGTGAATACCCTGAAAATAGTATTGTAAATGCAACGAGTCTGGCTAAAAAATCTGCAGCTGTTACACATAACCATTCGGAAGGTATAAAAGGGGCAGAAGCGACAGCTTACTGTATTATGATGTCTTACGGTTATGGTTTACAGGCAGCGAAAAAACATATCCGCGAAGATATTCCTCGTTTATTTTCTTACAACCTGACCGAAACACTTGATGAAATTCGCCCAACATATAAATTTAACGAGAGTTCTCAAGACACAGTTCCGCAGGCTATTGTTGCGTTTCTGGAATCTTCTTCCTTTGAAGATGCCATTAGAAACGCAATTTCCTTGGGAGGAGATAGTGACACCCTTGCAGCTATTACAGGTAGTATTGCAGAGGCTGCCTATGGTGTGTCGGAAGAAATAAAAAATAAAGCAATGTCTTTTCTAGACAAACCATTAATTGAGGTTTATGAGAAATGGAATGTTTTTCTAGAAAAAATACAAAAAAACATTTTTAAAATATAGATAAAAATCAAGCTAATATAAAGCTAGGCTAACTTATGCCATGTTTTTATGCTAGAATAAACTATCAGAAATTAAAATAGAGAGTGATTTTTTTGAAGAAAATACTCAGAGCGTTTATTCTTTTTTTTCTATTTATGATGTTAACTTCTAGAGCTTCTTTTGCTATGTCAGTAATAGAGTTTTATGATTTTGCCAAAAAATATACTAATATCAATGCATTTGCTGTTACCGTTCAAAGTGCTCATGAGACGGGTAACTGGACAAGTCCCTTGTGGAAAGAGGCGTATAATGGCCTTGGGATAAAAGCTCATCCTAACTGGATAAAAGCTGGTAGACCATATGTTGCGAAATCAAGCAGAGAAGCAAGAGGCAATTCTTATTATTTAAAAGTATCAAATTTTAGGAAATACAACAGCACAAATCAATTCCTTGATGACTTCGTAAAGAAAATAAACTCAGAGTATCCACTGTGCGCAAAAAACTACGATAATATATGGGGATATTATGCCGGGCTATATCAAGGTAAATATGGGAAATGGGCTACAGATCACAAATATTTTGAAATTCTCGTTAAAAAATCGATTAGAACAGCACCGGTTATTTTCGACGAATTATGGGAAGATAGATTGCTATCAGACTATAATACTGCTTTATATCGAGGGTTGCTACAACCATGGCAAAAGCGTATAGTTGAGACACAGCTGCAATCGGTTGGAATTCTATAAGTTGTAAAAATAAATATTCATTTGATTGAGGGTGACTCTTATCTATACCACAGAGATAAAATGTGTTTCCGTGCCTTTGGGGGATATGTTCAAAAAATACTATGATCCTGAGCGTTTTTTATCCTATTGTAAAGAATGCCCAAGTTACGGCAGGGTGTGGTCTTGTCCGCCTGGAGTACCTTTGACCACTGAATATCTAAAGGGATACAACACGATACACCTGGTTGCTGTTAAGGTCATTTATGATGATGAGACTCTAAAGAAAGCTCAATCTCTACAACCAGATGAACTAGATAAATTAATGGGTGACTCCTATGGCAAAGTAAAAGAAGCCATGCGCGAAACCCTTTTAGCTATAAGAAACAGAACTGAACCTTCAATTGCCATAGCTGCCGGAGAATGCAAGATATGCGAAACATGTGCGAGAGTCGAAAATCAACCCTGTAGATTTCCAGAGAGATTGCTTTATTCTTTCTCAGCTTTAGGTTTTGACTTAGCAAAAGTTTCTTCAGATATTTTAGGAATACCCATATTATGGGAGAACAAAGGTTTACCTAAATATATAGTTGCACTTGCCGCTTTGGTAACTAAATAGAAAATAGGGAAGAGTTTTTTAATGCAGACATTGTATAAAGTCTGCATTAATTTTTAAAAAATCATATTAACAAAAATATCAAATTATAAAGACTCAAGAATCTCATTATATTTTGGGTATTATGGGTGATGAAATGATACAGGGTATAGGAATAGATTTGTGCGACATAACAAGAATTGAGAAAGCCCTTAAACACAAAGGCTTTAAAGAACGTGTCTTCTCAGAAGAAGAAATTGAGTATGCTGAATCTAAAGCAATGCCTGCAAGACATTTTGCGGCATCATTTGCTGCAAAAGAAGCAATGGCTAAAGCGACAGGATGGGGAATAATTGGTTTAGGTTTAAATTCTCTTTATGTGAGACGTACAAAAAACGGACCGAAGTTTATTTTTAGTGAAGAAACAGCAGAGAAACTCTATAAATTTAATATTTCTAATGTTCTCTTATCTATCTCTCATGAGGGCGATATGGCAGTCGCCATGGTGGTTTTAGAGAAAAGAAATGCGTAAATTCTATTATCCCTCAGACATAAGAAATGCTGATACAAGGGCTATTGAAGAGTTCCATTTTTCTTCCACCGAATTAATGGATAGTGCCGGAAAAAACGCTGCAGAAATAATAATTAAACGATTTTCCAACGAAAAGAAAATAGTAATACTCTGTGGCCCAGGAAATAATGGTGGAGACGGCTTTGTAGTAGCAAAACATCTCCTTATGTCAAAAAGAGAAGTTTGTGTCATAACTGCAATACAGTTAGAAGAGTACAAAAGAGATGCTAAAAAGAAGTTAGAAGAACTTATAAATCTCAATTTAAATGACATTGTTGTTAAAGCTTCTATTGATATCAAAGACGAACAAATATCAGAAATTGTTTGCGAATCTGATTTATGTGTAGATGCTCTATTGGGAACAGGAACGAGTGGTTCCCCACGCAAAGAGGTATTGCGCTTGATAAAACTAATTCCACCGAGAACTAGAGTAGTATCTTTAGATATTCCTTCGGGTATAGAACCTTTTTCTGGCGAAGTATCAAATAATTGCATCAAATCAGAAATAACAATAACTTTTCTTGCTCCCAAAACCGGCATGTCTCTACTTCCCGCAAGGAATATGTGCGGAGAAATAATAACAGTAGACATTGGTATATCACACAAAGAACTATTAACAGCAGTGAATTGTCTTTCATCTTATACTAGAGACGATTTAGAAAATTTTATTCCTGCCGTTTCTAGAGATATACATAAGGGGGATAGAGGTGCAGTCCTTATATTAGGTGGCAGTATGAATTATAGAGGGGCCCCTCTATTTTCAGCACGTGCAGCACTTAGATCTGGAGCTGGCCTAGTTGTATTGGCTGTACCAGACTTTATGATAAGCAGTACAGCGGCAATTTTGCCGGAAGCCATACTAGTACCGCTTAAAACAAAAGCAGACATGATTATTCCTGATCTTGTTCCTGAAGCTCTGTCATTTTGGAAAGAAAAATGTGATGTCGCAGTATTTGGTCCGGGAATCGGGAGATATTCATCCGTGAAAGAACTATTAAGCTGGTTTTGGAATAAATGGGAGAAACCTCTTATAGTGGACGCAGATGCTCTTTCATTTATAGAAAGAGAATTATTGCCCTACAAATCAAACATAATAATTACTCCTCATGCGGCAGAAGCTGCGTCTATATTAAAATGTTCTGTAGAAGAAGTAAATAATGCAAGGCTTAACACTTCTTTAGAATTGGCTAAAATCTCTGGAGTGGCGTTACTAAAGGGTATGGACACTATTATTTCAAAAAACAAGTCTCTCGGTTTAATAAGAGAAGGATCTCCTTCTCTTGCTGTGCCAGGTTCAGGGGACGTTTTGAATGGAGCAATTGCTGCATTTTGTGCAAAAGGGAAAGATGTATTTGAATCAACTATAGCTGGGGCATTGCTTCACGCTGTTGCTGGTGCAAACATAGAGACAAAAAAGGGTATAACAGGAATTCTTGCAAGGGAAATAGCTGATGAATTACAAAGTGTTATCAACATCTAAGTCTTTAATAAATGTCATTTCTTCAGAAGAGAGTGAGGCCGTCGGCTATTTACTCGGAAAAAACCTAAATCCTGGATTTACGGTGTTACTTTATGGTACTCTTGGCGCTGGAAAAACGCAGCTAACAAAAGGAATAGGAAGGGCGCTTGGAGTAAAGAACATCAAAAGTCCATCATTCATTATAGTTTCAGAGCATGAATCTCATCCACCACTTATCCATGTAGATTTATACCGCTTAGAAAAAGAAATAGAGGTAGATTTCTTGGATTTAGAAAATTACATAGAACAGGAATGCATTCTTATTGTCGAGTGGGCAGAAAAATGGAATACTTTATTTAAAAAAGATGCGTTTAAAATAAAAATTGAAAAAAACAGTAAAAGTGATGATGGTCGGCAAATCACAATAGAAGCAATAGGTGATGCCGCCATAAGAATATTAGCCCGAATAAATTTAGCCTTAGAAGAGGTCAATAAATAATGATAGTTCTTGGGATTGATTGTGCTACAAAAAACACGAATATTGGTTTGATACAAGATAAAGAAGTATTAGGAGAATTTTCAGAAGAACTCGGTAGAAAACAAGCACAGAAACTTCCGTTTATAGTTGAAGATCTTCTTACTAAAGCATCAGTTAGTTTAAATGATATTAACTATATTTCGGTAACAAATGGCCCTGGATATTACACAGGCATCAGAACAGGGATAGCTTATTCAGGAGCCTTGGGAGAGGCTCTGGGAATAAAAATAATACCCATCTCAACAATGTTGTCATTTGTATATGATTTACGAAAAGAATACCGATATCTAGCCCCTGTAATTAAGGCAAGGCAACTAAGCTTATATTGTGCACTATATAAATTTAATGATGAAAATATAGAGGAGATAATAAAGCCCTCATTCTGTAAGGCTAAAGATTTTGCCATAAGATTGAAAGATTTTGAGCAAGCAGTGATAGTAGGAAGTGATAGAGAGCTTTACGTAGATATAGACCAACTACCACATAGGCATCTTAATCGAGTATCTGGGCCCGGCAGAAATATAGCTATTTTAGGCTCTGTGATGTTAAAGAAAGCTGTAAACTCGGAGGAATTAAAGGGTAACTATTTACGCGCTCCGGATATTGGAGCGTCTATAGGATAAATAGCTAAATATAAAAAACATTCTATATAATTTATATAAGGGTGATTATATTGTCGAAAAAATTTGAAGTATCAATAGAAGAGAAATGGTGCAAGGGATGTGGACTTTGTGTCTATTCCTGCCCACGTGGAGTGCTTGAACTTAACGAAATCTCAAAATGTGCTGTTATTAACCCGGAGGACTGTATAGGCTGTTTACAGTGTGAAAATATTTGTCCGGACTTGGCAATAACAGTAAAGGAGCAATAATATGTCGAAAATAGATTTCTGGCAGGGTAATAAAGCAGTCGCCATGGGGGGCCTTATGGCAGGTTGTTCTTTTTTTGCTGGTTATCCTATTACACCTTCAACCGAAATAATGGAAATTATGTCGGAAGAGTTGCCTAAGATTGGCGGGAAATTTATCCAGATGGAAGATGAAATAGCTGGTATTGCCGCTGCGTTAGGTGCCTCCATTGCTGGGAAAAAAGCAATGACCGCGAGCTCTGGCCCTGGAATTTCTCTTAAACAAGAATTATTGGGATATGCATATATGGCTGAAATACCTGTTGTAGTCGTCAATGTGCAGAGAGGAGGACCTTCTACGGGGCTTCCTACGATGGCTTCACAAGGCGATGTTATGCAGGCGAAGTGGGGAACTCACGGAGATCACGCGACCATTGCTTATGCTCCTTCTTCTGTGCAAGAATGTTACACAATGACAATAAGGGCCTTTAATATGTCTGAACGCTTTAGACAGCCGGTTTTTATACTCTCTGATGAAGTTATCGGTCACATGAGGGAAAATATAAATATACCTAAATCGAATTCAATTGAAATTATAAACAGAAAAAAACCTAACTTAGATCCCAGTTGCTTTGTGCCATATAAAGCAGAAAATGATGAGATTCCCCCTATGCCCGCATTTGGTGATGGCTATAGATGGCATTTGACGGGATTAACGAGTGATGATTTTGGATTTCCAACAAATAAAACAAATGAGATTGAAAGAAAAGCTAAGAGAATAATTTCTAAAGTTGAAAATGTTCGAGAAGAAATAGTTGAATATAATGAGGAGAATATGGAAGATGCAGAAGTTGCTATCGTTTCATATGGAAGTGTATCCCGTTCCTCATTACGTGCGGTTCGCAATCTAAGGGAAAACAGAATCAAAGTAGGACATTTTCGTCCCTTAACTCTGTGGCCCTTTCCAACATTACAAATAAGGCAGATTTCCAAAAAAGTAAAATACTTAATAGTCCCTGAATTAAATGCAGGTCAAATGGTTATGGAAGTAGAGAGAGTTGCTGATAGTAGATGTAATGTAATTGGTAAAAGTCTTTTAAACGGGAATCTATACAAACCCGAAGAAATAATAAATTTTGTAAAAGAGGTGCTTTAACTATGCCTCGTGAAGAAATAAAAAACCTATTAAGAAAACAATATTTCCCTCATATTTGGTGTCCAGGATGTGGTCATGGAATTATTATGCATGCCTTGTTGCGTGCAATAGTAGATTTGAAAATTCCAAAAGAAAATCTTTGTATATCATCAGGTATAGGATGTTCAAGTCGTTTGCCTGGCTATATAGATGCTTGTACTCTGCACACAGCACATGGACGTTCTTTGGCATTTGCAACTGGGGTAAAAATGGCAAATCCGGAGCTTACTATAGTAGATGTTATGGGGGATGGCGACGCCACTGCTATCGGGGGCAATCATTTTATACATGCCTGTCGACGTAACATCGGCATCACAGCAGTAGTTATGAATAATAACGTGTATGGTATGACAGGTGGGCAAGCTTCTCCTACTACACCGGAGGGTTTTTTTGCAACTACAGCTCCTTATGGTGCCATCGACCCGTCCTTTGATATTTGCAAGCTTGCTATAGCCGCTGGAGCAACTTATGTTGCCCGTGCCACAGTTGCTCAGCCTGTACTATGCAATCAATTACTCAAAAAAGCAATAGAACATCAGAAATACGGTTTTTCTGTCGTAGAAATAGTTACATATTGTCACACGCAGTTCGGTAGAAAAAATAAAAGAGGCAAAGCCGTTGACAATATAAAATACTTAAAAGATGTTTCAGTTATGAAAAGTAAGGCGGACGAAATGGCGAATGAAGAGCTTTTAGGTAAAATTGTAATAGGAGAGTTTTCCAACATAAAAGATACAATCGAATATACAAAGAGATATGATCAAGTAATTTTTCAAGCAAAAGAGGAAAAATAATGGATAAAAATAAACGTTATGAAGTTAGAATAGCTGGGACTGGCGGACAGGGTGTAATTCTAGCTGCAATGATACTAGGAAAAGCTGCCGCAGTTTACTCAAAAGACATGTTTGTTGTTCAAACACAATCTTATGGCCCAGAAGCAAGAGGAGGAGCATCTAAAGCAGAGGTGGTATTTGACAAAACTGAGATAGACTACCCCAAAGTAATAGCCCCAAATTTACAAATTATTCTTGCTCAGCAAGCATGTGATGTGTATATAGGAGACTCAGCGCAAAACGCCACCATTATTTTAGATGACTTTTATATAAAAAACCCACCCAAACTTAATGCAAGTATCTATTTGCTGCCGATAGTAAAAACTGCCCGAGAAGAACTAAAAAGAGAAGTCGTAGTAAACATGATTTCATTGGGTGCTGCGGCCAAAGTGTTGGAGCAACAAAAGCTTTTAACGATAGAGTCAATAAAACAATCAATACAGACACTTGTTCCTAGAGGAACAGAAGATTTTAATATAAAAGCGTTTAACTTGGGTTATGAGCTCATGTCAAAGCAATGAAAATATAATAAGAAAAGTTCAAAAAAAGTTTAAACTTCTTTCTTTACTTGGGCAAAATCATATTATTTGCTTGTGTTATAGTGTATAAATGAAAAAGAGAGATCAGATAAAACTAACGATTGACGATATCAACAACAATGGAGAAGGCATTGTCAGGCTCGGCGACAAACGCTTTGTTTTGTTTATTAATGATGCCTTACCAGGAGAAGAAGTAACTTGTGAAATTACAAGTATAAAGAAAAACTACGGAACCGCAACAGTAATTAATAAACATACCGATTCTCCAAATCGCATCAATCCTCAATGTCTTTCTTATGGAGCTTGTGGAGGCTGTCAGCTACAACACATTAATTACCAAACTCAACTTAATTTGAAAAATCAAACAATATACGACGCGATGAAAAGAATCGCAAAAATGCCATCTCCTGAAGTCAATGCTTGTATCCCATCCCCTTCACAATGGCAGTATAGAAATAAAATAACTCTGCCAGTACAAACAAGTCAGAATATAAAATTAATAACTGGCTACTATAGAAAAAGAAGCAATGATATTGTTCCTTTTCAGCACTGTCCTGTTCTACTCAAAAACTTAGAAAAAAATACACATATACTTATTGAAGAACTAATTAAAGGTGAATTTTATGGATGGGATACAAGTAAAAATAATGTTATTAACTTTATAAGACATATAGTCTTGAGAGAGGCAGAATTTTCAAAAAGCAATCTTTCTGCAATTATCGGTGGTAGAATGCCACGAAAAAATGAGTATTTAAAACTAAGACAAATTATAAATAGTCACTCTCAGTTTTTTAATGGAATTCAATTTAATAAAAACTCTTCAAAAAGCAATTTTATATGGGGTAATCATTTTTCGACTATAGGTGGAGAATCTGTAATGGAGGAAACATTGGGAGAGTTTAAGTTCCAATTTGAAATTTCTTCATTTTTTCAGATAAATTCTAAACAGGCAATAAATCTTTATCAATACGCATCAAATCTAATCGCTGAAAATGCAGGGGAAAACGTGCTTGAGTTATATTCGGGAGTAGGGACACTAACAGCATTTCTTTCAAAGAAAGCAAAACAGGTAACCGCAGTGGAGGAGTGGCCTCAAGCCTCTAAATACCTTAATATTAATATGAGATTGAATGATATTAATAATGTTACTGCATTTGCGGGGAAAGCTGAGGATGTCTCAGAGTCACTTTTACATAAAAAATATGACACAGTTGTCCTTGATCCACCCAGGTCGGGCTGTGATAACAGGGTAATAGCGTCAATTTTGAAGATGGCTCCAAACAAAATTGTGTATGTGTCATGTGCTCCTGCCACACTGGCAAGAGACATAAAAGGATTTATATCAAATGGCTATACAGTGAAATCAATCCAACCATTCGATATGTTCCCACAGACAGGGCATGTTGAGAGTGTGGTTTTACTGGAACATTAAGAAAGTTAAACACCGCAATAATAAAATATGAATTTAATTATCTAGTATAAAACGAAATGAACAAAAAAATTGTGATGTATTAATAACATTTTCTAACTCGTACAGAACGATTTTTAAGATAAGTCTAAAATAATAAATAAAACTTTGTTGGTTTATTATCTGAGGTGATGGGATGCGAAAGATAGGCTCTTTTTATTCTTCGGAAATAAATGAATTTTTGAGAAAATCAAATGACGAAATTCTTGGAATTATAAGCAAAAATGATGCATCTTCTGATACTACGTTACAACAAAAAAATACTTGGGCTGAAGAAATTTCAATCTTAAAAAATCAATTATCAGTATTTAGCAAAGCAAGAATAATATTTGAATATGTAATACCAAGAATGGGAAAACGCATAGATGTGGTACTCCTTTTAGATGGCATAGTTTTCCTCCTGGAGTTTAAATGCGGGGATGATCGGTATAGAGCTTCCACTTATGATCAAATATACGATTATGCTCTCGATCTTCGAAACTTTCATAAGGAAAGTCATGATAAATTACTAGTACCAATTATGATTTCCACTAAAGCGGAAGTTAAAGCATTTGATTTTAAAGTAAAAGATAAAATCGCTGAGCCAATTAAATGTAACACAACAAATATATCTTCCAGGGTACAGCACATTACAAGCCTATGTAAAGAAGCACCCTTTGACTACTTGTCTTGGGAGAATTCTGAATATTTGCCAACGCCTACTATCATAGAAGCAGCGCAAGCTTTGTATAGAGGGCATAATGTTGATGATATAACGCGAAATGATGCAGGAGCAAAAAACCTTACTTTAACAACAACTGAAATAATGAAACTTATTGAACATAGCAAATCAAACCAAAAAAAATCTATTTGTTTTATAACAGGAATACCTGGGGCAGGTAAGACATTAGTTGGTCTAAATGTTGCTATTCAGCGTTCGAATGCTGGGGTTGGAGAACACGCGGTATTTTTATCCGGCAATTATCCCCTAGTTTCGGTTCTGCAGGAAGCACTAGCACGAGATAAAGTTGCACAGGCAAAAATGGAAAATAAAAAAATATCGAAAAAGGATGCCCTGCGCAGGACATCAGCGTTCATACAGATTATACATAAGTATCGTGATACCTTCATAGGCAATGATAATATACCTCCAGAGAAAATCGCGATATTTGATGAGGCTCAAAGAGCCTGGAGTAAAGAACAAATGAAAAAATTCATGTGCTCTAAGAAAGGTGTATCTGATTTTGATTATAGTGAGCCAGAGTTTTTAATCAGTACTATGAATAGACATAAAGGATGGGCAGTTATCATATGTCTTGTCGGTGGTGGACAGGAAATAAATGTAGGAGAAGCAGGATTGCCAGAATGGTTTAGTGCGCTGAGACATAGGTTTTCTAATTGGGATGTATATATATCTCCAGAACTAAATGATGAAGAATATAAAAGAAATTATTCATGGGATAAAATGCTTGAAGGATTAAATGTATATAAGACGAAAAAGCTGCATTTAGCAACTTCAATGCGCTCGTTTCGTACTCCTGACTTGCCTTTATTTATCAAAGCTCTACTCGATGTAAATATTAAAGAGGCAAGGAGGTTAATATTAGGTATTAAAGACAAATATCCTATTTTACTAACTCGAGATTTTAATGAAGCAAAAAAATGGGTGAGAGAACAAAGTAAAGGAACAACGCGTTATGGGTTACTTGCAAGTAGTGGTTCTGTGCGCTTAAAGCCTGAAGGTATATTTGTAAAGAATAAAATTTCCGTGGAAAATTGGTTTTTAAATGGGAAAAATGATGTGCGTTCCAGTTATTATTTAGAAGACGTCGTTACTGAATTTGATATTCAAGGGCTTGAGCTTGATTATTCTATAGTCGCCTGGGATGCAGATTTTCGCTTTGAAAATGATAGATGGCACTATCTTAATTTTTCAGGTACGCGTTGGAATAATATACAGTCAATGGACAGAAAAATCTACTTAAAAAACTCATATAGGGTACTGTTGACTAGAGCACGCCAAGGTGTGATCATATACATTCCTAAAGGATGTGACCTTGATGACACGCGTAAATGTAGTTTTTATGATGGGACATATAACTATTTAAAAAAGCTTGGTATTCATGAAATATAAAAACTTGCAATATTAAGGCGTAATGGTGACGAATAATACATTAAATTTTGCGCTTACTGAAGGTAGCTGTCTCCATAAAAATAATAAATGTTAGAAAAAGCATAATTAGTATAAAATTTAGTTATTAATGTTTTTCTAAAAACCAAGCTGTTTGACAAGACTAAAAATAAACAATACTATAAACTTGTCTTAGCAAGTAGAAATGAAGAAGTATTGAGGTTTCAAATAAACACTTTAGTTGTTGTTTTTTCAAATCCCTTGCGTTTCACCAAAATATTTGCGAGGGTTTTTTTATTGTAAGTCATTATAAAATCCTTAAAATCAACAGAAAATGGAGGTGGAAGAATGGACGTGGATAGTAGCGGCATAAATCCTGATGGGTTAGATCGAAGTTTAATAAGTTGCCTGCATAAGGATTGCTTGCTCATGTCCGCATTCAGTTCTTCTGCTGAACTTTAAACTTTATTCCCCCGGTTTATGTCTTGCTTCCAAATAGCAACCCGACAATGAGTCGAAAGTGACAAGGAGGTACAGACAAATGAAAGAAAGAATCAAAAAATTAACAACTGCTCAGATTACAGCGAATATTTTAAAACCTAATGAAACTAACAGTAGATTACGAGAGATTTCCACTCTCGACACAGATGATGTTTTGACTGCTCTTAACACCTCCTTTAAGGGGCATAACGAAGATGAAGTAGAAGAGATGCGCGATCTTTACGGATCTAATAAGGTGACACACGGCAAAAAAAAGTCTCTTTTAAAAAGAATTTTTGAAGTTTTTGTTGACCCTTTTATAGCTATTCTCTTTACTTTAGCCCTAGTTTCCTTTGTAACAGACGTACTGTTAGTTGATGTAGGAGAAAAGAATTACACTACAGTTATCATCATTTTAACAATGGTTTTGATTAGCGGAGCTCTTCGTTTTGTACAAGAAACACGTGGTGGCAATGCAGCGGAACGATTGATTGAAATGGTAAAGATAACTACTGCTATAGAACGGCAAGAGACAGGCAGAGAAGAAATACCACTAGAAGATGTTGTGGTTGGAGACATTGTTTATCTCGCAGCCGGAGACTTAGTTCCAGCGGACGTTCGAGTTCTGAGGGCAAAGGACCTTTTCTTAAGTCAATCTTCATTAACAGGTGAAAGTGAGCCTGTTGAAAAAATCCCAAAAGTTATAAAAGAAGGAGAATATGACACTCTTACTGAATACCATAATCTAGCTTTTATGGGAAGTACAGTAGTTAGTGGTGCAGCTACATGTGTAGTAGTAGCAACGGGAGATAGTACTCTTTTTGGTTCAATCGCAAAAAGCATTGTAACTAAGCCCATTCAAACAAGTTTTGAAAAAGGTGTCAACGCTGTATCCTGGGTACTAATAAGATTCATGTTAGTTATGGTCCCTCTTGTATTCTTCATTAACGGATTTACAAAGGGAGACTGGCTTGGGGCATTGTTATTTGCCATATCCGTGGCGGTTGGACTGACACCTGAAATGTTGCCTATGATTGTGACAACGTGTCTTGCAAAAGGTGCAGTAGCCATGTCCAAGAAAAAAACGATAATTAAAAACCTTAATTCAATACAGAATTTAGGTTCAATGGATGTTTTATGTACAGATAAAACCGGAACTTTGACTCAAGACAAGGTCGTTCTTGAGTACCATCTAGATATACACGGCAAAAAAGATGCACGTGTTTTACGACACGCATTTCTAAACAGCTACTATCAAACTGGATTAAAAAACTTGATGGACCTATCGATAATAGATTGTACAGAGAAAGAAAGTGAGGATGAACCTTCCTTACAGGGGCTCTCTACCTACTACAACAAGATAGACGAAATTCCTTTTGATTTTACACGACGTCGTATGAGTGTGGTGGTAGCAGATAAAAACGGAAAAACACAGATGATAACAAAAGGTGCTGTGGAAGAAATGCTTTCCATCTGTACTTATGCAGAATATAAAGGAAAGGTTGAACCTTTAACAGACGCAATAAAAGAGCATATTTTGGCAACCATGGCAGATCTTAACGATGACGGTATGAGGGTTATAGCCGTAGCCCAAAAAACGAACCCTTCCCCTGCCGGAGCATTTTCTGTATTAGATGAATCGGATATGGTTTTAATGGGATATCTTGCGTTTCTTGACCCGCCGAAGGAGACGACTGCAGCAGCAATAAAGGCTCTTAATGATCATGGAGTGGCTGTGAAAATTCTCACCGGAGACAATGACAGAGTTACATTAAGCATTTGTGACAAAGTGGGACTTGAGGTAGACAATATATTGCTAGGTTCGGATGTAGAAAATATGACAACGGACGAACTGAAGCAAAGTATTGAAACTACCAATGTTTTTGCCAAACTTTCTCCCCAACAGAAAGCCACTATAGTCTCTTTGTTAAGGGAGAATGGTCATGTGGTAGGGTACATGGGAGACGGCATAAATGATGCTCCTGCAATGAAAGCGTCAGATGTGGGTATTTCTGTTGACACTGCAGTTGATATAGCGAAAGAATCTGCACACGTAGTTCTTCTTAAAAAAGATTTAATGGTGTTAGAAAGCGGCATTATTGAGGGAAGAAAAACTTATGCCAACATGATTAAGTATATCAAAATTACGGCTAGCTCTAATTTTGGAAATATATTTTCAATACTGATTGCCAGTGCCTTTCTTCCATTTTTGCCCATGGCTTCAATTCATTTGATATTACTCAATTTGATTTACGATATAACCTGTACTGCCATGCCATGGGATAATGTTGATAAAGAATATGTAATGACACCAAGGAGATGGGATCCTTCTTCTATAACGAAGTTTATGATCTGGTTAGGGCCAACTAGTTCTGTATTTGATATTACAACCTACCTACTGTTATATTTTATAATATGCCCCGCAATGACAGGCGGGCTGCTATTTCATCAGCTAACAGATCCTGCTTTACAAGCTTACTATATAGCACTATTTCAAGCCGGATGGTTTATTGAGTCTATGTGGAGTCAGGTGCTCGTAATTCATATGATAAGAACACCTAAGATCCCATTTATACAGAGTAGAGCATCTTTCCCTGTGTTTGGGCTTACTTTTGCTGGAACTATACTCCTAACAATTATTCCTTTTACAGCACTAGGTTCAGCAATCGGACTTGCTCCATTGCCCCCAATCTATTTTTTCTGGCTAGCTTTAACCGTAGCTTGCTACATGGCTCTTACAACTGTATTTAAAAAAATATATGTAAAAAGATATGGTGAATTACTGTAGAATTTATAATATGAAAAACTCAGAAACAACAGGAAAAACACAACAAGCATCTCACATACTTTGTCGAGGTGCTTGTTTTTATATGTCAGTTATATCTAAATATTTTGTGTATAATTAGATACAAAGTGATAGTAGATGTAATTCGCCAAAAAAAGATAAAAGATGTACTATATAATAATTATGTAAGGTTTATAAATTGAAATAAAGCTACTTATGTCTAGCCAATTGTTTTGTATAAGATAAGAGTCTAATTTTCATTAAGAAAGTCTATTTTTATAAATAAGAAAGAGGTTTTTTGGATGAAGCAAACAGATTTACTTATTATTGGAGGTAGTGCTGGCGGGATTTTAAGTGCTACGATGGCACGAAAAGCATATGGCAATATCGATATTACTCTTATACGGGAAACAAAAACTGTTATGGTACCCTGTGGCATTCCCTATATTTATGGCACATTACGCAGCACTCAAAAGAACATAATTCCAGATAAGGCTCTACAAGATGCCAATGTAAACTTAATTATTGATACCGTAACAAAAATTGATAAAGAAAATAGAACAGCAACCACCAAAACAGGAGAAACCTATACTTTTAAAAAACTTATTCTTGCGACCGGTTCACTGCCAATTATTCCATCTTTTATTCCTGGATACGATTTGAAAAATGTGTTTGCAGTATACAAGAACCAAAAATACTTAGATGATTTGCTAGGAAAAGTTGATAAAGCAGAAAATATAGCAGTAATAGGCGGAGGATTCATTGGTATAGAATTTGCAGAACAGATAAGTATGCTTGGGAAAAAAGTAACTCTTCTAGAGATGGCGGATGCGTGCTTATGGCAGGCTTTCGACAAAGACTTTACGGACGATATTGAAAATATGATGAGAGAAAAAGGCATTTCAGTTTTAACTAATACAAAGGTAAAGAAAATTTTGGGAAATGACTCCGTAGAAGCTCTTGAACTAGAAAATGGTGATAAAGTGGCAGCAGATTTAGTTATTCTAGGGCTTGGAGTTAAACCTAACAGCAAACTAGCAGAAGAATCAGGAATTAGTATAAATAAAAATGGCGCTATAGTTGTAGATCAGTACACAAGAACAAGTGATCCTAATGTTTTTGCGGTAGGTGACTGTGCAGAAAAGAAATGTTTCTTTACGAACAAAGATGTATCCGTCCTTCTCGCTTCAACAGCTGCAATGGAAGCAAAAATAGCTGGATGTAACGTATTTCAGCTTAGACTTGTGAGAGCGAATAAAGGCACAATTAGTGCATTTTCAACTCAGATTTTTGGAAAAACTTTCACAGCTGCAGGATTAACTGAGGCGAGTGCAAAGAAAGAAGGCTTTGCCATTCATACAGGTGTCTTCACGACAATGGACCGCCACCCAGGTTCACTTCCCGGAACGCATCAGGTAAATATTAAGTTAATATTCTCAAAATGTTCCGGAGTAATTCTAGGCGCACAAATTTCAGGGGGAGACTCTGTAGGTGAAATGATAAACATACTGAGTTTGGCAATCCAGAAAGGTCTTACAGCAACCGAACTTAATACATTCCAGGTTGCAACGCATCCCCTCGTATCTGCGTCACCTATAGCATACCCAATTAATGCGGCAGCTATGAATGCTGTAGCACAAAGCTGCAATCATTTAAATGAAGGGTTAAAAATTTAAAATACAATTTACTTAATAATCAGAAAAAATTTTTATTAAAATGCAGTTCTTAATTAAGAGCTGCATTTTCAGTATTTTTACATTTAAATTAATATGACATTTGTTAATAGTACATTAGAACTATAGCATCTATTAAAAATAAGAAGGAGAGCATGAAATATGATAGAAAAAGTTTTTAAAATGACAATTGGCAACGAAAAAACGATTGAGCCTGTTATTCAAGATGAACTATTGCACTATATGCATATGATATTAAATAAAGACGAGGCACTTCCCGTTCATTTTTCGAACTCAAACGTGTACATGACTGTTTTGAGAGGGACCTTATCCATAGCTTTGGGAGATCGAGAAACCCATGAGTATTCTTCTCACACCATATTGAAAATTCCTGAAGGAACCAAGATGAACGTAAGAAATTTACATGATGAGACTTTAGAAATAACTGTTGTAAAAGTTCCGGCTCCATAAAAGACATCAGAAAATAGAGCTAAACTAGTCGAATAATAGTTAAACAAACTAAAATTTGTAAGAGGGGATGACAATCTGTCATCCCCTCTTTTTTTTTTGTGAATTACGGATATAACTTAAATTGACATCTGAGAATTATCATTTAGTATTAATATATAATTGACATATGTCAAAAACATAGGTGATAGTAGGTATGCCAAGAAGGGATGGAACAGGGCCGCATGGTCGAGGGGCAATGACAGGCAGAGGTATGGGCTTTTGTGTGAAAGCAATTGAAGGAGACAGCCCAAATATGCAAAGTGATTTTATACAGAAAAGAAAATTTTGGTCTGGGCAGAACCGACACAGGCACTTTAACTGTTTAAACTTAGAAGAAAAAACAGCTAAAAGAGCAATAAGGCGTGTACTTTTAAATAGGTTATCTCAAAAATAGAAAGGATAAATTTAAAACACAAAAAACACAAAAATAGCTCTAAAATTTTTCTGTTATGTATGGAAGGAAGTGGTGCCGCTGCCAAGGCCTGTTAAATTTAGAAAAATATGTTCTCTACCAAAAAGAACTCGTTTTGGACCACTTGGTAATAGGTGCGTAACAACGGATTCCGTGTTAATGACGCTAGATGAATATGAAACCTTAAGGTTAATTGACCTTGAGAATCTGACACAAGAAGAATGTGCTCAGAGAATGAATGTGGCAAGAACTACAGTACAAGGAATATATACAGAAGCAAGAAGAAAGCTTGCTGACTCTTTGATAAATAGCAAGATACTTATTATAGAGGGCGGACAATACATAATGTGTGATGGTAAGGATAAAGTTTGTAGTCGAAGATGTTGTAAGAAGAAATATCCCGAAATAGATTAAATTTAGGAGGATATGACATGATAATATCAATCCCGGCAGACAAGAAAGACGTGCATTCAAGAGTTTCACTCTCCTTTGCGAGAGCTCCTTTTTTCGCAATTTATGATGCTGAAACAGATACAGCAGAGTTCATTGATAACACTGCAGCCTCATTACAAGGTGGAGCAGGAATCAAAGCTGCCCAAATAGTCGCAGATTCAAAAGCATCTGTGTTGTTAACACCTCACTGTGGGCAAAACGCTGCAGAAGTGCTTCAAAGGGCAAATGTTCAGATCTATAAAACCGCAGATTTAACAATTGTAGAGAACGTGAATGCCTTTAAAGAAGGCAAACTACAACTTCTCAAAAACATCCATCCTGGATATCATGAAAAATTTGGAAGATAAAAGAAACAAAAAAATTGCGATTTTAAGTGGAAAAGGAGGGGCAGGAAAGACCCTTCTTGCAGTGAATTTGGCTGCAGTCGCAGAAAATGCATACTATTTGGATTGTGACGTGGAAGAGCCCAACGGGCATCTTTTTTTCAAACCTGAATGGGAATTGGAAGAAGACGTTTTTGTAAAAATTCCCGTAGTAGACCAATCTATATGTGATGGATGTAGGAAATGTGTTGAATTCTGCAGATTTAATGCACTCGCGTATGTTAATGGCAGCTTAAAAATATTTGAAGATATATGCCACTCCTGTGGGGGTTGTCTCTTAGTTTGTCCTTTAAAAGCTCTGACTGAAAAAGACAAACAAGTTGGGAAGGTCTTTGTGGGCAATTCTGAAGGAGTGAGAGTTGTTTCCGGAATGGTTAATGTGGGGCAGGCCTCAGGTTCCACAATAATAAAAGAAGTCCTTTATCAAAGTAAAGACTCGACCAATACGCCCACTTTTATAGACTGTCCTCCAGGAAGTGCATGTAATGTAATGGAAAGTATTAGCAATGCCGATTTTTGTCTTATGGTTTTGGAACCGACGATTTTTGGAAGGCATAATTTTGAAATGGTCTACGAGCTAGTACAGCTCTTTAATAAACCAAGTGCTGTGATAATTAATAAATCTGTTGGTGGTTATAACCCCCTAGAAGATTTAGGTGATAAAAAGGGATTAAAAATATTGGGGAAAATTCCCTACGACACAGAATTGAGTAAGCTAAGCTCCAATGCAGAAATAGCCGTAAGAGAAAATCCAAAATATAAACAGTTTTTTTCGTCACTGTTGGAAAAAATCTACAGGGAGGCCTCTATATGAAACAATTGCTTATTCTTAGCGGAAAAGGAGGCACCGGTAAAACAACGGTAGCTAGTGCGTTCATTAAGCTCTCAAAAGCCAGAGCTTATGCAGATTGCGATGTTGACGCACCCAATTTACACCTGTCGATGAGAGAAAGAAAGGATCCACAAAGAAAAGATTATATAGGCATGTCAAAAGCAGCAATAGATTCTACTCTCTGTATTAACTGCGGAGAGTGTCTAAAGCACTGCAGATTTGATGCAATTTCAGTGAAAAATGAAACACATATAGTTAACCCTTTTGCTTGTGAAGGTTGTGCCGTTTGTCAATTAGTATGTCCAGTGAATGCCATCTCTTTTTATCCCAATGTTGCAGGAAGCCTTAACCTCTACAAAGATAAAGAAAAGGTTTTCTCGACGGCCCAATTAAAAATGGGAAATGGAACAACAGGGTTGCTTGTCTCAGAAGTTAAAAAACAACTAAATAATGAAGCACAGGAGGCTGACTTTGCAATAATAGATGGCTCTCCCGGAATAGGATGCCCTGTTATTGCATCTATAAGCGGTATGGAGATGGTGCTGGTTGTTGCAGAACCTTCCATATCAGGAATAAGCGACATGGTGCGGGTAATAGAGGTCTCTCAGTCTTTCGGAGTAAAAATTGCTGTATGTATTAATAAATACGACGCAAATAAAGAAAAAACAAGAGAAATCATAGATTACTGTGACAGGAACAAAATCCCTTTCGTCGGCAATATTCCTTATGATTCTTTGGCAACAAGGGCATTAAACTCAGGGTTGAGCATAGTGGAAATGGCATGTTCATCAGGAACTGCAGTGAGAAATGTTTACAGACGAACCATGCAAATATTTTCGTCTTAGCTTTTAACAAAAAAATGAACCGCAGAATATTTCAATTATAAATAGGGGGAAACAAACGTGATGAAAATAGCAGTAGCAACAAATAATAACGAAGTAGCTGAGCATTTCGGGCATTGTGAAACTTTTAAGCTTTTTGAATGTGAAAATGGAAAAGTACTATCAACAGAAAATAAACCTAATCCCGGACATAAGCCAGGATTTTTGCCAAACTTCTTAAACGAGTTGGGTGTAAACGTAATTATCTCAGGAGGGATGGGAAGCGGTGCTGTCGAAATATTCAGCGAGCATGAGATAGAGGTTGTTTTAGGATCCTCAGGAGATGCGGATGCGGCAGTAAACTCTTATTTGCTGGGAGAATTAAAATCTACAGGTTCTATCTGCGATCATAGTCATGAAAATATAAAATAAGTATGTTAGTAACAAAGAGCTCTTAGAAAAAATATCTCCAAGAGCTCTTTTACTTTTAGTTTAACAAGTCTTCAATAAATCTATTATATGTTTTTTTGCAATAAAAAAAGTAATATTTATTGTCAAAATAATAACTGGCAGATATAATACCCTACATGCACTCATTATTGCGGACATAGCTCAGTGGTAGAGCATCAGCTTCCCAAGCTGAGGGTCGCGGGTTCGAATCCCGTTGTCCGCTCCATATCATTCAATCTTTCTCCATATTTTCAAACAACACAATTAAGAATCTATATAAAAACTTTCTTTTTGTTAAATTAATCCTCTTTGTTTAATATATGTTTTATAATGTATTTATTATGCTTACTTATAAAGATAGAGCTATGAAGCTCATAAACAGAGGATTGAAAAATTGTGTGGTTTCTTACAGCTGTGGCAAGGACAGTGCTCTAGCCCTACATAGAGCCATAATATGTGGTTTCATGCCCAAATCTCTCATAACAACATATAACGAGGAGAAAGATAGTTCATGGTTTCACTCTATACCTGAACCTTTGCTGAAGCAGGTAGGAGAATCTTTGGGTATTGAAATGACGCTAATTAAGACGAAGGGGGACGAATACACTTCAAATTTTGAGCTTGTTCTTGAAAAGTTTAAAAATGAGGGTGTGGACGTTTGTATTTTCGGTGATATAGATATAGAAGAGCATATTGATTGGTGCAGTGAAAGATGTAAGAACGTCGGAATAGAGCCCTTTTTCCCGTTGCTAAACGAACCGAGAATTTCGTTGGTGTATGAGTTTATCAATAGTGGTTTTATAACACATATTACGACTATCGATACTAGTAGAATGGATGGGAAACTATTAGGTAAAGCCTTAACGATAAATCTCGTGGAGAAGCTTATAGTTCATGGAATAGACCCTTGTGGAGAGAGCGGAGAATTTCATACTTTTACATCGGACGGGCCTATATTTAAAAAACCTGTATTATTCAGATTCGGAAATATGATATATAGAGAAAACCATGTTTCTGTGCTACTTTATTCCCCTCTTGCAAGTTCTAAGTGATTAATAAAAGAAATATCGAATACTTAATTTCTCTTTATTGTTGGTTATTTCGTTTTTACAACGTTAAGATACGTATAATGCCATGTTCAAAGATGTTTTATGTGGTAAAATATTGCGGTTGTTGTCATTAAGCAGTTAATATCCGAAAGGGGAAGTTGTCATTGCGTACAGAAATAGTTTCACAGGAAAAAAATAAAGTGGTAGTTAAAGCTAATTTTACGGCTGAAGATGTAACAAAAGCCATTCAAAAAACATATAACAAACTTTCGAAGAAAACAAACTTAAAGGGTTTTCGTAAAGGGAAGGTACCTTTTAAAACAATCAATCTTTATTTTGGGAAAAAGGTTGTGTTAGAGGAAGCTTTGGAAGAAATTTTATCTACTTCATTGGATGAAATTGTAAACGAATATGGGTTTAAGCTTATAGCAGAACCCGATCTAAAACCGGAGCCGATTGAAGAAGATAAGCCTTATGAATTTACCGTAATCTTTGAAGTTTCACCGGAGGTAATTTTGCCGGATCTTGAAACCATAGAAGCAGAAAAAACAGTTTACATCCCAACTGAGAAAATGGTAGAAGAGAACGTGACAAGACTTCTTGAAGCTCACAGCGAACTTGAACCTTCATATGAAGAGCGTGAAATCAATAAAGATGACCATCTTTCCGTAAAATTTACGACAAGCATTCTTGATGCAGAAAAAACGATAAAAGAATTGGAAAAGGATAAGAAAATCGAAATTCACTTGGGAGAGGCAAATATGCGTCCTGAAGTGGTGAAGGGCCTAATAGGCAAGAAACCCGGAGAAACTGTAAAAATAGAATTCCCTGTTGAAAAGGATAACGAGCACAAAGAACTCGCTGGAAAAACTATGGTGTATAACATCGAAGTATTGGGAATAATGAATAAAGTAACTCCTGAGCTAAATGATGAGACAGTAACCAAAATAACCAGAGGGCAAAATAAAACTGTTTCTGAGTTTAAGGACGAAATTATGAAGCAGCTAAAGATATCGGCCGCACAGAAGAGTGAAGATACGCTAAAAGATTCGGCTTTAACACAAATAATAGAAAAAACAGAGGTTGAATTACCTGAGTCATTAATAGAGCGACAGAAAGCAGCAATGAAGACAGATCAAGAAGAGCGCTTGAAAAGAGAATCCGGTATGTCGATGGAGGAATTTTACGAAAAAAGTGGAATTACCAAAGAAAAATATGAAGAAGAATTGAGCCATGCAGCAGTTCAAGGTGTTAAGAGATCTCTTGTGTTGGAAGCTATAGCAGAAGACAACGACATTAATTGGACAGGAGAAGAAATCGAGGCTGAACTCAGAAGCATAGCTTTAAATTCCCGTATTGATTATAAAAAATTACAGGAATACGCTTATTCCAATAATGACTATATTTATGAAATAGCAACAAGAATTAAAAATCGTAAGACAGTTGACTTCATTATGACAAAAGTAAAAGTCAGAGAAATTGAGGAAACTAAATCAAAAAACGCTGATAAAAAAGAAGAGAAAGCAAGTAAAAATAAAAAAGAGGAATAAGACTTTCACTTATTTTAATAAAAAATAAAGAAGAGGTGTTTACATGTCATATCTCATTCCTATGGTGGTAGAAGATACAGGTAGAGGCGAGCGCTCATACGATATTTATAGTAGGCTGTTAAAAGACAGAATAATATTTTTAGGTACAGCTATAGATGATACTGTTGCAAATTTAATAGTGGCACAAATGCTATTTTTGGAGAGTGAAGATCCTGAAAAGGATGTTTTTCTTTATATCAATAGCCCTGGTGGGGTTGTAACTGCAGGGCTAGCCATTTATGACACAATGCAGTACATAAAACCGCAGGTATCAACAATTTGTACCGGACAGGCAGCTAGCATGGCTGCAGTCCTTCTTGCAGCTGGAGCAAATGGCAAAAGAATAGCGCTTCCCAACTCACGTGTGATGATTCATCAGCCACTAGGGGGCGCACAGGGACAGGCTTCAGATATACAGATTCAAGCAAACGAGATTCTCAAAATAAAAAACAAATTAAATGAAATACTGGCTTCTCATACTGCTAAATCCATGAAACAGATACAAGTCGATACGGATAGAGACTTCTTTATGTCTGCAGAGGAAGCAGTAGAATATGGGATAGTAGATAAGGTTATAGAAAAAAGATAAGTAATCGCAACTAATACATGCTTCAGTGAATGTATAACAATAGTATTTTAACAACAGAGGTGCATCAAAAATGTCTAATTCAGAAATTAATAAACCGGAGCGTAATTTGAGAAAAAAATTTCGTTGCTCTTTTTGTGGGAAAAGTCAGGACGAAGTTGCTAAACTAGTGGCCGGACCTTCTGGTACATATATTTGTTCTGACTGCATTCAACTATGCAACATAATAATGCGGGATGAAAATGCCACTCCGGACTTTACAGTTCAGCATAAAAATAATGATCAGCCAGACTATACCTCTTTGCCATCAATGAAAGAACTGCCCAATCCTAAAGCTATTAAGTCTTTCTTAGATCAGTATGTTATAGGGCAGGAGCATGCTAAAAAAGTTTTGTCTGTTGCTGTTTATAATCATTATCAGAGGATCATGAATCCCATCTCTGATGAAGATGAAGTAGAGCTGCCTAAGAGCAATGTTTTGTTGGTAGGACCTACGGGATGCGGTAAAACCCTTCTTGCACAGACACTTGCAAAGAGATTGAATGTGCCGTTTGCCATGGCGGATGCAACTACTCTTACAGAAGCCGGTTATGTTGGTGACGACGTAGAGAACATATTATTACGCTTATTACAAGCAGCAGATTACGATATTATTTCTGCACAAAGAGGCATTATTTATATTGATGAAATAGATAAAATAGCCAGAAAGTCTGAGTCAGTTTCAATAACAAGAGATGTCTCAGGCGAGGGAGTTCAGCAAGCATTGCTTAAAATTATTGAAGGCACTATTGCTAATATCCCTCTAAAAGGCGGCCGCAAGCATCCTAATCAAGAGATGGTTCCGGTTGATACCAGTAATATTCTTTTTATATGCGGCGGAGCTTTTGACGGACTAGAAAAAATAATAGCAAAAAGAACAGACGAAAAGTCTATGGGTTTCGGAGCCACCCTTTCTAATAAGAAAGATAAGGGGAGTAGTTATGACCTATTGAAAATGGTCGAACCAGACGATTTGAGATCATACGGCTTTATTCCTGAATTTATAGGAAGATTGCCTGTGCTTGTTGCGTTGGAGCCTCTTTCAGAGGAGGCTCTTGTTAAGATTTTGTTGGAACCTCGCAATGCACCGTTAAAACAGTACAAAAAGCTTTTTTCGTTAGAGGATATTTACTTAGAATTCACTGAAGATGCAGTAAAAACTATCGCAAAGAAGGCGGCTAAGCTTAATACAGGTGCACGAGCATTGAGGACAATTCTTGAATCGTTAATGCTCGATATTCAATATGAACTTTCCGGAGACTCTTCCGATATATCAAAGCTTACAATCTCTAAAGAAGTTATAGAGGGGAAAGTAAAACCTATAAGGACCGAAAAAGAAGAAAGAAAGGCTCTTTAATGCAAATTATTCCAATTCTTCCCGTTCATGAGATAATCTTTTTCCCCGGTGTTATAGCACCCCTTTTTATAACGAGGCCTTCTTCGATTGCGTCACTAATGAGTGCAAGCGAGACGGATGGATACGTTTTCCTTTCGATTAGAAAAAATCATAAAAACACTATTTTAAAACCTGAGGATATGAGTACATTTGGAACAATTTGTAGAGTATTACAGACTGTTAATTTGCCTGAAGGTGTAGTTAAAGTTGTTCTTGAGGGTGTATCTAGAGCTAAAGTAAGGAAATTTTTGCCTGCTGAAATTTTAAAAGATGTGGAAGTTGAACGAGTTGAATCTGTAAGCGCACCGGACAAAGTACAAGCAGAGGTATTAAGAAGAACGGTGTATTCTGAATTTGAGACGTATGTAAGGTTAAATCCTAAATTGTCGGAAGAAATGCTGAGATCTGTTGAGGAAATAAAAGATCCTGATGTGTTTTCAGACTTTGTTGCTTCGCATAGCGCTCTTAAGCTTACACAAAAACAGATAATACTCGAAGAGATTGACGTTATAGAGCGAATGGAAAAGCTTCTCAAAATATTAATGTATGAAAATGAGTTGCTGGCATTGGAGCATAGTATACACGAGAAAGTCCGCAAAGAATTAGATAAAGGACAACGTCAATACTATTTGCGTGAGCAATTAAAGGTTATTCAAGAAGAACTGGGAGATTTTGATCCGGCAAATGAGACAACTGAATTAAGAAAGAAAGCAGAAGAATTAAATTTACCCGAAGAAGTTAAGTCAAAATTGGAACACGAGATAAATAGATTTGCAAGAATGGCACCTATCTCACCAGAGGCGACTGTAGCTAGGTCTTATATTGACTGGTTGCTTGCGATGCCTTGGAATATTTCCTCTGAAGAGCATCTTGACCTTTCGAAAGCAGAAAAAATTATAGAAGAAGATCATTTTGGTCTAGAAAAACCCAAAGAGAGAATTCTTGAATATTTGGCGGTTAAAAAACATGCAAAAGATAACATGCGAGCACAAGTGCTTTGTTTCGTAGGTCCTCCGGGTGTGGGAAAAACCTCATTAGGACGTTCCATAGCAAGGACTATGGGTAGAGAATTTGTTAGTATGTCTTTAGGAGGATTGCGTGATGAAGCTGAAATTCGTGGTCACCGACGGACATATGTAGGCGCTCTGCCTGGTAGAATAATACAGAAAATAAAACAGGCTGGCGTTAATAATCCAGTATTACTAATGGATGAAATTGACAAAGTAGGTTCTGATTTTAGAGGAGATCCGGCTTCAGCACTGCTTGAAATATTAGATCCCGAGCAGAATTCAAAATTCACAGATAATTTTCTTGAGGTTGCTTTTGATTTAAGCAAGGTGATGTTTATAACAACTGCTAACACGATTGAAACAATACCAAGACCATTGTTAGATAGAATGGAAGTAATATCTCTGCCAGGTTATTTAGCGGAGGAAAAACTTGGCATAGCCAAGAAACATCTTCTACCAAGAATTTTGAAAGAACATGGATTAACTAAAAATGAGCTGCATATACCGGATTCAATACTAAAAACAATAATTTCTTCTTATACTTTGGAGGCCGGGGTGCGTAATCTAGATCGAGAGCTTTCGAAAATAGCCCGAAAAATCACAAAGAATATAGTGCAAAACGTAAAAGAAACTAAAGAAAAGAAGTTTACTGTTTCAAGAAAAGATATGATTGAAATGTTGGGAGCACCTAAACTTCATAAAACAAGAATACCTAAAGGTTATTCTTTAGGGACAGCCCTGGGGCTTGCTTGGACCGAATCAGGCGGTTCTGTACTGCTGATAGAATCAGTAACAATGAAAGGGAAGGGAAATATTACATATACTGGCAACTTAGGGAACATAATGAAAGAATCAGTGCAAACGGCTTTTGCATATCTTCGTTCTAATGCCGCCGCTTATAATCTAGCGAAATTTCAATGGAATGATATGGACATTCATATACATGTTCCAGAGGGAGCTATCCCAAAGGAAGGTCCTTCAGCTGGGGTAACTTTGGCCCTGTCTATATGCTCAACCCTAACAGGAAGATTGGTTGATACATCTTATGCCATGACTGGTGAAATGACACTGCATGGAGATATTTTGCCAATTGGCGGAGTTAGAGAAAAACTCCTTTCTGCCAAAAGGCTAGGTGTGAAAAAGTTAATTTTGCCATTGGATAATAAAGAGGACGTCAAAGAGTTGGATGATTGGATGTTAAAAGATATAGAAGTTTTTTTTGTCTCTAAAATTGATGATGTTTTTGATTTGGCTTTAAGTAAGGATAAACATAAATGAGCGGTTGGAATTCAGAGTTGTTTTGCACCGCTTTTAATAAACAACAACTTCCTCCGTCAGATAGCCCAGAAATTGTATTTGTTGGTCGCTCTAATGTGGGGAAGTCATCGCTTATCAATTTATTGTTGGGGAAGAAAATAGCGAAGGTGAGTTCAAAACCAGGCAAGACAAGAAGTATCAATTTTTATAAAATATCTACAAAAGAAGGAATTGCGTTTAACTTGGTAGATATCCCCGGATATGGATATGCCAAACGAGGATTTGAAGAAAGAAAATCCTGGTGGAAACTTATTGATGACTATTTTAATGAAGATAGAAATATTTCATACGTTGTTCATCTGATAGATTTTCGTCACGGTCCACTTGTTAATGATTATGAACTAATAGATTGGCTTGATAGCATGAATATGCCGCGATTAGTCGTTTTTACAAAAGGAGATAAAATTTCACAAGGTAGAAAAAAAGGATTTTATCAGGAACACATGAAGAAAGGTATAGTTTCTGTTTTACCTCCATTTATAACGTCTAGTGTAAAAGACAAGGAGTCAGCCTTGTTAAGAGAGGGAATAGTTGATGTGTTAAAGGAAATGCAACTACTAGACTTTAAAGAAGAAAGAGAAGCAGCTAAACGTAATTTAAGACAGCAAAAAACAGTCGAGAAAGATATTATAAATTAGTCTGATTTTACAGATAATGTTACAAGCTATTCTAAGAGGAGGAGCAATTTATGGCATCAGAAAAAATAATTTTAGAGAAAAATTATGATCCGGTTCCCATAGAGGACAAGTGGTATCAGACATGGATAAATAAGGGGTTATTTGTAGCTGATCCGGAGTCTCCAAAGCCTCCTTTTTCAATAGTTATTCCACCACCAAATGTAACAGGTTCTCTTCACGTAGGTCACGCGTTAGATAATACATTGCAAGATATTTTGTGTAGGTACAAAAGACAGAAAGGTTTTGAGGTCCTATGGATGCCAGGTACGGATCATGCCGGCATTGCAACACAAAATGTTGTAGAGAAAAAACTCCTTTCGAACGGAATTAGCCGTCACGATCTGGGCCGCGACGAGTTTGTAAAGGAAGTCTGGAAATGGAAAGAACAATATGGAAGCACAATTATTAATCAACTTAAAAAATTGGGAGCTTCCTGTGACTGGGATAGAGAACGTTTTACGATGGACCATGGTCTTTCTGAAGCTGTTAGAAAAATCTTTGTTGATTTATATAAAAAGGGTCTTATATATCGTGGGAAATACCTAATTAATTGGTGTCCTAGGTGTCAAACAGCCCTTTCTGACTTGGAAGTTGAGCACCACGAACATGATGGAAAATTTTATGAGGTAGCCTATAAATTTGAAGGTGAAGCAGGACACATTGTAGTGATGACTACACGACCGGAAACAATATTGGGAGATACTGCTATCGCTATACACCCGAGAGATGAAAAAAACCGACATTTGGTAGGCAAAAAAGTATTAGTACCTCTTATTAATAGGGTTATCCCCGTGATTGAAGACAATATGGTTGACCCTGAGTTTGGTTCAGGTTGTGTAAAAATAACACCTGCACATGATCCTAATGACTTCCTAGTTGGACTTAGACACAATCTAGAGCAAATACAAGTTATTGATGGATATGGCGTGATGCTTCCTGACTTAGGCAAATATGCCGGAATGGATCGTTTTGAAGCCAGAAAAAAAATTGTTGAAGATTTAGAAAAAGAGGGACTTCTGCTTAATATTGAAGACATTAAACATTCAGTAGGGGAGTGTTATCGTTGCCATACGATTATAGAGCCTTACCTTTCTGAACAGTGGTTTGTAAGCACACGAAAGCTTGCTGACGCAGGGGTAAGTGCAGTAAAGGCAGGCAAGATAAAGTTCGTTCCGGAACAATGGACAGACGTTTATTTCCAATGGATGGAAAATATAAGAGATTGGTGTATTTCAAGACAACTCTGGTGGGGGCATCGTATTCCTGCTTGGTATTGTGATGATTGTGGAGAAATAATTGTTGAAACTGATACTCCAAAAGAATGTCCTAAATGTAAATCTACTAATTTGAGGCAAGATGAGGATGTCCTGGATACCTGGTTTTCTAGCGGGCTTTGGCCCTTCTCAACAATGGGGTGGCCCGAGAAAACAAACTTGCTTAAGAAATTTTATCCTACATCAGTGTTGATAACAGGATTTGATATCATTTTCTTCTGGGTTGCTAGAATGATTATGTTTGGCCTTGAATCAATGGATGGAGAAGTTCCCTTTCATGATGTCTATATTCATGCTCTAGTTAGGGATGAAAAGGGACAAAAAATGAGCAAATCTAAAGGAAACGTCATCGACCCCTTAACTATAGTAAAAGACTACGGTGCAGATGCCTTAAGGTTTACAATGGCAGCATTAACTGTTCAAGGAAGAGACATTTTTCTTTCTACGGATCGTATTTCTACATATAGATTATTTATAAATAAACTTTGGAATGCTAGTCGTTTTGCGTTAATGAACCTTGACGACGTGGTAAACGGACAAAATTGGGAAGGAAAAGATTTGTATTTGCAAGACAAATGGATACTTACTCGTTTGTCACAAGTAATTAATGACGTAACTAGACTTCTTGATGGCTATTTTTTTGGAGAATATGCAAGGCTCTTGTATGACTTTACTTGGGGTGAATTATGTGATTGGTATCTAGAATTATCTAAACCCGCTCTTCGTGGAGAAGAAGGAGAAGGAAGGCGAAAGACAACACAGGCGATTTTACTAGTTGTCTTCGAAGACATACTAAAAATGTTACACCCCATAATTCCTTTTGTCACAGATGAACTGTGGCAAGCCTTCCCCTTTGGAACAGATATAATTGAGCATCTTCCTTGGCCTAAATCTCGAGTTGAACAATTTGATGAAGAAGCTCTCTCTGATATGAGTTTTCTTCAAGAAGTAGTTCGTACTATAAGAAATCTAAGAGCAGAAGCGAGGATTTCCCCTCAACAGACAATTTCTATGGTTGTGCTTTCTGTACATAACTCAGAGAAACTTTCAATGCTAAAAGTAACAGAAAACCAAATTCGTTTATTGACTAAAGTAGATTCCATAAAATATTCTACAGAAAAACCTGCTCGTAGCTTAGCAACAGTACTTAATGAAATAGAAATATATTTGCCAATTGGAGATTTGCTAGATGTAGATAAAGAAATTTTCAGACTTGAGAGTGAACTTGAAAAACTTGAAAAGGAAATAAGCAAAAGTACGACAAAATTATCGAATACAAATTTTGTAGAGAGAGCACCAGAAGAAGTAATAGAGAAAGAAAAGAGAACTCTTGATGAAAATAAAGGGAAAAGAGACAGGATAAGGGAGAATTTGACGAGTCTCTCGGTATAAATTGTGTCAGAGATTAATTCTTTTAACGAATTAGAAGAAAAACTTGCAATGTTGGCCGGACCGGGGATCAATCCAGGTCTTGGTCGTATTTCCAGGCTACTTTTATTACTTGATAATCCGGAACGTAAGTTTAAAGCCATTCACATTGTAGGAACAAATGGTAAGGGCTCTACTTCTGTAACGATTGCCTCTATACTGAAAGAATCAGGGTACACAGTTGCCGTCTATACAAGCCCTCACTTAATTTCTCCTGGTGAGAGGCTTGTGATTAACGGCAAAAAAATTTCACCAGATAGATGGCAAAATTCTTTATTAAAAGTAGAAGAATTGATCAAAGAGGATAGCTCTCTTTCAGAAAAACCTCCCACATATTTTGAAATAATAACGGCAATCGCTTTTTTTATAATAGCTGAAGAAAAAGTCGATATCGCAGTTGTAGAAGCTGGATTGGGAGGGCGTCTTGATGCTACAAATATACTAAAAAACGTGATATTAACACTTCTAGTTTCAATCAGCATAGATCACACTGAATACCTTGGAAATTCTTTGAGAGAAATTGCTAATGAGAAATTTGCAGTATTAAGGAAAGACGTTCCCGCAGTTTTTCAAGGAGGAGATGACTATTTAAATAGTCTTTTTTTACAGCAAGCAAAAAAAGTGGGAGCACAGAGCAACATATTGAGTGATATTTGTACCTTTAATACAACAAAATTATCTGAAGATGGTACAAGTTTTATATTAGAAAAAAACAATTCGGCAGTTTTGTATCACACTCCTCTTATAGGTTTTCATCAAACTAAGAACGCTACTCTTGCACTTATTGGAGCAGACATATTGGAACAAAAATTTAATAAGATAGATGATAAAGCAAAAAAGATTGGAGTTTCAAAAGCCAAGATATCAGGACGTTTCGAATTAATATCAAAAAAACCTATCTTTATTCTTGATGGTGCACATAATCCGGCTGCAATGAAGGAATTAGTGAATACTGTAGCAGAGCTTTTTGGAAAAACACATGTTAACATTGTTATTACCATGATGAGAGACAAAGATATAAAAGAGTCACTAACTGTATTATCAAAACTAAATTGCTCTCTTATATGTACAGAAGTGCCAGGTATGTCTCGAAGTATGAAAGCGTTTAATTTAGCAAGGGAAGCGCAAAAAATAGGGCTTGATGTCTTGTCTACAAATGAAAATCCTTTGGAAGCTGTAAGGTTGGCTCTTTCTCTGAAAGGTATAACTATATCTTGTGGAAGTCTTTATTTAGTAGGATTTCTCAAGAATAACATTGCTGATTTAATATAGGGTTACCTTGCAAAAAACAAGATAATAGGAGAAGACTAGTGACCGAATATTTACCATTTTATATAAATACTTATCATGATAGTGAATGTATTGATTTTCTTATGCCGAAGGAATTGGAAGGTATTTTCTCTGTTACCCTTTTTCTTAAAAATAAGCTAAGTGACGTTGCCGAAGGTAACCAAGAAATTTTATGGGAGAAAATATCTAAGCATTTTAATAATAAAAGACTTGTAGCACCCAAACAAGTACATGGCATAAATATAATTGAGGCTAAATCTTTTAATGCTTTGCCACAAAAGCCGGAAGCAGATGGAATATTTGTTGAAGAAAAAAACGATTGTTGTTTTAGTTTGCAATTTGCTGACTGCACTCCTGTTGTGATTGCAGGTACAGATCCATTGCCATGGATGCTCTTTCTTCATTCTGGTTTCTGGGGAACGACTCAAGGAATAACTAGGGCTTCATTTGTTTTCTTACGCAAAAAATACAAAGGCTTTACTATTAGCAATAATATATGGGCTTGGATAGGTCCATCTATATGTAAGGAGTGTTATAGTAGAAATAGCGAGGATGAAGATACTGTTAAGGCGGTAAGGCAATTTGATATAGATAATATACTAAGAATTGACAATCACATTTTTTTTGATATAACAATGGAGATTAAAAGACAGCTGATTGATAATGGGATAAAAGAATCTAATATTTATGTTTTTGATGAATGTACGAGATGTAATAGTAACCGTTATTATTCATATCGGGCTGGAG
>Ga0255347_1000447_pt1 | contig 76459 bp, 54 predicted proteins | sample wastewater_treat_2_FD_192479 | JGI IMG/M metagenome (GOLD analysis project Ga0255347, IMG submission 192479) | Wastewater microbial communities from Lulu Island WWTP, Vancouver, Canada - plant24 | ecosystem: Engineered > WWTP > Wastewater > Unclassified | place: Canada: Vancouver, British... | reverse complement strand
CATTTTCAGTGTCCACGATGCAGATTCACTGTCTGCAAATTGGGATTTTCTCAATAACAGTTACCTGCGCTTCATTTATTGCAGGGTGGGTGCATTTTTACTGTCTACTTTTTGGGGGACAATTTAAGCTGTTAGATAACGGCTCTTTTCTTATAATCACAGGTTATATCCGGTTTTCCGGTGTAATAATACTATGACAAGCATACAACTCGGTTTTTGTTTGTTCCTATACAGTACCATACAGACCTGATCGGATATTTCGATTTATACGGAGGTGATAGCTGTGTACAGGACAATTACAATAGATGACAGTCTGCAATGATTGCCTTGCGGATTTCTTCTTTGCTGTAACAAATGCTGAGTATGTATGCCCATAGCATACAGCTTAAAGGCGGTCTGAGCAGATCAGACCGTTTTTTCTATGCCGAAATGTGATAGAATGATGAAAAATCGCCTTGTAAAATGAAAGTTCTGTGAAAATTATTCCTTTTGGAATAATACATAATCAGATGCTTTGTTACTTGTCTACTGATAAAAAGTATCATTCTCGGAAAGGAGTATATCACAAAGGCGGTATCACATAAATGCGGAAATACGGTGTTTTGAACGATAACGATTATTCCGTTCGGAAACGGTTGTTATCTGGCTTTTTCGCGCTGTTTGGTTTATAATTATGTGAGTAAGCAGTCCGATATGAGGACTCTGCTCCATACAGTGAACCTAATGCGCAATAGGGTTACTCGATCACTGTATGGACAACTGAATAATGAACAGTCAAATGAACGAGTAATGTTTGATTGTCGGACGGTCAAGAACCGAATGACAGGATTACTGTGTTCATTTGCGCTTCTCCGTCCGACGGAAAGGACGGAGATTTTTATGAAAACTATTATTCAGATTCCTCGGATTCCGCTGTTCACTGAAATAGAAGAACCCCAAAGCTATGCCATCTACATATTTGGGACGGACAATAGGCTTCTTCAGGATGCAGACACCTTTGGTGATGCACTTGCACGTTATCTGAACGAGTACAGTATCACTCAGGATATGTTTGCAAGAATGACGGGTATAAGCCAGTGTACGATCTCCCGTTACCTGAAAAATGAGAGAACAATACGGCAGCGGTATCTGTGTGCAGTATGTATCGCTCTCAGACTTCACCCATTCAGGCAGAGACACCTTTTCTTCAAAAGCGATAATCTGATCCCCGGCACATACGGCTTCAAGAGCCAGGCTGACTATATCCTCACTGACTACCTGAACGGCTGTGCCTACAACGAGAGCTATACCCTTACAGCTTATAATGCTCGCATGAAGAAGCTCGGTATGAAACCTCTTACGAACCTGACATCTGATATGGAGGACGGCAAGTAATGGGGAGATTTTTCTATACACACTTTGGAGATGACGTGCCGCAACATATCGAAAAGGAATATAACAAGCTCAGACGCCAGGAAATGTGGCTTGAGGAAAAAGAAGCTGACTTCCGTGCGTTTTCCGTGGATTATAAAGAGATCGAAACAGTTCTAGCTGATCCTTCTACACTTCCCGTAAACGAAATAGCAGCCGAAAAAGAAGCGATGTTTCAGGCTCGGCTTGATTTCCTGCCTATCGCAATGGAGATGCTCAAAGCAGAGTTTCCGGAGGGATATGAGCTTATTAAGGACTATTTTTATGGCACGAGCAAGGTGACTCTGATGTATCTCGCCAGCAAGTATGGCATTACAAAAGATAAGGTGAGGTATCGGCTCAGGCTTGCAAAGGAAAAGCTGAAAGAGTATATCATCATGCACGAAAACAAATAGTTGCTTTTGTGCAAAATGCCGATTTTTTCTTTTTGAAGCAAAAAAATCATGAAATTCTTTCCCACTTTTTCGATTTTCACGGTAGTAAGGTGAAGGGGTTCATTCCGCAGGTGCGAAGCGGACACAGTATTTCTCACGATCCTCCTTCTTGTTGAAGGTTATATAGAGCTGAGGGAACGGCGCGGCTTTTTTGTCCATTTTCAGGCTGTGCCGTTTCCGAAGGTTCGCTTTTTTCTTTCATTTTTCGATGATATATCGAAACTCCTTTCACTAAGACAGCAGAGATGCTGTCGGGAGAGCCTGAGCTGACGGCTTGGGTTCTGCCAAAAACATCTCTGAATGCGACAGTTCCATTTCTCCTATTTTCAAATAGACAGCCATACGCTGTCGCTCCTGTGTCGGGGACGGGATTCCGTTCCCGACAATAGCAGGGGTTCTTTTCAAACACAAAAACACCGACAAGAAAGAGAGAGGGTGTTACATATGAATGAGATTTCAATAGCTGTGAGATATAACAACGATCTGCGCACCGTAAGCGGACGGGAGCTTCACAAAGTGCTTCAGATCAAAACGCACTATGCATTATGGTTTGACCGGATGCGTGATTACGGATTCCGTGAAAATACGGACTTTTTCACGGTGTTCAAAAATGTATTCCGTGAAGATGGCAGAGCTATGCCGCAGAAACAGATTGACCATAACCTGACTATTGATATGGCAAAGCAGCTCTGTATGATACAGCGTACCGAGATCGGCAAGCGCTGCCGTGAATATTTCCTGAACCTTGAAAAGCAATGGAACAGTCCCGATGCTGTCATGGCGAGAGCGTTACAGATCGCTGACCAGAAACTGGAGCTTGCAAATCAGCAGAATAATAATCTAATCGAAACAACTGCTGTTCAGGCAAAGCAAATCGAGGTCATGAAACCGAAAGCCGATTACTGTGATATGGTGCTACAATCCGAAGGGCTTATGACCATAAGCACTATCGCAAAGGACTACGGCAAGTCTGCGATATGGCTGAACAAGTGGCTTCATGAGCACGGCATACAGTATAAGCAGGGGCAGATATGGCTTCTGTATCAGAAGTATGCTGACAGAGGATATATGAAGTCAAAGACACACACTGTTTACGATAAGAATGGTGATCCTACTGCCAAAGTCCATTCATATTGGATGCAGCAGGGCCGCATATTCATCTATTACCAGTTAAAGAATGAGGGTATCCTGCCCCTTATCGAACAGGACGATAGCTGAAACGCTGTCGGGAGTATCCGTTCATCGGGTACTGCCTATGGTGCTTCACACGCACCTCCTTGTTTTGAACGACGGTCGATGTGCCGTCGGGAGCTTCTACTTCTCTGAGTAGGAGCTGCCAACAGTACATCAATCTTTGGACATAAAAATAACCGACAGACGATGTACGCCGTCCGATAAGGTCGGCTCAGTATCTTGAAAACTGAATATGAAACATCAACGCTATTTGTTTTCTTTTTCTTCTTCCTGAGAGATAGGAGGAGCGTTATGCAGAAAAAATCCGTTAGACAGATGTTCAGGAAATATCCTGATGTGGTTACGATACCACAAGTATGCGAAATGCTCGGTGTCAGCCGTAACTACGCATACCTATTAGTAAAGCAGGGAAAGCTCACAAGGCTTGACTTGGGACGCATCGTCAGAGTGACAAAATCCTCTGTGATTGAGCTAAAGGAAAAAAGTTTACAAAAATCGGAGAATTCCCCAGTGTAAAGCGCCGAAAAAAGGAAAAAGCGGTCTGATCGTATTGCATTATATTTGGTTACGCGCTATAATAGAGTAGTCAACAGCAGACTTCTACCGCTTTCAACTCAAAGGAGGATATTAGAAATGAAAGCAAGTCTGCCTTACAAATACATTACTTCCGTGAAGAACGGAAAGCATTATGTTGTCTTTGACTATAAAGATCACAGCGGAAAGCGTAAGCGTAAGTGGGTAAACACGGAATTGCCTGAGAGGTGTTCAAAGAAAGCTCTGAAAGAAGCAGTCGATGCTATTGTTGCGGAGTTCGATAAGAGCATTTCATCGGGTGAGATCGCTGTCAAGTCTGCAAACGCTGTGCCGTATGCTGTGATGAGCGATGAAACCACTTCAAATATGTTGCTCGATGATTTCTTTTCCGAGTGGCTGACATACATCAAACCGAATGTAGCTCGTACCACACACCTTTGTTACCGCAGGGTTAGCAAGAGATACATGGAGTACATTAACGAAAACTATCCGAATCTCACACTTGGACAGGTCGATCATAACCACATTCAGAACTATCTCAACTACAAACTGGATAGTGGCTGCAAGGGCAGTACCGCAAAGCAGTATTATCTGGCATTGCATTCCGCATTCGCCTACGCTGTAAAAATGGAACTGATACCAAAGCACCCTATGGACAAGTTGGTAGTACCGAGAGCTGACAGGCACGAAGCTACCTTCTACAATGCTGATGAGCTGAATGAACTGTTTGAGGTTTTCAAGGGCGACAAACTGGAACTTGTAGTGAACATTGCAGCATATTATGGTCTTAGAAGATGCGAGATACTTGGTCTGAGGTGGGATGCAATCGACTTCAAGAACAAGACTATCACGATCCAGCGTAAGATCGTAAGTGACTACGACGAAAACGGTGAGATGAAGATCTTTGTAGAGACCAGGCTGAAAACCAATTCCACAAGAAGAACTCTTCCGCTGATTCCTCACATTGAGGAAATGCTTCTTGAAAAAAAGAAAACGGAAGTCAAGTTCAAAAAGGCTTGCGGAAAGAGCTACAACAAGGAGTTCGACGGATTTATCTGTCGTGACAACTACGGCAATATGCTCTCGCCGGGGTATGTGACACAGCACTTCCATTACGTCATTACCCGAAATGGTTTGAAGCATCTGCGTTTCCATGACCTCCGTCATTCCTGTGCGAGCTTGCTTCTTGCTCATGATGTTCCGATGAAGGCTATTCAGGAATGGCTCGGACATAGCAATTTTACTATCACTATCCCCGTTCCAGATAGTAACACAAAACCAGTAGCAGTACCTACCGACAAGAACAATCATTATAATAACGAATAAGGGCGATACCTGACAACGCATAGGTATCGCCTTATTTTCCTTTTCAGAAGCCTATTCAGTTTTCGTCTGCAAGGTTCACTATCTTTTTGCCCTGTTTCTCAGCATACTGTATCGTGCGGTATGCTCCACCGCTTTTATGCTGTATACAGCATACTTGACTGCGTGAGCGATACTGCCGCCGCTGAGATGAGAGCTGCTTACAAGGTTGGCTTCAAGGACGGTGCGACTATGATGCAGGAGATTCAGGACTGATATGATCACAGCATAAGGAAAAGGGCAATGTCATCCGTGAGTGGAAGGCATTGCCCTTATTTCCTTTAGAAAAAATAAGTTCAATTGTTTTTGCAGCCATTGAAGGCAATACATATCATCAAATAAAGTGTCTGCTTTGTACTGCTCCCTAAAGCTATAATTTCATCATACGATACCCAATACCGATATGTGTTTGTATCAACGCCTGACTGCTGTCACTCAGCTTTTTTCGCAGGGTAGCCATAAATACACGCAGGGAGGCTTCGCTGTTATCCGCAGGAGTTCCCCATACACTTTGGATAATGTACTTATGTGTCAGCACCTTGCCGACATTCTTGGCAAGCAGGCAAAGCAGCTTGTATTCTATCGGTGTCAGGTGAAGTTCTTCATCATCAAGGTGAACACAGCCCGAAACATAGTCTATCCGCAATCTGCCGTTGACAAACTCCGTGACCGAGATATTTTCGGACTTCATAAGCCGCCTTTGTATCACCCTGAGCCTTGCGAGAAGCTCATCGACAGAGAAAGGTTTTGTCAGGTAATCATCTGCACCTTTGTCAAGTGCTGTTATCTTATCCCTGTCCTCGCTCCTTGCACTGACTATGATGATAGGAACATCGCTCCAAGTGCGTATATGCTCTATGACCTCAACGCCGTCAATGTCGGGCAGTCCAAGGTCAAGTATAATAATATCAGGCTTGTGCGAAGCACTGAGCATGATCGCTTCATTGCTCCTGACAGCGGTGATAAAGCGATAGTCATTCATTTTCAGTGTCGTGGTTATAAGATTTCTGATGGGCTTGTCATCCTCCACCACCAGAACAAGATATTCATTCATTCAGATCGACCTCTCCTATTGGCAGAGTAAAGCTGACAACTGTACCGTTTGGTATATTGTCGCTGACAGATATAGTACCGCCGTGTGAAGTAATAATTGACCTGCACAGTGCAAGCCCCAGCCCCAGACTTCTTCTGCTGTCTGAGGAACTGCTTCCGCCCGTATAGAACATATCAAATACCTTTTCCTTTTCTTCATCGGAGATACCTGTGCCGTAATCGGACACGGATATCACTGCATACGCATTTTCACGGCGCACAGTAACGGTAATATCAGAATTTTCATCACTGTACTTGACTGCATTATCCATAAGATTGACTATGACCTGAACGATAAGGTTCGCATCTGCCATAACGGGGATTATCTCGTCAAGCATATCTACTATGATATTTCGCTTTGAGTGAGTGCGTTCAGTGTGTCTGACAGCCTCCTGCACGATGTCATCAAGTATCTCTACCGAGATATTGAGCTGCATTCTGCCGTCCTCAATTCGTGTGGCATATAAGAGATTTTCCACCATTCCGATAAGCCACATAGATTCGGAATAAATATCCGTGTATATCTGCTGACATGCTGATTCATCAAGCGTATCGCCGCCTGACAGTAGTGTACTGGCATTGCCTGATATGGAAGTCAGCGGTGTTCTGAGGTCATGGGATATGGAACGGAGCATATTAGCTCTAAGCTGTTCATTCTGCGCCAGAAGTGCTGCCTCCTCCTTTTCACGGGCATTCTGCTCGGCAATCAGGGTATTGCGTTTGAGCTTATTGGCAAGCGTTCCTGCAATAAATGCTGTAATAAACATCGTAACAAATGTGACGGGATAGCCTGTATCGTGAGCTGAAAGAGAAAACTCAGGATAGGTGAAGAAGTAGTAAAAAAGCACAACGCCCACTACCGATGAGATCAGACAAAATTGTATCTTAGATGTGAAAATGGATATCACAAGTACAGCGATGATATACAGCATAATGATATCCGCATCGGCAAGTTGAAAGGCTTTGAAAGCATACCCGGCAAGGGTTGCAGCGGTCAGCACCACAAGACATACGGCGGAGTCTTTGAACACAGACAATGATTTAGATTTTTTGATAGAGTCAGCAGTCATAAGGATCACCCTTGTTATTATAACATATCACTTTTGTGTTCGTCAACAGCGTCTTCTGATGCTTCTTGTTCAGGGCTGCTGTTCTTTTGTATCTCCTCGAGGAATTCATCAACTTTTTTCATAATGTAAAAGCCGTAGAGAAACATTGCTCCTACAGACAGTGCAAGCAGAATATCTCTCACACGATCATCTCCTAAATTCTGAAACATTTCTGGATATCCCGAACCTCACCTATGACAAATGCAATGTCATCAGTTTTTATTACGGTGTCCGGTGCAGGGATAAATACCTCTGCTCCACGTTTGATCGTCAGAATATTGATCTTGAATTTCTTTCGTATATCGATCTGTGAAAGCGACTTTCCGAACCAGTCCTTCGGCACTTTCAGTTCATAGATCGAGTAATTGTTATCCAGATGAATAAAATCAAGAATGCTGTCTGATGCATATTTTGTAGCGATGCGAAGTGCCATCTGCATCTCAGGATAGACGACCTCATCGGCTCCGTTTTTAAGCAGAAATTTCATTTGTACATCATTTGTCGCACGGGATATGACCTTCTTTGCCCCCAGCTCCTTGAGCAAAGATGTTGTTTCCAGAGAGGACTGAAACAGGCTGCCGAGGGCAACGATACAAACATCATAGTTTCCTACACCAAGCGAACGGAGAAATTCCTCATTGGTGCTGTCACCGATCCTTGCGTTGGTCACATAGGGCAGAATCTCATTGATACGTTCCTCACTTGCATCTACTGCCATGACTTCACACCGCAGCTCCTCCATGCGTCTGGCAATATGACTGCCGAATTGTCCTACTCCGATAATTAAAACTGTTTTCATATATAAGACTCCTTATCCTACGGATATTTTTTCAAGCGGTAAGCGTGAATTCTGACCGTCTGCTGATGGCAGAGCAGCATAAATAAGTGTCAGTCCTCCAACTCTCCCGAAAAACATCAGTATCATCAGTATCACACGGGATACAGCAGACAGACCGCTTGTAATGCCGAGTGTCAACCCTACAGTATCGATAGCTGAGGCTGTTTCAAACAGACAGGTCAGCAACGGAAGATCTTCCACTCTGCTGATAATGATACCGCTTGTAAAGAACAATACAAGATACATAAACAAAACAGCGCCTGCACTGCGGACAGCTTCGTCTGATATTCTTCTTTTGAAGCACTGCACATCATTTCTGCGGCTGAATACTGTGATCGCAGAAAGGAACAGAACAGCAAAAGTCGCTGTTTTCATACCGCCTGCGGTGGAACCGGGAGAGCCGCCTATAAGCATAAGAATTATCATAATGGCTGTACCCGATTGGTCCATAGCAGCGAGATCAGTTGTGTTAAAGCCGGCGGTTCGTGTAGTGACAGACTGAAACAGTGAATGGATCGTCCGGTCATGGATACTCTCATGGTCATATTCATAAAAGAAGAAATACAGCGCAGGCAGAACGATCAGGACAGCAGATGTCATCAGTACGACCTTGCTTTGCAGTGAGAAGCGCCTGATCCTGTACTTATGTGTTCCGATATCACCCCAGACAAGAAATCCGATACCTCCTGTGATGATAAGCATCATAATGATGATATTGAGATAGATATTGTTGTGATAAGTGGTCAGAGAAGAAAACGGTCCTCTTATGCCGAACAGATCAAAGCCTGCATTGCAAAAAGCCGATATGCTGTGAAATAAAGAATACCACAGCCCCTTTGCAATACCAAAATCATTGCAGAAAACAGGTGCAAGTAAAGCCGCACCGATCAGCTCTATGATAAGTGATGTTTTAAGGATAAAGCCTGTCAGCTTCACGATACCGCCAACCTGCGGTGCGGAGATGGATTCCTGCATCGTACTGCGCTGCCACAGACCTATCTTCCTGCCTGATGCTCTGATAATAGCTAAACCTATGGTGATAACGCCCATACCTCCGATCTGTATCAGCGTCAAAATGACCGCCTGTCCGAACAGAGACCAGTATGTAGCAGTATCCTTTACAACAAGCCCGGTCACACAAGTAGCTGAAACGGCTGTGAACATTGCATCAGGGAATGAAGTCACACACCGCTGCCTTGATGAGATCGGCAGCATCAGAAGCAGCGTACCTACCAGAATCAGGCAAAAGAAACTGATAATGATGACCTGAAATGAAGTCATATGATTTCTGTTTTTTACTCTATTTTTATGTAACATCGTACACCTCTCGTCCAAATGATAGCTTTATTATATCACATGAGCGGTTAAGGTGCTGTTAAGATTACGGTTACGGTGTTAAGATTTCGTTAAGGCACAATATTGATGTGTGCTGCTTGACCATAGCCTAATGGCACACCTGTTTTCCGTTCTGCACAAGTCCATTTAATCATTATGGCGTGCGTCATAATGACAACATACCCTTTTGGAACTGAATAACACACAAAGACCTGAGATTTGCTCACACAAGCACTTCTCAGGTCTTTTCTTTTCAGGCAGTTAGTTTTAAACTCCGCAGGCTTGGAAGGTGCTGAGGGGCATTTCCGTTCGTCACAGGACATAGCAAAAGGCTCTGCATTTCTGCAAAGCCCTTGTGCTGATTATTCATCTTCGTCGGAACACTCGGCAAGTCCGTGTAATAGCTGAATGTAGACGCACTCTGCTCGGTCACGCTGCTCCCCCTCGGCGGTCATCATTATTTCAAGAAAATATGCCTTGGCTTCTTCGTAGTCTGTCCAGACCTCACGCCTGCCGTTGCAGATGGTAGTGACCTTGCGTGTTCTCGGCATTGCCAATTCGGGTATTGCTAACATATCCTGCACCTCCAAAAAGTATTGTAAGTTTATTATAGCCTATTCCGTTTTCGGAGTCCAGCCCTGCACAATAATTGTAATAATTCTTGTGCAGGGCGCAGCAATACAAGCATTTTCCTCGGTGCATTTTTCCTCTTATTCTCTCACGTCCTCATGAGCCTTATCGACTATCGCTCTGAATGTCTGCGGTGTCACGGAAAAGCGTTCCAACTTTGCTTGATACTCTGCAAGTCTTGCCGATATTTCTTCAACTCCTTGACGTATTTCCTGCATATCTTCGGGATAAATATTTCCCGTCTGATTGACCTGAATGGCGATAGAATTTATGCGGTCGGCAATCTCTTTGAATCTTGCCTTTTCGGGTGCAAGCTCCTCGTCCGTCAACTCAATTATGGGAGTGGCGATAATCGAGTTGAAAATATACTCCGACATTGAGCGCAGACTGCTTTCCACCGTGTACTGTTTCAGCTTGGCAAACTCCTTGTCGTTCAAACGGACTTTCAGCACCTTTGACTTCCGTTCCTCGTCTGATTTTACGTTCATAGACAAACCTCCAAAATCTTAGTATTCGCCCATTTTCATTGTCTATTATATCACTTTTTTCATTTTTCAAGCGGGGTCTTAGGGGTGCAAAACCCTCTGACAAGCTCCTGTATTCAGGGTGGTCATTTTTCAAAATGTACCCCATGAATACCGTGCTTGCTGGGTTTGAAAGCCAGCGCATATTGTGAACTTGTGTACACAATATGCAGAGCTTGCTGGGTTTGATTTTGATGTTCTTCCGACCGTTCAGGGAGGATTGTTTTATTTTCATCGCTTTTGTGAAAATATTTCCGAGCTATCTCTCTTAGTCGTTCAGGCGCTCATCACCGGTCGCACCGGATACAGCAGCGACCTTCGACATAGCAGAATCGAAATCCGCAGCCGTCTTCACAGCAGCAGTTCCGGCAGCCATAACAGGAACGGTCACATGAGTGGTCAGTGTCTTGCCGACATTGGCGATCTTGTCACCGGCTTTTTCAAGCATTTCTCCCGCCTGACCGAGCTTTGCAAGCGCCGTGCCGGAAGCCTCCGCCTCACGCTGTAGGTTCTGCAATTCCTGTTCTGTTTCGATGATCTCACCGTTGGCAAGCGCCTGATTTGCCTGCTCTGCCGCCGCTTTCAGGATTTCCAGCTTTTCTTTGGTAGCCTTTACCGCATCGGCGAGGAGCTTATGCTTCTGCGAGAGCAGTTCTGTGTTGGATGGATCGAGCTTCAACAGCTTCTGAACATCCTTGAGCTGTGTCTGCGTGTTCTTGATGTTTTTATTGACACCTTCCAGCACTTTCGACAGCTTGATCGTATCGCCGCCGATCTCAACGGTGATGCCCTTGATTCTGTTTGCCATGCGGTTTCACCTCCTTCGTGAGGGCATGAAAAAGCAGCCCCGAAGGACTGCTCAGTGTATATTTATCGTTTCACAATCTTCAGTTGTTTTGTAAATACTCAAAAACAGCATCGACAATTGAAGGGTGCCATGCATCGGCATCAAATACTTGACTACTGTATATAGTGTACTTGACACCTTCTTTTGAAGTGAACCAATGATTTCCAGAATGAATAAGGATGCCCATTTTCTCTAAAATTAAATTCAAAGCATGAACACTTTTGACATTGCATCCCATTTTTTGAAGCCTTTTGACAACTTCAATCTTATACAGATCTCCTAAAGCATTATACGGCATACAAATCATTCCTCCCCTTAAAAGATGTTCCGGTTATTTTTTATCATGAAAACTTACAACATATTCTGATGGAACGATTGTCGTGTCAACCTTTCTTCCAGTATAGAAAAATTCCATCAATTTGGCGAATTCTCGAACCTCTTCCTCACTGTCCTCAACAAAAGCCTTTTTATTATGATTAAAGAACGCTTTTGCCTCTTCCATTGTTTTATAGGTTGCTTTCAGATTTGTCGATATTGTTTGCAGAGAATATTGGTACATATTATCAAAGGCAATAGTTGGAATTGTAATCAAGTGAGACTTATTATCCTCAACCCATTGAGCTGCTTTTTCCGGTCCGAACTCCTTCAATGTAACTAAAACCAGTTTATCAATCAAAATGATATTGTTGCTGTCATTAGCGTATAAATAATTCAGAACCTTATACCGGATAATAGGTGGAAGCAAAGAAAAACAACTTACAATCTTTGTATTTGCGTCAAAAGGATGCTTAGAAAAGAACTGAATAAATAAGCATGAAATCAAGTCAAGTAAATGATCATGAATTTTGCTATAATCGTCCTTTGTGATCTGTGCTCGTACCTTTGAATGCAAACAAGAATTTGCTGCATAATAATCATTTGTATCATTCTTAACAGCAAGAATGCATTTCTTAAAATGATCGCCGTAAGTGAGTGCTTTTACAGTTTTTAATACTTCTTTGTCGCCGATTGTCAGCTGATCATCTGGATTAAAGTCAATCAACTTCCTTACTATTATCTCAGAAAGAACCCTCATTTGAGCAATCTTTCCTCGGTAAGAAGAATCAACATAAAAAATATCGTGCAGACAGTCCCCAAGAATATAAACATAATCCTCGTCTCTGAAGTTGCTCATATTACCACCCCTTAGTTTCTTTTCCTTTATTATACTGCATGAAATGGAAAAAGTAAAGAGGTTATTTAGAAATTATCAAAATCTGCCTGTCCAGCGACCTCCGACCAGCCGTCGTATTCGTCGTTTTCCTTTTCGGTGAACATATCATTCACGACTCCGATCGTGAGCAGATCAAGCTCCGAGAGGGACAACCCGATCTGCACACATCGGAGAAGGAAGAGGGGCGTTGTCATCGGGCGGTCAGTTTTGCGATGTTTTTTTTAGATTCCGCCTGCGTCTCCACGTTCAGTCCCCACAGTTCAATGAGCTGCGGCAGCACCTCGTAAATGGAGAATGTGTTGAAGGCTTCGAGCCACTCGTCCGGATTGTCCGGGACGTTTTCCGGATCAGAGCGTTTGGAGCTATGCGACTTCGTGATAAAATCAAATTCCCCATAACAACTTGTCGAACGCAAAACTCAATTGGCACACCAAAGTTCATGCGCACTGCCAATAGACAAAGTGCGGTACCCTGCGCTATAATATTATCATCGGGTATCATCCCGAAATCAAAATGAACGGTGGTGATGATATGGCTGACATCGCAAAGAAGATCTCTAAGCTCGACGAGAAGATCGGCAAGCTGAAAGAGCGTATCAAATCCGACACGGCAGAATGTGAAAAGCTGAGTGAGCAGAAGGCTCTGCTGATCTATCAGTCGCTGTGCAAACAATATAGCTGTGAGGGACAGGCTCTTGCGGATATGATCGCAAGAGAACACGAGCAGGCGGTAACGTTGGATGCTGATGATAAATCTGTGTCGGATAACAGTTATGCCGATGTTGCTGACGAGGAAGAAATGCTCGGTCAGACTTCTTTCTTTGAGAAGAAAAATCCCTATGCGGTTTAAGATATAGACCGACAACAAAACGATTATAGCGATGCCGTCGGGTACTATTTGGTGCGCACAAATCAGATACAGAAACTATGGGCGCAATACCTATGGACAAACCTCAGCGGTGCGCGCTATAATATTACTGTGCAGGAGTAACGCCCTGCAACAAAAAGCCTATGCGTGTAGAGATAGATAATCGCAGGTGGAAAGGAGACAATTGAAAGAGACAACAACATCTGCCGTAGAAAGAGAAAAGGCAGGAAAGATGTTTGAGCTGAACGAGAAGTACAAGGACTTCCCTGAGCGTGTTTCGGAATATGAGATCGACGGGAAGAAGTACATCGTTCACAGCCGCTTCGTCGGAGAGAAAAATATCGACGAAGTGATCGGCAGGCTCGCCTTTGAAAGAGCCGTAAAAGAAACACTGGCGTAATTTTGTCGGCAAGGCATTGACTATACCGACATTTTGCGCTATACTGAAGATGTCGGTATGGTACTGCTTTGATTTGAAAGGAGTTACTATGGCAAAGCAGACCATTTACAATGCAGGAATTTACGTCCGCCTCTCGCAGGAGGATATGAGAGCCGGCGAATCCCTGTCAATAGAAAACCAGAAACTCATCCTCACCAAGTATGTCAAGGAACAAGGTTGGAATCTCGTCGATACCTACGTCGATGATGGTTGGAGCGGTACGGACTTCGACAGACCTGCGGTGCAGAGATTGCTGTCCGATGCTCAGTCGGGGAAGATCAATCTTATCATCTGCAAAGACCTCAGCCGTTTCGGAAGAAACTATATCGAAGTCGGCAGATATGTTGACTACATTTTTCCGAGTTATAATATCCGCTTCATCGCTCTCAACGATAATGTGGATACCGCAAGCAAGGATACCTCAGCACTTGACATGATGCCGATCGTCAACTTGTTCAACGAATGGCACGCCGCTTCTACTTCCAAGAAGATCAAGGCGGTCATCGAAGCAAATGCAAAGGCTGGCAAGTATCGCACGACCTGCGCTCCGTTCGGGTACACGAAAGGCGATGATCCGAATCATCTGCCTGTGATCGATCCCGATGCCGCGCCTATTGTCCGAAACATCTTTGAGATGCGGGCAAGCGGAATATCTCCGCACCACATTGCTGATAAGCTCAATGAGGACGGTGTGCCAATTCCTTCGGATTACTACTATGCAAAGCTCGGCAAGCCGAATCCTCGCCGTACAAGGCATATGTGGAGTCCCGAAACGGTAAGGCAGATACTTCACAATTACACCTACCTCGGACATCTTGTTCAGCTCCGCGCCAGAACGGTATCCTACAAAAATCACAAGGTCATCAAAAATGACGAGGAAGACATGATCGTAGTGAAGAATACACACGAGCCTATCGTTTCACAGGAGCTTTGGGACAGGGTGCGTGAGATGGAGCAGTCGGTGTCGCAGGGGAAGAGAAACTCGGACGGCTATGTTGCTAACCTCAGCGGACTTATTTACTGTCAGGATTGTGGAAATAAAGTAAGGCTGTGTTGGAACAACACCCGTCATCAGCGTGGCGGACCTCGTGAATTCTATCGTCACAACTTCAACTGCACATCATATCTGAAATACGGAAAACGCTATTGTCCGAGTCACTATATCAAGATGAAAGACATGGAACGTATCGTGCTTGAAGATATTCGCAGTCTCGCTCAGCTTGTCGTGGAGGACGAGGAAAAGGCAAAGGCGGAATTCCTCGCTCGCAAAGCGAAACACCACGAGGAGCAGTATTCCGTTGATACCAAGAAGCTCACAGAGGGCAAGTTTCGCTTACAGGAGCTTGACACACTGATCCAGAACATCTACGAGGACAAAGTCCTCGGCAAGGTGTCAGAGGACGTAGCGATGAAGCTGATAGCAAAGTACGAGACCGAGCAGAAAGAGTTGTCGGCAGAAGTTGCTGACCTTGAAGAAAAGTTCTCCACGATCAGGCAGGACGAGGAAGATGTAGCCCTGTTTATGGAGCGTCTGAGAAAGTACACCGATGTGCAGGAGCTTACCCGTGAGATGTGCCTGGAGCTTATCGAGTATATTACACTCGATGCCTATGTGGAGGGGCAGCCTCGTGATATTTATATCTACTACAAGCTGCTCGATGAACCGCTGAAAGACAAGAGAAGCCTGTTTTAAGGCGTATTCACGATATTTATCAATCATACGAAAGTGTGTTACCATTTGGCAAGGGGACTACAGCGAATCTTTATAGCCATTTGGAATACAATGCAAAGGTCAATTCGGCTGAAACGATCGCAAGGGTTCTCGGCGGTAAGTCAGAGGATAAACCTGAAGCTGAAAAGCCTGCCGAAAAGAAAAAGGCCACAAGAAGAAAGTCAACGTCAAAGGCAGCAAGTAAAACACCGCCCAAAAAGACCGGTGGTAGAAAAAAGAAAAGCGATAGTCCCGAAGGTACGGGAGAATCGCAGATGTCAACATTATAAAATATAATCAACGAAATTGGAATCAAGAAAAAGAAATCAAAAAACGTGTGATTTTGGTAGAAAAAATGGTAGAAAAAAAGTGGCATTCACACTTATATTTTCTACCAACGATTAGCAGAAACGACGTTAAATCGGGCGTAAACGAAAAAATTTACAGTCAAACTCATATAATAGAGTAGACAAATGCACGATTTTATGGTATAATATACTTTGTTCGCTATAAGTTTTCTAACTTCAGGAGATAATCATGACCGATAAAATAATCATTAAAGGTGCAAGAGCCAATAATCTGAAAAATATAGACCTGGAGCTTCCACGCGACCGCCTCATCGTAATGACGGGACTGTCGGGCTCGGGTAAGTCCTCCCTTGCCTTCGACACCATTTACGCTGACGGTCAGCGCCGCTATGTGGAGAGCCTTTCCTCCTACGCCAGAATGTTCCTGGGACAGATGGAAAAGCCCGACGTTGACAGTATTGAGGGACTTTCTCCCGCTATTTCCATAGACCAGAAAACTACCTCCAAAAACCCACGTTCAACCGTGGGTACCGTTACGGAGATATATGACTACCTGAGACTTCTATACGCCCGTATCGGCGTGCCTCACTGTCCTGTCTGCGGCAGAGTCATCTCACAGCAGACCATTGACCAGATGGTGGACACCCTTATGGAGCTGCCCCAGGGCACTAGACTTCAGCTTCTGGCACCTATCGTAAGGAACCGCAAGGGACAGTACGCCAAGGAGCTGGAAAGCGCGAGGAAATCGGGCTTTGTCCGCGCCCGTGTGGACGGCATAATGTATGAACTGTCCGAGGAGATAAAGCTTGATAAGAACAAGAAGCACAATATCGAGATAATCGTTGACCGTATCGTTATCAAGGAGGGCATTGAGTCACGTATCACCGATAGCCTTGAGACTGTTTTCAACCTGTCGGGCGGTCTCGCCATTGCTGATGTCATCGACGGCGAGGAGATACTCTTTTCCCAGAATTACGCCTGTCCCGAGCATAATATCAGTATAGGCGAGCTGGAGCCCGTTATGTTCTCATTCAACAACCCCGTGGGAGCCTGCCCAAAGTGTACGGGTCTGGGAGTTTTCAGGCATATTGACCCCGATCTCATTATCCCCAACAAGGAGCTCTCTATCGAGGAGGGCGCTATCAACGCCTCGGGCTGGAACAGTCTCGATGAGACCTCCATCTCCACCATGTATTACCGCGCTATTTCCAAGAAGTACGGAGTTCCGCTGGACGTTCCCGTTAAGAAGCTGAAAAAGGAACAGCTTGACCTTTTCCTCTACGGCACAGGTGAGGAGACTCTTGAGCTGAAACGCCCTGACTCCCTTGGCGGCGGCACATACCGCTCCCCCTTCGAGGGCGTTGTGAACAATCTTGAACGCCGCTACAGAGAGACCTCCAGCGAGTCCTCCAGAAACGAGATAGACGAGTACATGAGCGAGGTGAACTGCCCTGTGTGCAAGGGAAAAAGGCTTCGCGACGAGTACCTTGCTGTCAAGGTAGGGGATAAGAACATCAGCGAGCTCACGGACTTCTCCGTCAAGGAGGGGCTGCGCTTCTTCAACGAGCTGAAGCTTTCCGAGCATGATGCTTTCGTGGGCGAGCGAATCATAAAGGAGATAAAGGAGCGTCTGGGCTTCCTGGGAAGTGTGGGTCTTGAGTACCTGACCCTTTCCCGTTCATCGGGCACACTCTCGGGCGGCGAGAGCCAGCGTATCCGTCTTGCCACGCAGATAGGCTCCTCACTGGTGGGAGTCCTCTACATTCTGGACGAGCCCAGTATCGGTCTGCACCAGCGTGACAACGACAAGCTAATAGCCACACTGAAAAGGCTCCGCGACCTTGGAAATACGCTTATAGTCGTTGAGCATGACGATGATACCATGCTGGCAGCAGACTATATCGTGGACATAGGTCCGGGAGCTGGCATTCACGGCGGAGAAGTGGTCTTCGCAGGCACAGTGGACAAGCTGCTGAAGTGCAAAAACTCCATTACGGGACAGTACCTCAGCGGCAAAAAGAAAATAGAGATACCCAAAAAGCGCAGGAGCGGCAGCGGAAAGTTCCTGACCGTAAAGGGCGCCACTGAGCACAATCTTCAGAATATCGACGTAAAGATACCTCTTGGCGAGCTCATATGCGTTACGGGAGTTTCGGGCTCGGGCAAGTCCTCACTCGTCAATGAGATAATCTATAAGCACCTTGCTGCAAAGCTGAACCGCGCCAAGATAAGGAGCGGCGCCTTTGCGGAGATGGAGGGCATTGAAAATCTGGACAAGGTCATCTGTATAGACCAGTCCCCCATAGGCAGGACGCCCCGTTCAAATCCTGCCACATATACGGGCGTTTTCGGCGATATACGCGACCTTTTTGCAAAGACTCCCGACGCCAAGGCTCACGGCTACGGCAGCGGAAGGTTCTCCTTCAACGTCAAGGGCGGACGATGCGAGGCTTGCGAGGGTGACGGTATCATCAAGATAGAGATGCACTTCCTGCCCGATATATACGTTCCCTGCGAGGTCTGCAAGGGAAAGAGATACAACCGCGAGACCCTGGACGTTCACTACAAGGGCAAGTCCATTTACGATGTTCTGGAAATGACCGTGGATGAGGGCGTGGAGTTCTTCGAGCACCTGCCCAAGATAGCAAGAAAGCTGAAAACCTTACAGGAGGTAGGACTGAGCTATATCAAGATAGGTCAGCCTGCAACAACTCTCTCGGGCGGCGAGGCTCAGCGTGTAAAGCTGTCAACGGAGCTTTCCAAGCGCTCTACGGGCAATACCATTTATATCCTTGACGAGCCTACTACGGGACTTCACACCGCCGATGTCCACAAGCTCATAGACGTGCTCCAGAGACTGACGGATCAGGGAAATACTGTCCTTGTAATCGAGCACAACCTCAACGTCATCAAGGTTGCCGACCACATCATTGACCTGGGACCCGAGGGCGGAGACGGCGGCGGAACTATCGTCGCACAGGGCACTCCCGAGGAGGTGGCAGCCTGCGAGAAGTCCTATACGGGACAGTATCTCAGGAGTTATCTGGAGCATTAAGAAGTGTCCTCTGCTTCATGATCTGAAATGAAAACAGGTGAGGTGTATATGAAATATAACATTCTAAATAGCTGGACCATCGGCTCAATATCCAATTATCTGTTTCAGGATGTCATGAACAGAAAAGATGTTTCTATGCGGTATATCTATGATCTGAGTGCTATTCAGGATATACAGCTCCTTAAGAGGATATACTTCTTTGTCAACAACAGACGCCCGAAAAACAGGGAAAAACGCATAGGTAAAATGATTGATAGGATAATAGCCGACCGCAGCGGCGATACTGTTGTTATAATGACAAACGAGATGCTATGTTACCTCAGGGAGGAGCATCTGAGAAAACTTCAGGATAACGGCATTAAGCTGGTGCTTGTGCTGATAGACCCTATCGCTGCGGAGTACAACACGGCTTCGGCTGCAAGGGAGATGATGAAAAAGGTGAGCTTTGACCTTGTAATGTCATTTGACCCCGCTGACTGCGCCGAATACGGCTTTGAGTACTGCAATTCGATCTATTCCGTTATCGCTGAGAAAAAGGACTGCGTGATAAAGCATGACATCTGCTATATGGGAAATATCAAGGATCGTTTTCATTTTATCAGGAAGCTCCTCAAAGCGGCAAAAGCAAATAACGCAGAGCTTCTGCTGAGACTGGCAGGTTGCAGCCCTGAGGAAATGGCGGAGCTTCCCGAAGAAGTACCGCTGAAGCACGTTCTAAGGTATGATCAGATCATAGATCTGACACAGGAGTCAAACTGTATTTTCGACATGACTCAGTCGGGGCAGACAGGGGTGACCTATCGCTACTATGAGGCAGTCGTCTACAACAGGAAACTGCTGACGAACAACAGAGCTATTGCTGAACTGCCATATTATGACAGCCGATATATCAGGTTCTATGACAGCGTTGAGGATATTGACTGGGAATGGGTAAAGTGTCGGGAGCCTGTAGATTTTGGCTATAAAGGTGATTTCAGTCCTGAGAAGCTTCTTGAAATGGTAGAGCGGAAGCTTAATAACAAAAGCTGAATATGTATGAGAAGATGCTTGTAACAGGCATCTTCTTTTTTGCACATCTTCATTTTTACCCTTCGATCTGCCGCGCAAGAAACTGTGCTGAGGCGTTGATGAGACTCTTTTGCAGATCGGTGACCTCACGGCATTTCTCGCTGGTCATAAACGCTACAGCTCCCGAAACATCGCCTGCTGTGATGATTGGCAGGGCAGCTATGGCGGTGCGCTCCACGCCCTCTGCGGGGAAGAAGCTGTTGGTGCTGCCGTCGGGGCAGAAGAACTGTCCGCGGCTTTCCATGAGCTCTTCAAGTTGTCCTGTGACGCGGCGCTCGGCGAATTCCTTCCTCGGCACGCCAGCCGATGCCACAACGTGATCCTTGTCGAATATTACCACGGGGCAGCCCGCTATCTTGTGCATTATATCCGCCACATATCCCGCGTTTTCGCACATTTCGCTGACAGCGGAATACTTCTTGAAGATGACCTCACCCTCGCTGTTTGTGTATATCTCAAGGGGGTCGCCGTTTATGACAGTGTTGATACTGCCGGGAGCCCGTCTCTGCTTCGTGAGGGGAACGGTTATGGGCTGTGCTTCGGTGTTTTCGGAGACTGTAGGCTCATCGGGGACGCTTTCTCCCTCATCATGTCCGTTCTCTGTAAGAGTACCGCAGCGGAGCAGCTTGTCTATATCAGCCTTCAGCTTTATCTCAACGCTGTCGGTGTGGACTGTTATCCTGTCCACGATGAAGGCGACGTCGGTCTTGTCCAGCACCTCCTTCTGCACTATGTTGTCGAAGATGTCAAGAACGTCATTGGCTATGCGGCTGACCTTTACCATGGTATTGTGCTTGTCGGCTGTCATCGCAAGCTGATTTTTCAGCCCTGTTATCCGCTTTGTCAGCGACTCTATCTCCTCGGCGTAGACCTCCTCGGTGAGCTCGGCGCGGTCGGGATTTCGTGCGATGTCTCTTGCCTGCTGCCTGGTCAGCAGCTTTATCTGGAGCTTTGCCTCCTCTATCTCGGAGTTGATGTTCTCCACAAGAGTCCTGTTCTGTCCGGTCTCACGCTTCTGTTTCCGTAAACTTTCGCGGAGCTGTTCCAGCATTTCCGAGGAGTTTTCGCGGACGCGGAGGATGTAGCTTTTCAGTATGCCGTCCAGAACGTCGGCTCTGATGTAGTGTGAGGTGCAGCCCTTTAGCCCGTGCTTGTGATAGCCTGAGCAGTGATAGGCGCTGAGCTTCGGACGGCTCAGTGAGAACATAGGAGCACCGCAGTCTCCGCAGAACATAAAGCCCGAGTATACGTTTTCGTACTTTCTTATGCCGTTGTAGCCCGACCTGCCGCGGAGCTTTATCTGCTCCTGCACCTGAGCGAATACCTTGTAGTCGATGAGGGGCTCATGGAAGTCCTCGAAGACCAGCTGCTCCTGCAGCTCCACCTTCTCCTCGGGACCGTTTATGCGGCGGCGTCTGAACTTGCCCTGCCTGAGAGTGCCGATGTAGAAATCATTCTGCAATATCTGACCCACTGTACCTGCCGACCACTTTTCTGCGGAGCGGATATGGCTCTCCCTGCCGCAGGCGGTTATTAGCTGGTCACGGCGGGCTGAGGGAGTGCTGATACACTTCTTCGTCAGGTACTCGGCGATACGGTGATAGCCCCAGCCCCTGAGATACAGTCCGAAGATCTCCTTCACTACCTCAGCTGCCTCTTCGTCGGGAGCATAGCGATTGCCGATGCTCCTGCCGGGGAGGAAAATGTAGCCGTAGGGAGCTCCGCACTGCCACTGACCTTGCTCCTGACGCCGCTTCACCACCGCCTTGACCTTGCAGGAGGTGTCTGTGACAGGCATCTCGTTCATAAGAAAATGGAATGAGATCATCTGCCAGTTGTCGCTCTCTGCGGAGTAGTCTATGTTGTCACCGATGGAGATTATCCTCATGCCGGCGTCGCGGAGGTCCTCCAGCTCCACAAGTCCCTTGCTGTTGCGTCGGGAAAATCGTGAGAAGTCCTTGACGATGAGTATGTCATATTCGTGAGCCATCATCCGGCGGCGGAGCTCCTGATAGCCCTCACGCTGCTCAAAGGTGTAGCCCGAGCGGTCGCGGTCCTCATAGAAGTCCGGCACACTGTCGGGAAAGTATCTCTGAACGTAGTCCGAGATGATGAGCTTCTGGTTTTCGATAGACGTGTTATCGCGGTCGAGCTCCAGGTCTACCGAGATACGGCAGTAGCCTGCGATATTGTAATGTGAGCTCATATTTCCACATCCTTCCTGTTTTTGAGGATATACCGGGGTTGCCTCATTACTATTCTATCATTCCGCGCCCGGGAAAGCAATGGAAGATAATGATAAAAAGCCGGTAAGTATTGGCAATAAGCGGCGTACTTGGTGTACGCCGTCATCTTATACTGCCAGATTGTTGAGGAGCAGACCCTCTGCGGAGCTGAACAGGTCGCCGCTTCCCGACCTGAAAAGAGCGATCCTGTATTTCTTGTCCCGCCAGTCCGCGCAGAGCCTTCTGATAAACTTCTCCGAGCCCTGCTGCTGGTCTGCATTGGACAGCCATATTTCGATGACCTTTGTCTTATCCATGATTTTAACTTCTATATAGCATCACTCCCTGCGTTCAGTTTTGGAAGGGCGTGTCTGTGTTATACACTTTCTTCACCTCTGTTGTTTCCTTGCAGACTGCGTATTTCCTTCCTGCTGTGCAGACAGGCGTGCCCCGGCGCTTTATTGTTTTTGTATGGAAACGGGCGTCAGAGGAGGGGATAAGCATCTGGCAAAGGGGAAATTGCAGGGCAGCCGGCAATATAAAAATCATATATCTCAGCCTTCCGCGGAGACTTTGCATTATTGTTTGACCATAGTAACATTATCCTTAAAGTAGAACAGATGGCAATTAGTGATAGTTTGCTGCCTGTATTCAGCAAAAAACGGGGAGTGATCCGCAGTCGATGCCCACATCTCTGCTTCAGGGATTAAGAATATATATTGACTAAATATATTACAATTTGTATATAGCGATAGATTTTTTACAGCGTTTGTAATTCAAATATTATCAAGTTATTATTTGTAATCAAATCAGTCCGTAAGCAGATCGGCAGCACTGATGAATATAACGGTAAATAGGCGCTTGCTGCTGTCGGCACAGTGATCCAGAACACTGTGCTGCTGCCGTGGGAAAATGGTGTTTTTTCTGCTGATACCTTTATTTTGATAGATGTTTGCAGAAAGTATCTGTCAGGATTTTGCTATTTGTCAAGTATTAACAAAAATAGTACAATATTTTATTTATCCTTGACAGATAATGGAAAGATGTATTATAATAATAATGTACTTTTGCGTATATTACAAATTGTATATTATAAATGATATAATACATCATATAGACTATAAGTAAAGTGAGGATATGAAAATTGAAGAACGATGGAAAAGATATGATCGATCTCCGCACCCTTATCTCTCTGCTTCTCGGTAAGCTCTGGCTGATAATCCTGATGGCGGTCCTGGGGGGAGCTGCCGCGTTTTGTTTTTCTAAATTCGCTATGCCCCTGAAATACTCATCTCATATTTCAATGTATGTGCAGAGCTATACGGGGATCTCTGAGAATGTCAATAATCCCAATAATATCAGCAACTCAAAGCAGCTGGTAAATACATATATCGAAGTCCTCAAGGATGATGCTGTTATGAATGCGGTGGCTGAGGAGCTGAGAGGCTCTTTCGATAATTCTACCCTTGCGGAGAACTTCTCCATAGTTGACGGCAGGATCACCCCCTCTTCGCTGAGAGACTGCATCACTATCACCTCCGTGACCGATACCAGCGCACTTAAACTGTCTGCGGTCACTAAAAATGCGGAGATCTCCGCAGCTATCTGCAATGACATCGCAAAGGTGGCTCCCGAATACCTTCAGGAAGCTGTCGGCGTGGGACAGATAAACACCATTGATACTGCAAAGGTCTATAATTCGCCTGTTGCTCCAAATGTGAAGAAGAACGCCATGCTGGGATTCCTGGCAGCTGCTATGCTGACCGCTCTGGCTATCATCGCCGTGGACTTTTTCGACAACACAGTCAAGGATACCGTGTGGCTGGGGGGAAAGTTCAATAAGCCCATAATCGGCGAGATACAGCAGTTCGAGGACGAGAAGAAGAGAAAGAAGAACGCTGAGGACAGCCATACAAAGCTCACTGACAAGAACGTTCCCTTCTCGGTCGTTGAGAGTTACAAGTCTATCAGAACAAATATCACCTTCGCCCTTTCCACTACGGAAAAGAAGATATTCACTGTTTCTTCTGCAAATCCTGCGGAGGGCAAGTCAACTACTTCCGCAAATATCGCTATCGCTCTTGCACAGGGCGGAAACAAGGTCCTCCTTGTGGACGGCGACCTGAGAAAGAGCTGCCAGCACAAGATATTCGGTATAAAGAACAAGAAGGGACTTTCCTCGGCTATCGGTAAGATGGCTTCCGTTGAAGAGTGTATCTCCAGAAATGTTATGGAAAATCTGGACGTAATGTCCGCAGGTCCTACGCCTCCCAATCCATCGGAGCTCCTTGCTTCCGACAATATGGAGGCTATCCTCAGTGACCTCAGCGAGAAGTATTCCGTTATTATCATTGATGCTCCTCCCGTAAATGTGGTCACAGATGCCATGGAGCTTGCAAATAAGGTCTCGGGTATCATAATGGTCACCCGTTACGGCAAGACCACAACCGATGACATTGATAACGCAATGAGCAAGATAGAGTTCGCCAAGATGAATATGCTGGGATTTATCCTCAACGACATCAAGGTTGGACGCGGCGGCAAGTACTACTCAAAGTACAAATACGACAAGAACTACGGCTACGGCAGCAGTCACAGCGCGGACTCCGATGATGAGGAGGAAAAGCCTGTGGAAAAGAAGTCCGCTGACAAGGACTCTGCCAAAAAGAAAAAGGGCGGTAAATAATGCTTACAGACCATCATTGCCATGTACTCCCGTCAATTGATGACGGCTCTGACAGCGTTGAGACTTCACTTGCTATGCTTGATATGATGAAGCAGCAGGGAGTTGAGAGAGTGGTGTTCACTCCTCACTTCTATGCCCACAGGGAAAAGTCGGTGGAAAGCTTCCTTGAAAAACGCAGAGAAGCTTTTGAAGCCATAAAAGACAGCTCTCCCATAAAGGATATGCTGCTGGGGGCAGAGGTGGCTGTGGAGCACGGTATCTCCGAGCTGAAGGACATAGAAAAGCTGGCGATACAGGGGACTAAGCTCATTCTTATGGAGTTCCCCTACAGAGAGTACAAGGAATGGATGTCCGAGGAGATATACAATATTTCCGCGGAGTTCGGTCTGACAATAGTTTATGCCCATATACACAGATATACAGAGTATTACACAAAGGAACAGCTTGAGGGAGTCCTCAGCAGGGAGTCGGTTTATCAGATAAACAACGAGGCTTTCGGGAGCTTCCGCAGCAGACGCTTTGTGAAAAAGCTCATGAAAGAGGGCTATTCCCTCATATACGGCAGTGATGCCCATAATACGACCTCAAGGAGACCTAACTGGGACCTCCTCATAAAGAAATGCAGTAAAGAAGATATAGAGTCTTCAGACGGAACAATAGAGAAATATCTCGTCTGATACAGCAAAACGCACTTTATTTCCGAAAATGATCATTTCAGGCTTTATCGTGCCGATAGGGGCATGATATAAGTTCTTTTATGGGCAGAATCGATATGATAGATCAGTGCATTTTCAGCCAGCGTTTTCATAAACGGGTAACATAGGTGAAATATTAGCCGGTCAATATGAATGAGAAACAGATAAATGTGATAGAACGCATTATTTGGTCTGTACAGGCGTTTGGAAAAGTTTCTCATTCTTCTTTATCTTTTTTCAGGGGGAAAAACAATGAGTAATCTTTTGATCCTTGGTGCAGGACAGTACGGAATGGTCGCAAATGAGATCGCAAGGACGATGAAGTCCTATGACAGTATCGATTTTCTCGATGACAATAATCCCGATGCTATCGGTAAACTCAATGAGTTTGAGCGGTTCAGGGAGGATTATGACAGCGCAGTTGTTGCGATAGGCAATGCAGAGCTGAGGCTCAGCTTTCTGGATAAGCTGAAGAGCGCAGGCTTCAACCTGCCCGTCCTTATCCATGAAAAGGCTTACGTAGCGCCCAGTGCAGCTATAGAGGGCGGTTCTTTCATCGAGCCCCTCGCAGTTATCCATACAGATGTAAAGGTCGGCGTTGGCTGTATTATTTCCGCAGGGACCATAATCAATCATAATGCGGTGGTTTCCGACGGCTGTCACCTTAATTGCGGTACTATCGTTGAATCAAGCGCAGTTGTGCCTGAACGGTACAGATCCGATTACGGACAGGATATAAAGTAGCGGAAAAACAGATATGACCGCCGAAAACTGAGCTTACTGTATTATCCCTGGGTCTGCAGCCCGGGGATCTGTTTTTTTCGGGGAGATACGGTATTTGTTCAGTACAGACCTGTTCCGGTCACAAGCGCTGAAGCTGTTTGTTCACAACATATCCATTGACATTTATAATGACTGATGCTATAATAAGTACAGCATTGAATATGTGAATATGTGTCACTGATAATGACATCGAAACAGCTGATATTCAGGAGGTAGTTATGAAGCATTTATCACTGAAGCTGCTTGCGGAGACTGTTGCAGGCAGGAGAAAAGCTCTTAATATGTCGCAGGCTGCGCTGTCTGAGAAGACAGGCATAAGCCGTACTATGTTCTCGCGTCTGGAGGCTGCGGATTACAGCCCTTCTGTGGATCAGCTTCTTGCGCTGTCCGAGGTCCTGGGCTTTGACACCGCCGAGGTCTTTGTGGACGAGGAGAACGCTGCCGCTACCGTTGCACGAAAGAAAATAGCAGTTGCAGGTACCGGCTATGTGGGACTGTCCCTTGCGGTGCTGCTCTCTCAGCATAATGACGTTACCGCAGTCGATATAGTTCCCGAAAAGGTGGAAAAGCTCAACAACTGGACAAGCCCCATACAGGACGATTATATTGAGAAATACCTTGCAGAGCATGAGGAGAGGGGACTCTCGCTCAGGGCGACTACCGACGGTGAAGCTGCATATAAGGACGCCGACTTCATAATCGTGGCAGCTCCCACAAACTATGACCCCAAGACTAATTTCTTTGACTGCTCGGCAGTTGAAGCCGTTCTTGCGCTCATCAAGAAAGTAACTGATAAGAGAAAGAAAAAGCCTACTGTGGTCATCAAGTCCACTATTCCCGTGGGCTACACAGTTCAGGTCCGTGAAAAGACAGGCATGGACAACATTATTTTCAGTCCCGAGTTTCTCCGCGAGAGTAAGGCGCTTTACGATAATCTTTATCCCAGCCGTATAATCGTTGGCTCAGACGAAAAGAACAGGGCGGCTGCCGAGACCTTTGCGGCACTTCTTCAGAACGGTGCCATAAAGACTGCCATTCCCGTACTTTTCATGGCTACCACAGAGGCAGAGGCTACGAAGCTCTTTGTGAATACCTACCTTGCCCTCCGTGTAAGCTACTTCAACGAGCTTGACACCTACGCTGAAGTGAAGGAGCTGAATACTGCAAACATCATCAAGGGCGTATGCCTTGACCCGAGAGTAGGGGACTACTACAACAATCCCTCCTTCGGCTACGGCGGCTACTGCCTGCCCAAGGACACAAAGCAGCTCCTTGCTAACTATCAGAATGTTCCCCAGAATATGATGTCTGCTATCGTTGAGTCAAACCGTACACGTAAGGACTTCATAGCCGACCGCGTGCTGGAAATGGCAGGCTACTACAATTACGCAGACAACAACCAGTTTGACAGCAATATGGAGAAAAAGGTGGTCGTGGGGATCTACAGGCTCACTATGAAGTCCAACAGCGATAACTTCCGTCAGTCCTCTATCCAGGGCGTAATGAAGCGTATCAAGGCCAAGGGCGCTACTGTTGTCATCTATGAGCCCACTCTTGAAAACGGCAGCACTTTCTTCGGCTCAACAGTGGTAAACGACATGAAGAAATTCAAGAAGATGTGCGGCTGTATCGTAGCAAACCGCTATGACAAGATCCTTGACGATGTTTCCGAGAAGGTGTATACAAGAGACCTTTTCAGCAGAGACTGAGTTCCATTTATAATGAAAACACCCGCTTGTGTCACGGTCAGGATATCCTGACTGAGATACAAGCGGGTGTTGTGTTTTTTTATGCCAGTCTGACCACCAGCGTTATGCAGAATTTGTCTTCCTTTATCTCCGCAAAGACCTCTCCGCCCATAAGGGACATTAGCCTTTTGCAGATGAAAAGTCCCAGACCGTTTCCCTGGACCTTATCTGCATTGGTGCCGCGGTGGAAGCTCTCGAATATCTGAGGAAGCTCCTTCTCCTCCAGGCTGCACCCCGAATTGTACACGGTGATCAGCTGGCAGCCGTCCATTTTATCGAAGCTGAGACCTATCTCTCTGCCGTCGCCGTACTTTATGGCGTTCTCCACAAGGTTCTGAAGGCACTCCGCCAGACGGTCAGGGTCACAGGCAAGGAGACAGTCATCGTAGCTGTCCACTCTGAACTCAGTCCCCGAGACCGAGAGCTGAGGTGCATACCTTTCGCTGAGCTTTGAGATAACGCTGCTGAGAAAGACCTCGCCCTCAGTTACCTCGAAGTTCATGAAATCCTCGCTGGCAGCTTTGGTTATCTCGCTGACGAACTGCTCTATCTCGTCGGCGCGGGAGTTTATGCTCTCGGCAGTGCTGCGGCGCTTCTCTTCGTCCTTGTAAAGTCCTTTTGCCAGAGCCTTTGCGTTGAGCTTTATGGCGGAAAGGGGAGTCTTTATATCATGGGAAAGGGAAAGCAGCAGGAGCTTCTTGTCCCTATGCATGGACAGCTCCTTCTGGCGGTCGTCCTCTATCTTCTCACGGAGCAGGTTCACGCCCCAGGTGAATTTGCCGAAAAAGCGGCTCTTTTCCTCTGGTATGGGAACTGCAAGATTGCCCCTTGCCAGTTCCTGCGGCACCTTGTTGAGTCTGCCGAAGGGGACTACGATATGCTTCCTGATGAAGTAAAGCAGCCCTATAAGCAGCAGGAACAGAGCTCCCATGACAAGATTTGCGGCTATAAGAATGCCTTTGCGGCTGCCCACGGTGTACTCTACACGGTAGGTCTCTCCGCCTGCTTCGATGATAAGGTAATGCTCGTCACTGCGATAAAGGTCGCCGCCTGTGAAAACTCCTGTCAGATGAGGAAAGTCCGAGATGTCGGTGCTGCCCGTTTCCTCTATGCGGTCAGTGAGCCGCTTGGCTTCCACCCGATAGGCACCGCTGTCGCGGCCGGCGGAGCGGAGCAGGAATATATCCAGTGCCGCCGCCAGAATAAGAAACAGGACTATTGCTGCGACGCTGAGCTTTCTGAATGTACTCATATGAACTTATACCCCACGCCCCAGACCGTCAGCAGCCGCTTGGCGTTCTTGGGGGCGTCGCCCAGCTTCTGGCGCAGCCTGTTTATATGTACATGAAGGGTCTGGAGCTCGGAGTCGCTGTCGCTGCCCCAGACAGTGCTGAAAAGGTACTCCTTTTTCAGTGCCTTGCCCTGATTTTCGAGGAAAAGCACAAGCAGGTCAAATTCCTTGGCAGGCAGCTCCGCTGCCTTGCCGTCAATGGTAGCAGTACGGTCAGCAAGATTGAGAGTAACGCCGTCCGCGGAGAGTATCTCCTGCTGATAGCGGCGCTTGAAAATGCCTTTTATCTTGGCAATGAGAATGTCTATATCATAGGGCTTTTCAATGTAGTCATCAGCCCCTAAGTCAAGACCGTTGAGCTTGTCCTCCTTGTCTGTTCTTGCGCTGACTATGAGTATGGGAGTATCCGCATTTTCGCGGAGCTTTGAGCAAACTGCAAAGCCGTTCACGTCGGGGAGGTTTATATCCAGGACCACAAGCCTTGCACCGTACTTTTCAAAGAGCTCCAGTGCTCTTTCGCCGCTTTCCACCGCCGTGACCGTGTAGCCCTCGTCGCGGAGAAAGTCCGTCAGCAGTCCGGCAAGCTCTTTGTCGTCCTCAACTATAAGAATATCGGTCATAATATCACCACCTGTATTTATTCTATCACAAATAAGAAATAATAGCAAGGGCGCGGCGTGAGCTTCTGATGAGCCGACGCCGCGCTTCATTATGTAAAATATCCCCTATATCACCAGCCCTGTTCCATGAGCCAGTTGTTCAGGTCTCTTTCGCGGCTGCGGAGCTCCTGTTCGCTGCCGCCGAAGTGTCCCATCTCCTTCTCGCCGCAGATACCGCCGTCCATTATGTACAGCACCCTGCTGCACTTGGCAGCTACCTTGGGGTCATGGGTGACGCACATTATGGTAGTTCCGTCATTGTTCAGGGAGATGAGCTCATTCATGACCTCGTCGGAGCTGGAGCGGTTGAGGGCTCCCGTAGGCTCGTCTGCGAAGATCATTTTGGGAGAATTTATCATGCTTCTGGCGATGCAGGCTCGCTGGAGCTGTCCGCCCGAGACCTCGTTGATGTCATTGCCGCCCACGTCGTCGATACCCAGTCTGTGCATGAGGGCTCTGCCGCGCTCGGCGGTCTGTTTGCGGCTCTCGCTGTTCTTCTTTGACTTGACCGCAGGGAGGATTATGTTATCCAGTACGGACAGGTTCTTCATCATGTACATCTGCTGGAAGATGAAGCCCATTTCGTCAAGTCTCAGCCTTGCAAGCTCCTTTTCGGGAAGCTTTGCTGTGTTTTTGCCGTTGAAAATGACCTCCCCTGCGGTTACTCTGTCCATGCCCGAAACGCAGTAGAGCAGAGTGCTCTTTCCCGAGCCCGAGGGACCCATAATGGCGACCATTTCGCCCTCGTTGATGGTAAGGTCTATGTTTTTCAGAACGTTGTTCTGCCTCTTGTTTACTATGTAGGTCTTGCAAAGTCCCTTTGTCTGTAAAACTGTATTCATATCAGTATCTTTCCTCCTATGATCCTGTGTCGGAATACCGCCGGGGTGCGGCTATTATCCTGCCTCGCCCCGGGAGTCCTTATTCTATGGAAGCTGTATCGCTTGCCTTGATTGTCTTTGTGTGGAGCGCTGCTATCAGTGAGCCGAAGAAGGTCACGCCGATGAGCAGTGCAGGTGCGGCTGCGAATATCTCAGCTGCCGAGAAGTCTGCGTCAATGCCGCTTACATCGCCTATCATTGAGCTTACCCAGTTGAGCAGCACTGAACTGAGGGGGAGTACCGCCGCTGATGCGATGATGCAGGCAAGAACAGCCGCAATGACAAATCTCAGAACGTGCTGCATAATAATACTGCCGTTTTTGATCCCCATAGCCTTCATGAGAGCTATCTCGCTCTTTTCCTTGGATATGAATGAGCGCTCCATGAGAAGTACGATAAGGACAGTAAGTATCACAGTCAGTATCATTGAAAGCTTCTTGATGGCGTTCAGTGAGTCGGAGACCTGGGTGATAAACTTTACGGCATCCGATGTGGAGTATACCTTGTCGGTCTCCAGTTTGTCGCACATCTGCTTTATTACGTCATCTATCTCTTTTTCGGTATGGTCACCGCTGAGCTTTATCTGTATGCCTGTTGAACCGTTGGCTATAACGTCTCCCACAGGAAAGTCAGGACTCGTTATTGCTGCATAGCCGCCTCCGAAGAAGGAGGAGCACTTGCCTGTTATGATGAATTCGTGTTCTTCTCCTGCGATCTCTGCGGTTATCCTGTCGCCTATCTCAGCGCCGAGGGACTCCAGAGCATAGCCTGTCATTGCTACCTCGTCTTTTTTCTGCGGAGCGCTTCCCTCATCGCATTGCAGCTCATATTTGTTTGTGCCGATAACAAAGGTAAAGAATATATTGGTGCGTGTAATATCGCCGTGAGTGACGTTGCTCTGTGTACCCAGTGTAAGGCTGTATTTACCGTCGATGTCAAGCTCGTCCATCAGATCTTCGACCTTCTCGCAGGTGATCTTGTAGCCGCCCTCACGGGTCATAAGCTCGGTAAGGGTAGCAGAGTCGATAATAGTAATATCAGAGTCGGGAGCATGGAAGAACCGCATGAGCTGCGGGCTCTTGAGGGTATCTGCTCCTGATGACATAACTGTCATCATAAGCATACAGAGTGTGAATACCAGTGTTATTATCAGGAACTGCTTGGGAGCGCTGAGCACGTCGTTCAGTGCCAGAAAGCCTGTGGACTGGAGCTTTGAGCGGCCGAGGCTGAGCAGGCTCCTTCTGTGGAAGCGCTCGCCTGTCTGACCGCTCCTGACTGCGTCTATGGGTGAGAGCTTCTTTACCTTGCGCGTGCAGAGGTAACAGAACAGCATTATCAGACCGATGATACAGATAGTGCTGATGATACTGAGTACGATACCGTTCTCGCTGCCCAGTACCATGTTCTCGGAAACTGTTTTCAGCATTGTATTGCTCAGGGGGAGCGAGGCGATGAAGCCCACAGCCGCTCCCACGACTGCAATAGCCAGGTACTTGACGATGTAAAGGCAGCGTATGGAGGAGTTGCCTATTCCCAGCGCCTTCATAACGCCTATTTCACGGTATTCCTCCTGTATTGTGAAGCCTATGGTGAAGCGAAGAACAAAAAATGCGGTCAGCATGATGATAACGCTCACTGCCATCATTATATAAGCCACCATCATATCGAAGATATAGATGCTTTTGGTGGTCTCTCGGTCCGCCACATTGACTCCTTCGGTATTATTGGCGTAATCGATGATCGCCTGTGGATCATCGGTGTTTATATACATCATCTTGAAGCTGGGAGCGGGATTTTTGAAGTCCTTCTTGATAGCGGCGAAGTCCTCACTGTTTACAAGAAGATAGGGGAGTGCGGAAGCGCCGTTCTGTATGTCAGCTCCCTTGAAATGACCCTTGTACTTCAGCTTGTATACGAAGCCGTCAACGTTTATCTCAAATTCGTCTCCCTCATTGACATCAATGTCCTGAGTGAAGGTATTGGTGCAGTAGAAGCAGCCCTTCTCCACGCCCTTGATCACGTTGTTGTCAGAGTCAAAGTACTTTATCACCATCTCGTCATCAGAGATAAGCACTGCGGGGTTTATGAAGTTGTCAAGCTTTTTCCCGTGAAGCCTGAAAAACTTTGAACTGTATATGTAGAATGGGTTCTGCATCTTTATCTCCCGTATACCGGGAATGTTTTTCACGATCTCATCCTCGTCTGAGTCTGTTTCCATTGACACCGTCAGATCGGGCATATCCGAGATGTCGAAATAGTGCTCGATGCCCCCTGTGACAGCTGCGATGTTGTTGACGCTTGCCGATGCGAACATGGAGCACAGTATTATGAACATCAGGAGTATGATGTTCATGGTTCGTTTGCGTTTAAGGTCCTTTTTTAATATCCTCCAGAACATGACTGTTACCTCTTTTCGTGTGTTGTTTTCTCTATGCTTTGATTATATCACGGAAATTCTTAACAAGTCTTTAACTTTTGAGAAGGAAAAGCAAAAAGCTCCAAAATGGCAATTTGTTGCACTTCGGCATCATGCTGTGTCTGCTGTCGGATAACGTATCTGCGTATAAAATATAGCTACAAAGAGTTATACTGATATTACTTAATATATAATTTGGCGTTATATTGACAAAATCATATTTTTTATATATAATAGTATCATATCATTATATAGGAGGTTGACCATGAAAAACAAATTCACCAAATTGGTATCGTTGTTAATGTCTGCGGTAATGACGGTATCAGCACTATCCCTCTCGGGATTCAGTTCCTTCGCAGAAACAGGCGACAGCCCTGAACAAACTGTCGATACTCAGGACAAAGAGATTGAGTACGGAGGCATCTTTGGCTCAATGCTCTCAGATGAGATCGATGAGTCCGTACAGGAGAAGCAGAAAGCGGCGAATATGGAATACACTGTCTTTAAGGTCTTTCATGATCATGATACCGCACGTGTTGGGGTAACTTATCGTGCTAAGACAGATTGTACTCTCTTTATAGGCTTCTACAATGACGAAGGCACTGAGCTTATCACGTCAGTTACCAAGGATCTGGACGCGACTGAAGATGGATATATGGAGACCTATACCCTTGATGCGCTTCCCGATCATTATCTGATCAAATGCTTTATTGTCGGCAAGGAGGTAAGAAATCCACTTTCCAAGCCCTGTGTTTATGATAAATATACACAGCGGATGCAGGAGATACTTGCCAAAACTACTGTAGACTTTGACAAAGAGCAGATCATTAATCTGGACCAGAATAATAGTAATAACTTCTTCGTACTTCAGAAGGGTGTTATTAAAATTACGCCGACAGAAAGCACCGATATCTATAAAGGTGAAGATGAGAATGGTAATTATGTATTTGAAAAACCGTCCGAGATCGCAAACTTGAAAAAGGGCGATAAAGTATGTGTGCTGTCAGATCCGAATATAGTTGCTTTTGTTGTTGACAAGGTAATTATTGAAGGCGATACTGCGATAATTCCTAAAACTGATTTTGAAATGAGTGAGATCATTTCGTTCGTCAAAATCGATTCAAACGAATATAAAGGAAAATCAACTGCAATAGTTCATAATGATGATGAACATGATAAATTTGAGTATAAAGGCGTTTCCACTCCTGAACCTTCAAGTTATCCCGGCAGAAAACCTGTATCAGGTTCACTTTATTGTCCGCCTAATACAAAGCAATTTGAATTTGAGTTGGATACAAATGATATTCCTGGTGGAGATAAAGATTATCTTGGAAGCGCTTTCGGTAAATTCAATATGGGGGTTACCACAGAGTTAGAAATATACTATGACGTGGGTATTTTGGACACTTGTATAAGTGTTGTTGGTTCAGCGGAATTTACTATGGAGTTTACTGCCGGATTGAAAATTAATCATGAGTTTGATAAACTTCCTGAAATAACTTTATTTACTGTAGTCGGCGCATCTTTGAAGATAAATATCATTCCTGAAATAAGAATTGAGGGAGAGTTACATTTAAAATACAGTAAACGGTATGATTTTGATAAACCCGCTCTCGAATTGCCAACGCTTATTGCACATGATCCGGAAATAATAGAATTTGACGGTGGAGTTAATGTTGAGATTAAGATCAAAGGAAAGCTTTCACTTGGAATACTTTGGTTTGATGCTTTGAGTCTTTCTCCATATGCTGGTGTAAGGTTTGAAATACATGATACAGATGGTCTTTTGACGAATGAGAAGGCACCAAGTTATATACAACATGATTGTAAAAATTGCGTAACTTTTGACCTTTCTATTTTCTTTGGTGTAGAAATTTCTATTGATGTTATCAACTATACCTTAACGCTAGGAGAAACAGAAATCCCATTATGGACCGGACATTTTAGCGATGATAGTTTTGCGACGGGAGAATGCCACAATTACAGTCATAAAATAGCGTTTACTGTAAAGAGTTACAAAGACAAAAAACCTATAAATAACGCTAAGTTCTATATTGCTACAAATAATGGTGCCTATAAAATGGTAACTAATTTATCAGGAACACCTGTTACCACAAATTCAGACGGAAAAGCTGAGTTTTGGGTAAAAGACAGCACTCTTAACAATGAAACGAGCCGTATTAAAGTTGTTGCTACATCAGGTGAAAGTACAATTTGTGATGTCGGTAAAGAATACGCCCCTGATTACAGTAATATGCATAATTTTCCGATAAGAATAGATCTGGAAGCTGAGTATCAGACATCTTTCGGAAGCAGTGATCCTGATGAAAAGAAGGAAGGCAGCAAAGAAGAGTACAGCAAGGAAGAGCAGAAAGAGATAACTCCAAAGCATATTGTATGCGGTTACAAACTTGATGATAATGGAGATTATGTTAAAGATCAGAACGGAAATATGATACCTTCCGTATTTTGTACTATCTATCCTGACGAAAACAGTACCGATCCCACTCATCCATATCAGAGCGTGGGTTATATCTCAGGAAGTGGTACGATCACTTCTGCAGGCAATATTCCGGAAATTGTAAAGAAGATCGTTGTGATCGATCCTGAGACAAAGCTCAGGAGTTGTTCTTTTGGTAATTCTCATTTTGAGAGCATTGATCTGAGCGCAATGACTGTTGAACGTATTCCATACGGTACATTTAATAACTGTAAAAATCTTAAAGAAGTCATTCTTCCGTCATCAGTAAAGAGAATCGATGAATTTGCATTTGGAGGTTGTATAAACATTACGCAAATTGACCTCCCTGATGGACTTAATATTATTGACAAATTTGCTTTTCAAGCTACCGGATTAACAAAATTTACTTGTCCACCTGCTCTAATGGCGATTTCTAATAATGCATTCCTTGATTGTACAGATCTAAGAGAAATTACGCTAAATCTGGGATTGGGATATATTGGAGATACTGCTTTTCAGGGAACAAGTATTCAGATTATTAATATACCTGAATCTGCTTCTGAAATCAGCAATGCGCCTTTCGCTGATTGTGATAATCTGAGAACAGTGATCTTTAATAGGGATGTAGTTCAGATAGATGAATTTGAAGTTGATGAAAAAGGCAAATTTTCATACAATATAGTAAGAGATAATTCTGATCGTATTCTTTGTTTAGCGCGTAATCTTAGGCAAGCAATCTTCAATGAAGGCGTTACTAAAATTAATGCAAAGCTTTTTGTTTCAAATAAGAATTTGACATCAGTAAGTTTGCCAAGTACATTGAAAACTATTGAAGATTATGCATTTTATGGTACAAATTTAAGTAATGTGAAGCTTCCTGAAGGATTAGAATCGATAGGTGATTATGCTTTTGCAAGTACAAATCTTGTTAATGTTACTATTCCTAATAGTGTTACAGTAATTGGGGAAAACGCATTTGATAATGAAAAAGAATGGGATGAAGCAACTTTAAAATATGTTCCAAGAGATATAACCTTAAAAAGTATCACTATAAACAATCCTGACTGTAAGATAGATACAGGAGCATTTAGAGAAGGTAAGGACTTAACTGTTTACGGTCATACCGGTTCAACAGCAGAAGCATTCGCAAAGTCCAACGGCAACACATTCATCTCTATTGACAAGCCCCAGACAACAAAGCCTGCGGCAACAGCAACTACAACTAAGACAACCACAGTTACAACTACAACAGTTACTACAACTGTAACAGCTTCTGTATCCACTATCATCGGTCCTGATAAGGAGTGCTTATTCATCGTTGTAAAGGATCCTGCAACGGCAACAGAAGCGTACAACGACAAACTTCTCGACGTTGACAATGTTGCTTACATAGACCAGCAGACAGCTGACGATAAGGGCAAGGTAACATTCTCATTCATTCCTGATGCGGTCAAGGATCTGGCTTATTTGTTCATAAGTGAGATCAATTACTCAAAAATAAACAAGACAGTGGTTAATGGTACAGATGTACAGACTACATGGTATCCTGCAACGGACCCCAGCGTAACGGTTTACGGCGATTCAAATAATGACGGTGTTGTTGAGCTGGCTGATGCTATACTTATAATGCAGCAGATGGCAAATCCTGATAAATATGCTTTAAACGGAAGTAGCCAGTATTGCATTACTGAACAGGGTATGATAAACGGAGATGTATATGAACCGGGTTCAGGACTTACCGGAAATGACGCACTGACGATACAGGAATATCTGCTCGGTAAGAGAGATAATCTCGTCAGATATTGATCAGTAGAATATCCCTCCATACGGAGGGATATTTTTTCGCAAGTTATGGGAAAATTGAAACTTTTCCACCGTAACATATTTAAATTCGATGCAAATGGTGATGGATTTTCAACCCTGGCAGGACGTCCGGAGCAAGCGCAGCTGGAACGCTGAGGACTACGACCAGCAGAATTCTAACATTACCGATTAGGCAGGCGCCTATGCCAGGGACGTTCCCGAGGGCAGATACTGCGTTATCTGCGAGAAGGATGGCTATGACCTTATTAAGAGCGAGGACGTAAATTCAAACGGTGAAGCAGTTGATCTTCCTAAGACAGGAAACAACTCTATTACTAACCTGCTCTTAGTAATGGCAGCTATAACACTTATGTTTGCAGGTCTGTTCATCGTAAGAAGATCAGGCGTTATCTCACGCAAGAGAAGCTGATATTTTATGATCAAACAATAAGAAACGCCCATTTCCGATATTTTCGGAAATGGGCGTTATTTTTACATCTTATTCCTCAATTGATACATCTGGGAATTTCAGCGGTGAAGCTGTTATCACGTCCTCTGACTCAAAGGTTATTACCTCAAGCTGAGGAGTTACATATTTTTCCATGTCACTTTTCTCCTTTATTTTAATATGTCAGCAGCAATTCCATAGAGGACCAGTGCCTTTATAGTGCGGACCAGTTTTTCGTCGCTGCTCTTTTCAATAACTGACTTTGCATAAGTGAAGGGACTGTAGTCCACCTCGGCGTATACAGAAGCGTCACTGACCGACTCAGCTCTGAATGTGTGCATTTTTCCGTACATATCAGGTGAGATATGGTCAAGGGTTATGGAAGCGATATTGCCTTCCTGAGTTGCAAGTACGGGCTTGCCGTCAACGGTGAAGCTGTAGTCCTTGATGAACTTGCCTTCCTCCAGATTGAACTTTACGGTAAGGCTCAGGTCTTCGCTTATGCTCATTGAAGCAAATGAAGCCTTGAGAATATTGCCTGATCTTCTTGAAACTGCCTTGTACTCGCTGCCAAGAGCAACATTATCGCTGAGTGTGATGTTGTTTTCTGCTTCAACAGTTTTTCCTGTGTACTCCTTGAGACGCTCTGCGTAGTTTATCAGAGTGTCGATGAAGCGTGCTGAATTGCTGTCGAGGATATTCAGGCTTCTCAGTGTGTTGAGATACTTTCTTGCGCTGTAGCTGAGCTCTGAACCTGTTGTACCGTCTGAGTAGCGGATCTGAAGAGTGAATTCATCGTCGATATAGACAGGTGAGATGCTGCAAGAGAAGGTGTATGTGCCGTCGCTGTTCTTTACAGCCTCGGACATTTTCTTAGTGTAGATCATATCATCTGAGAATCTGAACTCTGCCACTGCGTTCTTGTCGGCTGCTGCCTCAGGACTGAGTGAAGCTGTGACATTGACGGTCACCTTGTCGCTTACAGAAGCGCTTGCTCTGATGAATGCGTCCTTGCCGTTCTGAAGCTCTCCGCACTTTGTACATCTGCCGCGGTTGTTGAAGCTGTGGTGTGTATCGGCGTAGAATGCGTAGTAATTTCCGTTCTCGCCTGCAACGAAGGGCTCGAAAGGCTGTGTATGTTCGCTGTCTCTGAACCAGCCGTCAGAACCGCACTGATCGTTTGCAAGAGCAGGGAGGCTGTCGATAAGTGTACCGTTCTCGACTTCCATTACCTCGCTTCTGCCGTCCCAGTAGTTGAGAATTATCTTTGTTGTCTTGTTCTCGTCGCTGCTGTAGTTATTTAATTTGCCTTCAGCAATGAACTCGCAGTTTTCACTGTAATTGAATACTGTATCGGGTACTATCCATACCTCTACATTTTCATTTGTTGTGAGGCTCTCTGTTACATCGACCTCGCCGAATATATAGAGCCTTACGCCTTCATCGAAAGCGTTTGCAGCCTTGACAGCGTCGCTTAAATTGTCGAAGTTCTCGCCTGTGCTGAGCATTGCAACAGCGTCCTCGGGGAGATGATCGCAGCCCATAAATGCACCGCATACTGAGCAGAAAGTTGCTTCAAGAGCAGTATTTCCGTCATGTGCAGGTGACATTACAGTGTGTCTGCCTGTGCATTCATGCTCGGGAACAGTTGCGAATGTTCTTTCGATGTCGATTGATCCGTCTTCACTCTTGAGACTGATGGTAGCGCATAGGTCTGCCTTCTTGGGAGTGATCTTTATGAGAGCGGGACCGTCAAGGTAAATCTTGCCGTCCTTTTCGATGTAGTCACCGTCCTCGATAGAAATATCGAAGAGGTCGTAAATGTTTTCGGGAGCAGCCTTGACATTTCGCTGTCCGGGAGCGCCCTTGGGCTGAGGAGTGCTGTTGTTGAGGATAATGCCGAATTCAACTGATCCGCCTTTTGTCGGAGGACTGTAGAAGTATTCAAGATCCTTGCCGATCTCCATTATTTCGCTTATAGGCAGGGGAATATCCTTATCAAAAGCTCCTGAAACATCACCTACGATACCGCTTGTTACATCGCCGACATACTGTGCCTGCTGATACTCGTATTCATCTTCCGTATAGGAATCTCTGTCCTGTGACAGAGCAAGAGTCTGACCGGCTGCAAATCCTGCACTGTATCCGGGCAGATTAGACAATGCGCTCTGAATACCTGAGTTCATTACGCTGATGAGCATATTGCCGCTCTGGTACTTCATTTTCATTTCGTCGGATATATCTTCGTATACGATCTCATAGGGGATCTCGGTAGTAGAGCCGGAAAGTGTAGTTACTGTTACATCCTTGAGATAATGCTCTGTCTTCAGATTAGCATAGAATGTTGACATCATGGAAGCGAGCATATTCGGACCTGCAAGGAGCGGGTTGGGAATGAGACTGGTCATAAGTACCGCAAAATCACTGAGGAGCTTGTTGTATTCAGTGGTAAGCTCAAGCAATGATCTCCATGCATCCATGATCGTTATGGTAGTTACGAGAGTGTCTCCGGGATTAAGAACAGGCAGTGTAACACTTTCATTCATAGCCATGTTCTGAAGTTCTCCGCCGAAATTCCTTGTGTCTGTGATATTGCCGTTTCGGTCCTGTTTATAGAGTGTACCCTTATAGGACTGCTCGATACGGCTTATTGTATGCTGGAGTCCGTAGATCGGCTTGTGAGATACGTTTGTAAGCTCAATTGTAAGCTTATACGGCTCTCCGTAGTATGAATAGATAGGTGCGTGAACTGTCATTTTCAGAGCGTCTCCTGCATAGACATGGAGGGGATTCTCTGTCTTGAAAGTATACTCATCATATCTTCCGTCATTATTTCCGGAGAACTTGGCAGAAACATCATAGTCGCCGGCTTTATCGCCTCTTGCGTACCATATTGCGCTCATATATTCGCCGGGATCAAGATTGCCCATCTGCTGTGTAAGATCGCTGTTTACAAGAGTAAGACCGTCGGGAAGATCTATGGAAGCCTTACAGTCGGTAAGCGGTAAAATATCATTATTTACAACGATGAGCTGTATCTCATAGAATTCCTTCAGCCACTTGCATTCGCCTGTGACTATCATGTACATCTCTTCGTCAACAGTATTCTGGTAACCGATGATAGGTGCTTCAACACCGTTATAGATCACCTTTTTCCTTACGACCTGAGCATTGCCGTTTTCATCCCTTCCTACGTAGTTGAGCATGAAGTACTGTTCTGCACCGAAAGTGAGCTTGACCTCATACTTGTAGACGTGGTAATTAGCAGGATCGGTAATATCAATGCCTGCCTGAATGATCTCGGCAAGGTTCATTTCCTTGACTGTAACTTTACCGTCTACCTTAAGCTTACGGGGCTTAACAGGAGCCGGAAGTGTAGTTGTTGTGGTGGTTGAAGTAGTGGTTGTTGTGGTTGTAGTGGTAGTTGTTGTGGTTGTAGATGTTGAAACAGGTTTGTCAGAGACATTTTCCCATTCACAGATGAACCATTTTGTTGCGCTGTATCTTACATCGTTCCACAGACCTGAACTATATAAATGGATACAGTCTTCACCGCCGAGGTTATTTGGCTCGCCTCTGTCCCAGTTGGTGTATGTCATCGGCTCGCCTGTTATCCAGCGGAATTCACCGTTTTCATCACGGCGGCCGCCGATCCATAAATGGTCTGCATTTGCTCCTGCAATGAGGTTGTTGATCTGAGCCTGTTCTTCGGGAGAAGTAATGGTAGCCAGATGTCCGTTAACGCTTTCGCAGTAAGCAGCTGCAGCTTCCCAGTTCATATAAGTTTTTATTACTTCATACTTTGCAGCATCGGGAAGGGGACCGAGAGTTGTTGTAGTTGTAGATGTGGTAGTTGTTGTGGTAGTTGTGGTAGTAGTTGTTGTGACAGGCTCGATATATATATAGCCCTGTGAGATTCCCTTGGTAAATGCCCATGCCTCCATGAGTTTACCCTCGGCGTTTTTCTCAATATTTGTGAAGCAGCCTCCGGGCTCGCAGTAACGCACTTCTATTGGGAACTTGTCACCAGACTTGAAATCGGCGGGGATCTCAAAAGTAAAGCTCCAGAGCACTCCGTCCTTTCCGTTGTTGCCGGTGCCTGTTGATGCCAGGTAAATCGAATTTCCACCAACTCTTTGAATATATTTTCCCTGCTCTGAAATCGCATCTCCGGGTACGGCATATGCTCCGTTCTTATCGGGAACTATTGTAAGTCTCGAATCAAACTGTACCAGCAGGCCGGTATTTGCGTATTTATCCTCAGCGCCTGTAACGCGGAGCTCTACTTTCTGTCTGTGACTATTTTTCAGATCATCCGCAGTTATTTCTATGCGGTCAACTGACAGTGTGGGCTTGACTGCTGCAGCTGAAGGATCGATGCCTGCGGTGTTGTAGTTTACGATCTTCGGATCAGATATTGCAGTGGTTGTAGTAGTTGTTGTTGTAATAACAGGCTCGGGATATGTGGTGCTGACAGGAAGCTCCCATTCGCATACGAAGCCCATATTGTCTATATTGCTTCTCCAGCCGTTATTATTGTTGTCATTCCATGTACCGTTTGAAGAGAACGCCATAATACGGTTTTCGCCGCCGTCGTTGTCGGGCTGTCCGCTTGACCAGTTGGAGTAATCCATAGGCTCGTCGGTTATCCACTTGAACACGCGGTCGTCCTCGCAGTAGCCGCCTATCCAGAGGTAGCTCTTCTGGGGCGAGCTTGCGGAGATAACGCTGTTCATCAGGGTCTGCTCATCGGCAGATGTGATAACTGCAAGGTGTCCGCCTAAGCTTTCGCAGTAATCCCTGGCATCTGACCAGGTCATACCTGTGTTGAACACCTGGAAGCGGTTTACATCGTTATCGATGTTGAAGTAAAGCTCGCCGTCACCGCTGACGGATAACAGACCGTTTACTCCTGCATTAGCGATGTATGAGGAAATGTAGCGTGTATCCACATACTCTGAAAGGCCGCTGGTGATAACGCCTGTAGCCTCGGAGTAGATGGTAGTATCAGCGCCTGTGACCTTTCCTGTGATATTGATCTTCTGTCCCTTGGGGATATAGATACCACCCTTGTCACCCTTTATGGAGATATTTCCCTGAAGGTTGACGGTAGTACCTTTTTTGACCCAGATACCATAGTCGGTATCACTGCTGAGCCTGCCTCCTGAGATATTGACAGTACCGCCTGAGCCGCCGTAGATGGCAGGACCTATATCAGAGTTCACGGTTGCACCTGTGATATTAAGAGTACCTGAATAGCCGCTGTTCATCCATATTGTACTGCTTACGGATCTGTCAGAGGTGGAGTGCTTGCTGATATTTTTAAGAGTACCTCCGTAGAGATTTGTGACACCGGAGCTCCATCTCAGCGAAAGCGGATTACTTGTGTAGGAAGTAACAGTTCCGCCATAGAGATCAAAGCAGCCTGATCCGTTGATACCGATGGTTCCCGAATCATAGCCATGATCGTTGCCGTTGAAGGTTCCGCCGTAGATGTTGAGCTTTCCGTAAACCTCAAACAGAGAGCTTGAGCCTGTTGAGTTGATAACGCCGTCGCCGCGGCTGTCTCTGACAGTAACGGTCCCGTTACTGGTTATAGTGCCTATATTTACTGTATGTCCGTTGAGGTCAAGGTCAAGATTGTCTGATACAGAAATATTTTTTGAGTTGACATCGCAGTCCAGTCTGTAGAAGCCTGCGGTGGGAAGACTTGTCTCGTCGGTCCATATCTTGTACTCAGGAGCCTTTCCGTCCTTCTCCATAATGAAGCCGAAGTTGTCGAGACCGCAGAATTCTGAATTATCTTCGCCGTCATTGCTCATATCGTCCCATTTGCCCACCTGAGCCCCCCCATGGTTCATAGGGATTGCCAAAGAGGGAAACAGCTGTCTGAGATGATGAATTTGGAGCACCAGGGTTCCAGTTATTAAATGTCCTGCTTTCCTTGGTGACCCATTCAAAGCCGTTCTTATCAGTGCGCTTCAAACCAATCCAGTAGTTGTTTTTGATCGTTGGCTGCTTTTTTATCAGAGCTTCGATCTGAGCCTGTTCATAGTCGGAAGTGATGGCTGCAAGATGAGCGCCCTTGCTTTCGCAGTATTCCTCTGCCTCATTCCAGGTCATTCCCTCGTTGACTATCTCATAATTGGCAGGATCGGGATAGTATTTCCATGTGAGTTCTCCGCTGAAGGGAAGCGCCATTGGGTCACTTCCTACTGAGAGAAGCGCGTAATTCTGTAAAATGATCTCTGCGTCACGAAGTGTTACCTTACCGTCGACGTCAACGTCGGCAGCAAGAATGTTCATGTCGCTGTCATCGCCTGTGCATACGTAGTCCCTGATGATATTGGAGTCAACGGAGTCGATTTTACCGTCACCGTTCACATCGCCGAGTATCACCTCAGCGTAGGTCTCGTCGGGAGCAGTGTCGTTGTCAGCTGCTATTGTCTCTATCGGTATGACCGATATGAGCTGAGTGTATGCAACAGCAGAAGCCGCAAGCAATGACAGAGCCTTTTGGCCTAAACTTTTGCTATTGTGTTTGTGCATTGTTATTAAACCTCCTTTTCTGCTCTTTATTATAAAGAGCTATAAAACACATCCTGCCATCTTAATTATAATTACTGGCGCTTAAAAAATCAACAATATAAACAATATGTATATTTATTTCGGAGAAATACACATTTCTTCTGTGCAGCAGCCACATTAAAATCCAAAGATGTCACAACAATTCTGTAAAGTATATACTTGCCGAAAAATCGGTTTATTTTTAGTATACAACAGTTCCGTCAAGCTTGTTTCCGCTGTAATTATCGATGAAGAGCTGAGGAGCGGCAGCTAACAAAACATCTTATTAGTTTTGACCTGCAAACAATGTAAATTATAACACAGTCTGATTGCAAAGTCTGAGACGAAAAGTTCCCCTCAGAGCTTACGCAAAAGCGCAGTTTCTGAGAGGAGTTAAGTTAAGGTGCTAATTCAGTTCTGTTGCGATGAATTCTTTTATGGGGACGGCTGTGTCATGATTTGTCGCCTTGTATGCGTAGTAAGCCAGGATCATTGATGCGTCAAATGCGTTGATCTTGCCGTCACCGTTGACATCTGCTGCCTTTTTCTGGGATTCATCGAAGGTCTCGGGAGCGTTTGTGGAGTGTAATGCGTACTCTGCGAGAACCTGTGAAGCGTCTACTGCATTGACCTTGCCATCGCCGTTGACATCGCCAAGATCAGGCTCGTCGACAGGCTGCTCGGGCACGGTTGTTGTAGTTCCTGAGTTCTCTTCCGAAGAAGTTACTGTAGTTATTTCTGAAGAGGTCGTAGTGGTTGTTTCCGCAGAAGTTGTAGTAGTTGTTTCGGTTGATGTTGTGGTGGATTCAGTTGAAGTGGTTGTAGATGTAGTAGTTGTGCTTGTGGTAGTTGTTGTGGACTTCTTGGAAGTTGTAGATGTAGTGGTTGTGCTTGTGGTAGTTGTTGTAGACTTCTTGGAAGTCGTAGATGAAGTGGTTGTGCTTGTGGTAGTTGTTGTAGTCTTCTTGGAAAGTTGTAGATGAAGTGGTTGTGCTTGTGGTAGTTGTCGTGGACTTCTTGGAAGTCGTAGATGTAGTGGTTGTGCTTGTGGTAGTTGTTGTAGTCTTCTTGGAAGTCGTAGATGAAGTAGTGCTTGTGGTAGTTGTCGTTGACTTCTTGGAAGTTGTAGATGTAGTAGTTGTGCTTGTGGTAGTTGTTGTAGTCTTCTTGGAAGTCGTAGATGAAGTAGTGCTTGTGGTAGTTGTCGTTGACTTCTTGGAAGTCGTAGATGTAGTGGTTGGGCTTGTGGTAGTTATCGTTGACTTCTTGGAAGTCGTAGATGTAGTAGTTGTGCTTGTGGTAGTTGTCGTTGACTTCTTGGAAGTTGTAGATGTAGTGGTTGGGCTTGTGGTAGTTGTTGTAGACTTCTTAGAAGTCGTAGATGTAGTGGTTGTGCTTGTGGTAGTTATCGTTGACTTCTTGGAAGTTGTAGATGTAGTGGTTGTGCTTGTGGTAGTTGTTGTAGACTTCTTAGAAGTCGTAGATGAAGTGGTTGTGCTTGTGGTAGTTGTCGTTGACTTCTTGGAAGTTGTAGATGTAGTGGTTGTGCTTGTGGTAGTTGTTGTAGACTTCTTAGAAGTCGTAGATGAAGTGGTTGTGCTTGTGGTAGTTGTCGTTGACTTCTTGGAAGTCGTAGATGAAGTGGTTGTGCTTGTGGTAGTTGTCGTTGACTTCTTGGAAGTCGTAGATGAAGTGGTTGTGCTTGTGGTAGTTGTTGACTTCTTGGAAGTCGTAGATGAAGTGGTTGTGCTTGTAGTAGTTGTCGTTGACTTCTTGGAAGTCGTAGATGAAGTAGTGCTTGTGGTAGTTGTTGTAGTCTTCTTGGAAGTTGTAGATGAAGTAGTTGTGCTTGTGGTAGTTGTCGTTGACTTCTTGGAAGTCGTAGATGTAGTGGTTGTGCTTGTTGCAGTTGTTGTTGACTTCTTGGAAGTCGTAGATGTAGTGGTTGTGCTTGTTGCAGTTGTTGTTGACTTCTTGGAAGTTGTAGATGTAGTGGTTGCGCCTGTATTGGTTGTGGTCGCAGAACCATTACTGCTGCCTGTACCAGATGTGGTGGTAGTAGTGGTCGTTGTGGTCGTGGTAGTAGTTGTAGTAGTCGCGGGAGTTCTTACGCCAACATTAAGAGTGCAGGTCTTTCCGTCGGGAGCCTTTACCTCGATAATTGCCTTTCCCGGAGCAGCTGCACTGACGACGCCTTCTTCGTCTACTGATGCGATCTTTTCGTCTGATGAGCTGAATTCCAGACCTGTGTAATCGGACTTGACAGTGTACTTGTCGTCCCTGGACATTGTAATATCCTTGGGACCGATAACTATCTCGCCGTCGAAGGGAATGAAGTCATACTTCTTATCTGCTGCGAATTTCTTTGCTTTTGATGAATTATAGCTGTGGATAGCTCCGCTGTAATCCGCATCGAAACTGGTGTCGGCAAATGTGCAGAGCTTGTTGTAAACATAAACATCTGCGCTGTCGCCGCTGAATGCGTTGGACAATACCTTTGTAACACTTGCAGGAAGCTCAGCTGTAACGAGAGCGGGGCAGTTGTTGAATGCGTGATCCTCGATGACAGTTGCTCCGGAGCTCCAAAGATCAACTTCCTTCAGAGTTGTCATGCCGGAAAATGCGTACTGCGGTATTTTTTCACCGCCTGTAATGGTTATCTTTGAGATAGCGTAGGGAGAGAAGTTCATCTCGTTATTCTCCAATGAACTCCACTGATAGAGGAAAAGGTCTGCAACTGATGTATATACATCAGCCTTGCCCTCGGTATTTGCTGTATACCTGTTTGTAGCTGCGTAGGGAAGGGTAAGTGACTCAAGTACATAACAGCCGTTGAAGAGCTGTGTTCCCATAGAGTTTACGGAATCAGGTATGATGAGCGTATGTATGCCAGCACAGTTCTGGAAGGCATATGATCCGATAGTTCTGAGATTATCGGGCAGCTCAAGCTTGTTGAGGGACGAGCAGTTAAGGAATGCAGATTCACCGATGGATCTGAGTGACTTGGGAAGCTTTATATTGCTCAGAGAAGTGCAGTTATTGAATGCGTGATCGCCTGCCATAGTTATATCAGTACCGCTGAGGTCGATCTCTTTAAGTGAAGTCATGCCTGAGAATGCGTAGCGCGGTACAGTTTCTCCGCCCGTGACAATGATCTTCTCGATAGCGTAGTCTGAGAAGTCCATATCGTTGTTTTCCCATGAGCTCCACTGATACACGAAAAGATCGGCTACCGAATCATATACACCTACCTCTGCACTTGTATCGGTGAGTTCCTTTTTAGTTGCTGCGAAGGGAAGGGTAAGCGTTTTGAGGTTTGTACAGCCGTTGAACAGCTCGGTTCCCATAGAAGTGATATTCTCGGGGATAATGAGCGACTTTACAGCCTTGCAGTTCATGAATGCGTGGCTGCCGAGACTGTTGTAGGACTCGGGGATAGTTATCTCGGCAAGGTTTGCACACTCTGCGAAGGCGTGGCTGCCTGCGGATGTGATAGTGCCGTTATCGGGGATAGCGGATATTGCTGTTCCGTAGTATGAATAGCTGCCGAGAGTTTCAACAGTCTCGGGAAGCTTTACGGTGGTAAGCGCTGAACAGTTATGGAATGCGTAATTTCCGATGCTTGTTATAGCAGTACCGCTGAGGTCTATCTCCTTGAGGGTGTGCATATGTGCGAATGCATAATCTGGAACGGTCTCTCCGCCTGTTACGGTGATCTTTTCGATAGAGTAGCCGGAGAAGTCCATATCGCTGTTTTCCCATGAGCTCCACTGATAGAGGAAAAGGTCGGCAACAGAAGCATATGTATCGGGAGACGCTTCGGTATCTGTATAGAGTTTGTATCCTGCTGCGAAGGGAATTGTGAGTTCTGAGAGATTTGTACAGCCTTCCAGTAAGCGGGTGCCCATGGTGTTCACAGTATCGGGGATTATCAGTGACGTTATGCCTGTACAGTTCATGAACGCCTGACCGCCGATAGTCCTGAGACCCTTCGCAAGCTTGAATTCCTTTATTTTTCCGCAGTTTGCAAATGCCAGAGTGCCTATGTTCTTCAGTGATGTGGGAAGCTTGACGGTCTCAAGTGAGGTACAGTTGTAGAATGCGTGTTCATATATGTCGGTTATCTTAGTGCCGCTGAGGTCTACTTCCTTTAATGAGGTCATACCTGAGAATGCGTACATAGGAACGGTCTCTCCGCCTGTGACGGTGATCTTTTCGATAGCATAGCCGGAGAAGTCCATATCGTTGTTTTCCCATGAGCTCCACTGATAGAGGAACATATCCGCAACTGATGTATATACATCCGCTGCTCCGTCAACTACAGTGCAGCTCTTTTTCGTTGCAGCGAAGGGGATAGTCAGTGTCTTGAGTTTTTTACAGCCGTTGAACATTTCCGTTCCCATAGCTGTTACGTTATCGGGGACCACAAGGGTCTCTATGCCGGCACAGTTCATGAGAGCATGATCGCCGAAGCTCCTGTAGCTCTTGGGGATAGTGATATTTGCGAAGTTCCTGCACTCTGCGAAGGAATACCTGCCTACGACGCTGAGAGTTCCGTTATCGGGAAGGTCTGACAGTGCGGTGTTGTAGCAGGCGTAGTTACCGAGAGTTTCAGTTGATCTTGAAAGTGTCAGTGTTTCAAGTGAGCTGCAATTACAGAACGCATTGTTTCCTATGGTCTCTATGGCGGAGCCGCTCATGTCTACCTCTTTCAGAGTGGTCATGTTGGAGAATGCGTACTGTGGAACGGTCTCTCCGCCTGTGACGATGATCTTTTCGATAGCATAGCCGGAGAAGTCCATATCGTTGTTCTCCCATGAGCTCCACTGATAGAGGAAAAGGTCTGATACTGAATCATAAACACCTACCGAGCCCTCGGTATCAGTGCATTCTTTTCTGGTGGCTGCAAAGGGAAGTGTGAGTGTCTGAAGATTAGTACAGCCGTTGAAGATAAGTGTACCCATAGATGTGATGTTCTTTGGGATCACCAGTTCCTTTATGCCTGTACAGTTCATGAATGCGTGATCGCCGAAGCTCTTGTATGAAGCGGGTACGGTAAAGTCGACCAGTTCCCTGCATTCTGCAAAGGCATAGTTTCCGGCAGTGCTTATAGCGCCGCTGTCAGGGAGAGCAGTGATCGCTGTGTTGTAGTATGCGTAGTTGCCCAGTGACTTGACTGTCTTAGGGATCTTTACGGTTTTCAGCTGGTCACAGTTACTGAAAGCATTGTTGCCAATAGAAGAAACAGAGGTGCCGCTGAGGTCGATCTCTTTAAGAGAGTTCATGTGAGCGAATGCGTAGTTGGGGATCATCTCTCCGCCTGTTACGGTGATCTTTTCGATAGCGTAGCCGGAGAAGTCCATATCGTTGTTTTCCCATGAGCTCCACTGATAGAGGAAGAGATCTGCAACAGAATTGTAGACATTGAGTTTGCCGTCGGTATCCGTGCAGGATCTGAGATTAGCTGCGTAGGGGATAGTGAGATCGGTCAGGCTTGTACAGCCTCTGAGCATGACTGTGCCCATATCGTTGACGGAGTCGGGGATAGTGAGTTCTGTGATCCCCGAGCAGTTTTCAAAGGCAGAAGTGCCGATGGTCTCCAGCTTATCGCCGAAGCTTATTGCACGGACTGCGGCACAGTCATAGAAAGCATAGTTTCCTATCCTTGTGAGACCTGCGGGAAGCTTCAGTATACCCTCTTCGGGGTCCACCTTTTCCTTGCAGGTAGAGGAATCAAGTGATGAGAAGCCCTTGAAAACGTTGTTTCCTATGCTTGTGATCACAAGATCCTTTGAAGGATCCTCGTCCTCAAAGAATATCTGCTTTACGGTGCCTGCCTTGCTGTAGGGAGCGCTGTCGAAGTCGTACATATCGCCGTAGCCGTAAACGTGCATATATCCGTTGCTGTAGATAGTGCCTTTGATGTGGTCGCCAAGCTTTTTGGATTCGACCATACGGGGGACACTTCTTGTTCTGACAGGTATCTGAGCTGCAGGCGGATGATTGATCGTAACTGTAGTTGTTACTACAGCGGGACCGTTAGGAGTAGTAGTTGACGGAGCATTTGAAGAAACTGCGCCGTTTGTACCTATAGTTTTGTTTATACTGATAGTCTTGGCGCTGTTGCCGAGAACAATATTCTCGGATGCTATCTCATTGTTATCAACGTATACTTTTACAGTATAGTTTCCGGGGACGGCATAGCCTGCATGGGTATTGTTGTGCCTCCATGTTTGCAATTCAACGCCGTTGATCTTTACAACAGGTGTTACTTGTTCCGTTGTGCTTGATGTCTCGCCTGACGGCAGTGTTATAGGTATTTCCCGTTTGATATCGGTGGTTACGGTTATCTTATATGCTATATTGGGGCAATCACCCAAATCGAAGTGCTTGTATGGTGACGATGAGAGCCAGTCATGGTTTGCATTTGGATCAAGGGGAGCCGTAGAGGTATCATATGTTCCAAGCGACAGGTACCAGTCGAATAAAGAAGAACGCCATTCCAGTGGTGTTACGGAATACGAAAAAGTGTCAAATAATTCAGCTTCAATTCCGAGGGAGGCGACGGCTTCCGTGGTTCCGTCTATGCAGGTACCGCACATGTGGACCGAATCTCTTGATAGATCAATGCAAGTGATAAAATTAGTATTTCCTCGGATGCCTTCGTTTCTGTCCCATCCTATTGAAGCTGAAACTGAACCTGTTATTTCAACACCTATTGATCCGACAACAGATACATGGAAAATATGTTTGCTGATAAAGGCTACACCAAAGGAGACCTCTATTCCGATGAAAACAGTTCCTGAAAGTGCAATTGTAACGTTATCTGATATGTCATTATGTTCTATTTTTTCCAGACCGTCATCTGAATTAAAGTAAAATCCTGATTGTTTTACCGTTGTAACGCTTATTGAGATTTCTCCTGAAACAGAAAGGACAAGATCAACTGATATGGGTATTGTAAGTGTATATATAGGGGTAAGGATCTCAGTTTCAAACAGAGTAATGTCTAAAAGATGATCTTCCTCAAAACGTTGAGCCTCACATGATATGCCTAATGATTGTGTAGTGGTGGTTGTAACTATCATTTCTACATCAACATAATTCCAGTCTCGGTAATAGTTATATTCAGCTACTATACCAATACTAATATTCGGCGAGAAGGACACAGGGCCAATTCCAAATTCTAAGTTTAAGCCGGAAGTATCAAAATTATATGTAGATGTACCGCTTCCGCTGTCACTGGCGTAGGCTGTATATTCCTGTGTTATAGCCTCTGCAAGGTCATCTGAGTCAAAGTGAAGACGGTTTTCTTCTTCATTGTACTCATAGCCGATGCCGCTTTTAGAGTTGTCGATAACGGCTCCGTTAAGATCGGAATTGGACTCGATCTTTATGAAGGGGAACATCTCGTCTATGCTGTCGTTACCCTTGATAGTGGTCTTGTCTCCATCTGTTGAGACCTCGTCCACCGCAACGGCGATAATATCTGTCTCGTTGGGCTGGAAGTAGAAATACTGTCCCTGACTGAGACCTTTGACCGTATCGTCGGCATTTTCGATAACAAAAACATTGTTGTCATAGTCAGCGGAGAGAAGCTGATTGACATTCTCCGATACCTCAGCCTTTACTGTGTCATCGCTGAGGACCAGGAAGTTGGTCTGCTCGCTCTCATCAAAGTTGACTACTCTGTCTTCATCGAAGTCATTGATGTCGGTGGCGATGATCTTCTGTACAGCCTGTGTGTAGGTCCGCCTGCTGTAAACATTGCACAGTCTCGTACCCATGCTGTCTGCGATGAATGCCTTAACGACAAAGTATTCGGGGAGAAGCTCCTTCTGTACGCTGCCTTCGTTTACAGTGAATTTGCCTTTCTTCAGCGGAAGCTTTACTGATGTTACAAGTTCGCCTGAATCATCGCTGAAGAAATCGACTTCCAGAGTACAGTCTGTGCTCTGGGAGGAGATGACACGGAATATGCCTGTCTCCGTGTCATATTCCAGACCTGATATACGGTAGTTTTCCGTATCGGTACCGGTTTTGTCTGATAATTGTCTGATGCTGTCATCGGAAGAAGCTGTGTCATTAAGGTATCTTCCGAGGGAGTTCGAGGCGTTCATCTCCGTATCCGGAGCTGAACCGAGGTCGATATTGCTCTCTTCAGGCGACGATCTGAATGATCGCGGGGGGGAGCGCCTGAAGTGATCGCCGATGCGCAGATGAAACCGCTCAGCACAGCGGCGATAGTTCGTTTAAACATTGTACCACTCCTAACATTTTTATTATAGTATGAACTTTTTACACACTATGTGTAAATTATATATTGCATTATACAAACAGTCAAGTCAAAATTGCATAATAATATGTATTCTGACCAGATTTGTACATTTGTCATAATTAGAGGAAGTAAAGAATATGAAAAATCTTATTTTGAATAGAGCTTCTTAAAAAATTACTTTATTATATAGAATTTCTATATTATGCCGGGATTTAAATAAAAGATTGACATATTAGCATGATCGTGATGAAATAAACATATGTTAATAGACGGTAAAGAACGGATTGGCGTGACAGAACTTTGCTTTTTCGGGATCTGTGATCTTTTGTGCTGTCCGGCCTAAATAGTGTAATGGAAGTGAATGAGCTGAATTTATATAGGAAAATGACTATGAATACATTTTTATAGAAAACACTCGTTAAAATTACAAATAATTGCACAAATAATATAATGCTGTTTGTGCGATTTTATCAAAGTTGCGAATTGATTTTGATGAGGTTAGTTGTTATAATGTAAAATGGATATATAAATGCTTATTCAAATGGAAAAGGGAGGTGTGTGTGTGAAAGGTATAAAGAACAAGAGATATGTTATCACTGTCTCATACGGGGATTACACGCTGAGTGCAGGAGGAACGGACAAGTTTATTCTTTCACAGCAGAGAATGCTCAACAAGAATGGCATATCTCTGATACACATTTTCCCTCAGCTGCGAGTGCTCAAAAGGCAGGTGCATTCCGGAAAAGTCTGGGGAGTAATGATGGACGGAGCCTTCTGTTTTTTGACTGATACCTATGGTATCGTCTCCATGATAGAAAAGCTTCAGAGGAAAGAAAGAAATCTGCTCGCTTTTATCCTGCATCATTTAAAGGATACTTCAATAAAGGAGGTAAGCAGGATACTCCGCAGCACAGATGCAGAAATAATAATGTATCTCCACGACTATTATACAATTTGTTCCGAGTCGGGACTTTTGAGAGACTATCATGATTTCTGCGGTATCACATTTCCGAATGATGAAAAGTGTAAAGGCTGCAGCTGCTTTGACGGGGAAACAACTGGTCAGATAAAGCGGATAAAAAAGCTGCTTAAAGGCTTAGCAGATCGAATCAGCTTTATTGCTCCTTCAAAGTCTCTGGCGGATAACTGGCTTAAAGCCTATCCTGAATTCAGAGAGCGTATTACTGTTGTGCCTCACCAGAATTGTGTGGGAGAATACTGCGGTAACATGGAGCATATTCCTGACAGTGAACCGCTCAGGATCGCCTATGTGGGATACCAGGCTCCTCACAAGGGCTGGAATGAATGGGCAGACGCTGTTGAGCAGGCATTCAGGGCAGGGAAGAATTACAAGTTTTTCCACATGGGAGTTTGCAGTGAAAGCCGAAGCTACATTCAGCAGATCAATGTGGATTTCCACAGTGATATAAACGGAATGACAAAGGCACTTCGTGATAACAGGATAGACTGTGCAGTGCTATGGTCAATGGTACCCGAGACATACAGCTTCACCCTTTATGAGGCGTATTCGGCGAACTGCTTTATACTTACCAATTCCCTCAGCGGCAACATAGCGTATGTTGTGAGAGATAAGGGAAACGGAATAGTTGCCGAAAGCAGCAATGATCTTTCAGAGCTGCTTCTTGATGAAGAAGGTCTGAGAAAACGTATAAACCAATTCAGGGACAATAAGGAATATGGTCCATACTTGCTTGAGGAAAACGATGCTATCGTGGATATACTGGCAGGGGATAAGTCCGCAAGTAAAACCACTGTAGAATGCTTTTCGTTAGCTGACCGTTTAATGAAGCTTTTTCTTTGTGCGTACACACCGCTTGAAAAGCTTCGGAGGAGAAAAAATCAATGAAATGTGTTATCTTAACGTTCCATGATGTAAATAATTACGGAGCAGTTTTACAGGCATACTCGCTGAAATGCTATCTTGAGAGGATGGGACATTCGGTGAACTTTGCTGATGCTAAGCCTGATATAATAAAGGAAAGTTACAGGATCAATCCCTTTCGTCGGCCATTTGGAATTAAAATATTCGCCAGACGTATGATTAGCTATTTTTTTCCGCAGCTCAGGGAGACTATCAGCTTCAAACGTTTTATAAAACGCAACATGGGGAAAACTATCAGAGCTGATATGGATTCATTCAGACGTATTGGCACAGAAGCTGTTATCATCGGAAGTGACCAGGTCTGGAATGATAAGATCACCGGCGAGACAGATGTGTATTATCTTCCATGGCTGGACAGCAGTATCAGGAAAATCTCATATGCGGCAAGCTTTGGAACCAAGAAGCTTTCAGAGTATCAGAAAAAATGTATTAAGGAGAATGTGGGGAGCTTTCATGCTGTTTCCTTGAGAGAGCCTGCCTGTATTCAGGATATAGAGCAGCTATCCTCAATGAAAGCAGTCACAGTGGTTGACCCTGTTCTGCTTAATGACAGGAAATTCTGGGAAGAAGCTGCTGATAGTTCGATGGTGCGTCCCGAAGAGGGGAGCTACATTCTTTATTATTCTCTCTCAGGAGATAAGCACCTTGTCGCCGCAGCAGGGGAGTTATCGCGTAAGCTTGATAAAAAGATAATAGCGGTACATCCAACGGGTATCAGACAGGCAGTAAACGGAAGGCAGCTTTACAATGCGGGACCTGCGGAGTTCCTGTATCTCATAAAAAACGCTGCACTGGTTGTGACGGATTCATTTCATGGTTCGGCTTTTTCACTTATATTCGGGAAAAAGTACTACCATAATGTCGGAGTTGCCGATCTGAGGGTAGAGTCGCTGCTTACAAATGTGCGTGTTTACGACAGCTGTAAAGTGGATTGTCAGGGAGCAGAGATACTTGATCTGTCTTTGGCGGACAGTGAAAGACTTGCAAGTCTTATCAGAAGCTCCGCAGACTTTCTTGAAACAGCGCTCAAATAGTCTATTGGTTTGATCGGAGATTGATATATGAACAAAAAAAAGGCCGTTATTAAAAATGTATTGTTCGGCTTTGGCGGTCAGGCAATCGTGCTTTTTGCGGGAATAATCGTCCCGAGAATGATAATGTCGGGCTACGGCTCGGAAATGAACGGACTTCTGGCTACACTTGGACAGATATTCATGTATCTGTCACTTCTTGGGGCTGGTGTGAATCAGTCCTCAAGGAATGCACTGTATTCACCTGTGAAACACAATGAACGTGACAAGATCTCTGATGTTATATCTGTCACCCAGGGGTACTTCAACAGGATAGCGGTGTACTATGGAATATGTGTGCTGCTGCTGTCAGCTGCGGGCCCATTTTTACTAAAGACCTCTATTCCTCGGCCTGAGGTCTTTCTTATTATTCTCCTTGAGGGAGTTGCGTCAGTCATATCACTTAGGTTCATTGAATCTTATAATGCGATCCTCTCTGTTGACGGAAGAGGATACTTTATAAGTGCTGTTTCCATGCTTAATAAGCTTGCAGTATATCTTCTCAAGATAGTGCTTGCACTTATTGGAGTAAACATTATCCTGCTGCAGTTGGGCGGCGTTGTGTTGGCACTGCTGCGGGTTGCAGTATATAAGCTCTATATGAGCAGAAATTATAACTGGCTGACCATAAGAAAGGCAGACCGTTCGATGCAGCTTAAGGACCGTAATTCCTTTTTTATAACACAGATCGCATGGACGGTTTTTTCCTCAACAGATATGATACTTCTTTCAATGTTCCTGACTACAAAGCTCTCAAGTGTTTATACAGTTTACAATATGATATTTGCTAATCTTGCAATGCTTCTGAACGAGGTATATGGTAATGTAAGCTTTCTGCTTGGGCAGACCTACAGCGAGAGCCGGAAGGAATATGAGAAATACCATGACGCCTTTACTTCTGTTTTCCTCGGAGCTATGACTATCATGATGTGTATATCAGTTATTCTCTGTATTCCGTTTGTCAGGCTATATACAAAGGGGATAACCGATGTAAACTACATTTATCCCTCACTCCCGTTGCTCTTTGCCATAGTGCAGATCCTTTCATGGAGCAGGTATGTTTCGGGAAATCTTACGGGTCTTGCAGGATATGCCCGCCAGACCAGCTATATCTCGGTAGCTGAAGCGGCGATAAATGTAACGGTATCACTGATACTGATACACTTCCTTGGCATAGTGGGAGTTCTCATAGGTACAGTTGCAGCTCTTCCCATCAAGGTGATATGGTGCAATTATATCTCGGATAAAAAGGTCATGCAGAGATCCTTTTTGCAAACTATAAAAATACTATCTGCGAATTATATGCTTTTTGCGGCAGCTGTTCTTGCTGAATGGCTTCTTAAGCCTGAAATAAACGGAGCAGGCAGATTCATTGTCTGTGGCATTATGATCACTATCGGTTTCACAGTTCTTGGGGCTGTAGTTAACCTTGCTGCAAATCCAAAAATGTTAAAGTATGCAAAAAAGATCATCAGAAGCAGAAACAGCACAAAGACTGATCAATGATACGGAGTTGATTTTACGTGATATACGGAGTTTATGCTGCTAAACATAATGACAGCAAAGTTAGAAGGGCTTCTCAGTCGGGAGGTGCCTTTACTGCTGTTTCGGACTGGATATTGGACAGAGGCGGAGTTATTTATGGATGCATTCTTGATGACAGATTCAGAGCTGTCCATATCAGAGCTGAAAACAAGGAACAGCGTGACCGAATGAGGGGATCAAAGTATGTACAGAGCGCCCTCGGTAATGTATTCAGAATGATAAGAGATGACCTTGCCGCAGGGAAAAAGGTAATGTTTACCGGTACTCCGTGTCAGGTGGCAGGGCTTAAACGCTTTATCGGCGATAAGGGCGATCAGCTATATTGTATAGATATAATCTGTCACGGAGTTCCGAGCCCAGCAGTCTGGGCGGCTTACCTGGACTGGCAGAAAAAGAGGGCTCGCAGCGAGATAGAGAGCGCAAATTTCAGGGATAAGTCCTTTGGCTGGCACAGTTGTTTTGAGACTATCAATTTCAGAAACGGCACTAAAGCAACAAGTTCAGTATATGCTAACCTGTTTTATGCTCACCAGACAGTACGTCCTTCCTGTTTTCGATGTGCATATAAGAACATCGAACGTCAGGGTGACCTGACTATTGCCGACTGCTGGGGCATAGAAAAAGCTGATCCTGAGCTTGACGATAATAAAGGACTGTCGCTTATACTTGTAAACTCTGAAAAGGGCAAGGAGCTCTTTTCGGATATTTCCGCAGATATGACGTGCAAGCCTGAGGATATAGAAGATCTTATGCAGCCCTGCCTGAGGGAGCAGTTTCCCGTACCTGAGGACAGAGATCTTTTCTGGCAGGAATTCAGAAAGAAGAGCTTTGTATACATAGCCAGGAAATACGCTGACTATGGTTTGGGCAATAAGGTCAGGCATTTTATGAAGCGCGTTGCATATAAGCTCAGGAAGGAATCCGGAAAGATATGGAAAAGATAGTTTTATTTGAAGCCAAGGAGGACTGCTGCGGCTGTACAGCCTGTTTTTCGGTATGTCCCGTGGAGGCGATAGAGATGTGCCCCGATGAGGAGGGATTTCTCTATCCATATATCATCGAAGAAAAATGCATTCGTTGCCGTTCATGTATAAATGTCTGTCCGATTAAGGATACAGAGCAGTCAATATAACTTAAACTCGTAACGATCCAGGATAACTAAAAACAACGATAAGGAAGTAGCGTATGGACAAGGAATTAGCAAAAGACAAAATAATTCAATTTTATAGTTCGCTAAGAATTTACGATCGGAACATCACTGACATAAATGAGATCATCAGGATAATTATTCGTGACCATTTCGGAGCGCTAAAAAACTGGGAATGGCATGATTATTCAGATGCAACAAGGATACTCTGCTGCAGCAGCTGTATTGTTTCCTTTGATATGCTGAGTGAATGGGAACTTGAGAAAACCTTTCTGGATTCTATCTGTACAGGTCTGCGTATGGCAGGAAAAGAATTAGGATATGATTTTAAAGGTATGTCCACAATAAGGAGTTATGCAGAATATCTTCCGAAAGAATATCTGTGGGAGATACTAAGGCATGAGGAGTCGGTCATAAATGGATATATATCCAATAATTTCCGAACAGATGTCATAAGTGCTCTCATAGGCAGCAGTTCACTTAAAGATGATGAGAAATGCGTATTCAAGTTCCGCTTTTTTGACAGCTATGAGTATGTGAGGCTGATAGTCAGTAAGGTAAAGGATTCCTTTGCTGTCAAAAGGCCGGACTATCGCTATTCAACAATGGCACAGTTAAAAGAACAGGAGAGGATCCACCAAAACACTAATGAAGAGATCTTTCTATGCGGTCTGGAAAATAATGAAAACGTGGTCCTTGTCAAGCTGGATAGAATGCTCCATGAGGTAACGTTATCGCTGACACCGAATACAGATGTAAATAAGATGGAATACAGTCTGGATATCATTATAGGTTATGAAGATGGTCAGATCAATATTTCCTGCGGTCCTGATGCTGTTGAACATCCTGATTTACTGACCTTGCCCTTTGATTATTCTGACTGGACTCCCATACAGGAAAAGCAACTGTCAGAATTGGACGGGATAATGACCAAATGGCTGGGAGACAACGAGCGTGAGACCTTTGAGCTTGTATGCTTTTATGGAAGAAATATCCACGGTATCCCTGAGAGAAAAGTGTATTTCCGTGAAGGTGTGGTCATGGATACTGATGATGGCAAACTGGTACTGAGAGTTGACCCTGACAAGAGTTCCATGCCTAAGGATTTCTTCGGGGATACGGTCAACAATATATGCGCTGTCATCGGAAAGAACGGAAGTGGAAAGAGCTCTGTTTTCAGGGCGCTGCTCCATTCTCCCATATTCTGTGCGGAGCCTGATACATCTAATGACAGGGATGGAAGCTTCTTCCTTCTGTACTGCATAGGAAAAAATTATTATTACAGCAGCTCTGCCGATCTGACAGTTGATTTCGAGGATAGTTTCCTCAATAAGTTTGGTCCTGCAACGAAAAGAAATGATCCTGTCGGAGCTAATATATGCTATATTTCCAATACCTTTGATATATTCTCTTTTGATACTCATTCTGCGGAGAAGGAGGAGAACTCAGGCGGCAAGCTTTCGGGCTTCATAGATATTTCCACCAGCAGTCTTCTCCAGACCATGATAACATCAAAAAATACTCATGGTCCCGAAGCCGCGAAATACGATGTGTTCAGAGAATTTCAGAAGCAGGAGAGGGAGCGTATACAGAATCTGAAAGACTTTATGGCAAAGAGACCCGGGCAGGACTGGAAATTCCTGGATCTCAAGGAAATTGAGCTGCCGGCGGAGGGACTTCCGCAGATCTCCTCGGGTGAATATGCAAGATGGTCGTTGTTTGCGAGAATTCTCTCTGTTTTCTACCGCGGAGATGAGGAAAAATCAGTTCTTCCGGAGATACGAAGCGCAACCAATTACATAATCCTCTTTGATGGAGCGGAGTTATATATGCACCCGCAATGGCAGAGATGTCTGATAAATGACATTATACTGTTCCTTGAAGCCATAAATAAGCCTAACCGTTATTTCTCAAATATAACCCTGTTGTTTTCGTCCAATTCTCCATTCCTTATGTCAGATCTTCCTACGGAGCATATTCGCAGATTCAGCGATGATGATCATGAGACCTCGCTGAAATCTTTCGGACAGAATATCTTCGACATATTGAAGGATCAGTTCTTTATGCCCGATGGTACTATAGGAGAGTTTGCGATCAGCCGTATCAAAAAGGCGTTTGAGATCGACCCTGTGTACTGCGAAGCCGAGGAAAAACGATTCCTTGATTATGTAGCCGAGAATGTGGGAGACAGGATAATAGCGCGGTATATCAGAAGACATCAGAATCAGCTTGATAAATGAACCCAGGAGAGTATCAATGTTTCATATAAAGTATAATCAGAAAGCCGCAGACTGGTATTACGAAAAGCAAAAGCCTATCTGTGAACGCCGAATAATACGGAATCTGAAAAGATTAAACAAAGAAAAACCACGCCCCTCTGATGTGATAGATTATATCGAATATGTAAAAACTAATCTAAAAAAGATTCTTATAGGCAGACCGCAGGTGCTGATGGATATTGACAAAGAACTTCAGAATAAATACCCGGGATTTTATAAAAACGGTCTCATAGCCGATAGTAAACTGCATAAAGAGCTGAATAAGATCTTTAATTATCGTTCTTTTTCAAAAGATAGGGATTTTGCCTACGTTTTTACTGCCAAATCGGGGGTGAATGTCTGCCCTTACTGTAATTTTGAATTCACTTTTACAGTAAAGCTGGAAAATGGTGAAACGGTTATACGTCCTGAACTGGATCATTTTTTCCCTGAGAGCAAATATCCTCTTTTTGCTCTATCCTTCTGCAATCTTATACCAAGCGGACATCTTTGCAACTGCATAATAAAGAATGATAAAGAGATGCATATTGATACCCATGTTCACCCGTATATTGAGGAAAAGGGGAATGATTTCCACTTTATTTCTTATATGGCGGTTGAAAATGATGAGCTCAAGCTTAAACTGAAAGCAAATGCTGAATCAGGCAGCAAGGCGGAGAATTCCATAAATTTTTTCCGCCTTAATGATATATACCAGTCACATATCAGCGTAACGGAAAAGGTCAATGATATATTCCGTGCCTACCCTCCTGAAAAGCTTGAAGAAGAGGTCTGTTTGCTGAAAGAGATGGGGCGTGATGTCACAAAGGAGGAACTGTTGGAGATACTGTACAGGGAATTCATTGTCGAATCACCTGATGAAGAGATGCTGGGTAAGCTCAGGCAGGATATGTTCCGCGAGATCAGCCAGGATTATGAAGCGGAGTGAATTGCTCTGTACACAGACCATATAATAAACAAAGGCTCCGTATCCGTGCGGAGCCTTTGTTTCTGCGCAGTTTAACAGTGAAAAAAGCAACTTACCCCCTTAAAAACGCAACTTACCTGATTTTTGTTGACTTATTAATGAGTATTCGATATAATGAAAATATATATAGACCCTAAAAACACATTATATAAAGGAACGGAGGATTAACATGAAAAAAACACTGACCGCACTAATGACAGCAGCTCTTATGCTGGCTTCAACAGCACCTGTGCAGCTGACGGCAGCTGCCGCTGAGACCGACCGCGACTCTGTCATAGGCACACTTCCCGACTGGACACCCACCAACTTTGCAGAGGCGATGAAGCTTTACAATAAGCACGGAAAATGCTATGTGGCTGATAATTACATCTGCATGATGAGGATAGTTCCCCACTTCATGAAGGACGACTATAAGTTCGGGGTATCGGGCAGCATGACTAATATCAACACTCCCGCAAGCGCAGGTCAGCAGTTCTTTGAGCTTGAAATACCGCAGAAGCCCGATCCCGATGACATTGATGCGGTAAATGCTTATAATGAGTACTGTGACAGCATAGGTCTGTATTCCCACGATTACAGCTTCTTTGAGCACTGGCAGGACTGCAAGACACAGGATGCCTTTGAGGTGGAGATGTTCCGTGTGATCCCGGGCGAGGATCTGACAGTCTTATGGCAGAACAAGAATAACAAGAATGACGACGGTGAATACGTCACCACAAGGGAATACACCTTTGAAAACAAGGACGGCAATACTGTTGAGACCGACATTTACAGCTGGCTCCCCGACAGTGTTCCCGAGTACAATGATTTTGTCATGAAATACGGTGAGGTCTCGGTTCACGATAACTATATCGCATACTGGACCAGCTACAACCCCAGCGGAGGTGCTTCCGTGAGAATGGAGCAGAGCGGCGAGGGCAGGATAGAGGAGTTCATGGAGTCGCAGTGCGCCCTCTTTGAGCTTCAGCCCGTTGACGACACACCTATCTCCTCTATCTCCTCGGTTTTTGTCTATAAGCCCGTGGCTGACGGCATGGCAGATGTTGAGTGGAGGAGGGTCAGGGCATTCTCGGATACCGAGAATGTTGTATCCACAACAGGAAAATTCGAGATAAAGGACAACTGTTCTGTTGTGCTCAACTGGTCTCCCCACAGAAAGATAAATACCCAGTTCTCTTTCATTGATGCAGACACGGGAGAGCTCATAGACATTCCCGATGATGACAGCCGCAATATATATCTTCTTGCCACCACGAAAGGCATACCTGCAACAAGCATGTTATTTGATATTGCAACTAATCCCTGTATAGTAGATGATGACAATGCCTATTCGGAGTACTGGAGCTATGCTTTTGAATACGATTCACCTGGGGGTGCGTATGATATTAGTGATATTGAGCTTACATCTGAGACACCGGAATACAGAGAAGTTGACGTCAAGCTGAAATGGAGACCATATGGCGATGTGAACGGTGACAGAAGGCTTGCAGTTTCCGATCTGGTGCTTGTACAGAGATGGCTCACAGGAGCTTCCGATGCAGAGCTTAAATACTGGGAAGCCGCGGATTACTGCCGTGATAACTGCATAAATTCTCTCGATCTTCCCGGTATGAGACGAGCACTGCTGAAGAGTCTTTCTATGCTCGTATGGCCCGAGAAGCTCTCTACCACCAATGGCGAATTTATAATAACAGGACCCGACAGAAATCTGTATGCAGGCCCCGGAACCGAGTATGAGGTATTGAAGACTGTTCCTAAGGGTACCAATCTCACGGAGTACGGCTATGATCCGAATTCTCCCGATTGGGTATTTGCTGAGATAACAGATACTGAAAGAGGCTGGGTAAGAGTCAACTGTGACGGCGAGAGGAATATTGATTTTAAATATGAAATGATAGATAAGCCCGTTATTTACCTCTATCCCGAGGAGGAGACTGATGTTCACGTTGAGCTTGAGCTTACCGAGTCCAGACTCTCCACCACATATCCCAGATACAACGGCGGCTGGGACGTTACAGCCTATCCCGACGGTTCCCTTCTCAACAAGGCTGACGGCACACACCACAGATACCTTTTCTGGGACAGCGTTGACTGCACTACTAAGTTTGACCTGTCTGAGGGCTTCTGTGTGGCAGGAGAAGACACCGAGAGCTTCCTGAAGGAAAAGCTGACTTACATGGGACTTACCGAGGACGAGATGAACGAATTCATCGTATACTGGCTTCCCAGAATGGAGCACAATGCGTATAATCTCATCACCTTCCAGGGCAAGGCATATACCGACACCGCTAAGCTGGACATAACACCTGCGCCCGACAGTATGCTCCGCGTCTTCATGGCGTACAGACCTCTTGAGGACTCCGTGGACATCGAGCCTCAGCAGCTTGAGACCTTTGAGAGAAAGGGCTTTGCAGTAGTTGAGTGGGGCGGAACAGAGCTCGGTTAAGAATACGGAACATAAAAAGCATATCGGTGGAAGAGCCTATAAAAGGTTCTTCCGCCGATTTTTTATGATTATACCGTGCTGTAAAGCTTTTTTATGTATCGGTGCTTTTTCCAAGATGCGCCCGTTTGCCTAATTCAAGCATAGCCGTACAGAAGTTCCGCTGCTGTGTCAACACTGTATGATACGGGTCGCCCTCACGGATACGCATAGTGCGTCTGATCTCCTTTGGAATGACGACTCTGCCTAGGTCGTCTATACGTCTTACAATACCTGTTGCTTTCATAATAATACCTCCGCAAAAAAATATTTGCGGTAATATTATCTGCGGAAAGAGACTGATTATTCTGCAAAAGCATTAAAGATGTTATCAAATATCAGTTTTATCGTGTCTGATGCTGTTTTTTCGTCATTCGTCAGCAACAGACATATCAGACCTGTCAAAGCTTTTCCGTAAGGACAAAAAGCTCCCCGAAGCAGCTGAATATGCTTCGGGGAGCTTTTAATTTCACGTTTTATGCCTTCTTAGCCTTTTTTTCTTTTTTGTATCCGAGCCAGCGCTGGTGCTTCTTGGTAAGGCACATACCAAGTGTTATCCAGAAATATGGAGCTACGTTGACTACGCTGCTGTTGAACAGTGCCTGTGTGGTATAGCCGAAGAACATTCCCAGGAGTATCCATTCGATGATCCTGTCCTCATCCTTTTCGGCGTGAATGACGGTGCGTACACCGGTGACTGCGCCGTGAATGAGGAGGGTGAGATAAGCGATAAGCTGGAAAGCACCCTGTGTTACAAGGTAGTGGATATACTCGTTGTGACCCTTGCCCTGTGTCAGCGGAGGCTCATGGTCGGGGTCAAGGTAGAACACGTCCCTGTAGTTATCGAGACCTATGCCCAGCGGCCAGTACTTCGGAACGGATTCCAGTCCGTATTTCCAGATATAGCCTCTGTTGGAGCCCACTGATCTTGCATCATGGCTTGAGATCTCATTGCTTGTCATCTGAATTTTATCCACTATTTTTCCGCAGACTATTATCACAAATGCGATAACCGCTGCCATGCCCACTGCAAGCAGAGCGAGACGCTTTGTGACGCTGCGGAGTTTATCCTTGTCGTAGCCCTTGCGCTTCATAACGATCAGGGAGACTATAAGGAAGAAGAGATAGCCGGCTGTGCCGACCCATGCAAGACGTGCCTCGGCAGAAAGCAGGGTGTAGAAGCAGAGCATTGAAATGGCGTACATAATGTTTCGCGTAGCCTTGCTTTTTGTGAAAAGGTATATGCCCGAGGTGCAGGCAAACAGCAGAACACTGAGACCGCCGTACCAGTTGGAGTGCTGGAGAAGACCATAGCTTCTTTTTCTCTCCATAGTGATGACCGAGTCATAGAATGCCTCAATGTTGTAAATACCCACGGTCTGTAGGGCAGCTGTACTGGTCTGTATCAGGGTAACGAAAACGAAGGCTTTGAGTAGGTTCTTTCTGAGCTTGCTGTCCTCGATCATGGTGCCCGCAAACATAAGCGAAAAGTATCCGAAGAAGCTGGAAAGAAGTTCGTCATAGTAGAAACCGCCGAATGTGGCTTCCTTGTTCTGTGTAAAGACCGCAGAAAGTATGGAGATTATCAGCATAGCAAAGAACAGCAGGTCTGACAGATAGATCTTTATGCCCTTATGCTTCAGAAAGTGAGTGAAGATCAAAAAAACTCCCAGGTATCCTGCCATCTCTATTATGACAGGCTGACTTGTGAACCTGTTTGAATGCAGCTCATCAAATATTTCCGTTATGGGCAGAGAGATCATTACGGTCATGATCATGCCGTAAAAGAACCTTTCCGACGTTATAAGCTCGAGAAATCTTGAGATACGCGCTTTTGTTTCCTGCATATTATTCCCTCTTTTTTATGTTCGGTCGGCTGTTTTTAGGTAAGTTCAGCCTGACAGAACAGATTATTATTGCACTTATATGAATTGTCTAATAGATTGTACCATATTTCACATAATATGTCAATGGCAGGCGTAATGCCGGACAAAACAACTGGCAGGAAAGCTTTTTTACAGTTGACACGGGCAGCAGTATTGAGATATAATATAAGAAATAAAAAAGGAGGGCTGAACGTGGCGGTGGGAGAGAATTCACAGAAAATACAGCATATCTTCATTATCGGCAGCAAGTCTATCGGTCAGTACGGAGGCTATGAGACCTTTGTGGACAAGCTCAGTGAGCAGCATAAGGACCGCGGAGATATAATGTATCATATAGCCTGCAAGGCAAACGGCAGCGGCTCAATGGACGAGACAAAGCTTGAGGGCGTCAGCGGAGTACACAGATGCGGCAGGGTAACAGAGTTTAAGTATAACAATGCTCATGTTTTTAAGCTTCCTGTGCCGGAGATAGGTTCAGCAGCAGCGATATATTACGATGTGGCTGCGCTCAGGTACAGCATAGGATATTGCAGGAAGCATCGCATAAGCCATCCCATATTCTATATACTTGCCTGTAGGATAGGTCCTGTCATGGGCTATTTCAGAAGGGCAGTCCGTTCTGTGGGCGGCAGGCTGTACATAAATCCCGACGGACATGAGTGGAAGCGTGCAAAATGGAGCCCCATGGTACGCAGATACTGGAAGCTTTCTGAAAAGCTCATGGTGAAAAACGCGGATCTTGTGGTGTGCGATTCCCTCAATATCGAGAAATACATACGAAAGACCTACTCTGTGTATTCTCCGGAGACAACCTATATCGCCTATGGCGCTGACACTCGTCCCGGCAGTCTCAGTGATGACGATAAACAGCTCCTTGAATGGTACAGTGCTCAGGGGACTGAGAAGAACGGATATTATCTGGTCGTGGGCAGATTCGTTCCAGAGAACAATTATGAGACCATGATAAGAGAGTTCATGAGCAGCCATTCAGAGCGAAAGCTGATATTCATAACCAATACCGATGAGAGGTTCATGGCAGAGCTGGAGGAAAGGCTCCATTTCAGCCGTGACAGCAGGATAGTTTTTGCGGGAACGGTCTATGACAAGGAACTGCTGAAAAAGCTCCGCGGGAACGCTTACGGCTATATTCACGGACATGAGGTGGGAGGCACCAACCCCAGCCTTGTAGAGGCTCTCGGTTACACCAAGCTGAACCTGCTTCTGGGAGTGGGGTTCAACAGGGAGGTGGCTCTTGGAGCTGCGCTTTACTGGAAAAAGGACAGGGGAGACCTTGCGGCGCTCATAGACAGGGCGGACAGGCTCTCGCCCGAAAAGGTGGAGCTCCTTGGCAGAAAGGCTAAGGAGCGCGTAAGGACTGCCTACAGCTGGAAATTTATCGGAGATGAATACATGAAGCTGTGGAGAAACAGCGGGCTGAGGTGATAGTATGAGGATAGGCATCGACGGACATATGCTGGGAGACCATTCGGGCGGAAACGAAAGCTATAATACCAATATACTGAGAAATATGAAGGTGGACCGCGGGGACAGGGTATTTCTCTTTGTCAGGAAGGACGCGGAGATAGAAAAATGCCTTGAGGATAAGTTCACCGTCGTCAGGTTCAGGAGCAGCAGTCCTTTTGTGAGAAACTTTGTGGAGCTCACCCTGCTGTGCCGGAAGTACAGACTGGATGTGCTGCATACGCAGTATTTCATTCCCTTCATCAGACCTTGCAGGACCGTCGTTACCATATTTGATATATGCTTTGAGCATTACAGGAATATCTTCACCCGCAAGGAATATATAAGGCAGAAGCTTCTGATACATTATGCCGCAAAAAAAGCCGATGCAATAGTTACCTGTTCAAAGTATTCTGCAATGGATATAGGAAAGTGCTATGGAATTGATAAAAGGAAGATAACAGTGGCATATGCAGCTGCGGACAGCTGTTTCAGGAAGCTGAGCAGTATGGAACTGAATGAAAAGGAGCTTAGAGAACGCTTTGCCATAGGTGATTCTGACTATATCCTGTCAGTAGGAAATCTTCAGCCGCGAAAAAACCTTCCGAGACTGATAAGAGCTTTCAGCGCCCTCAAGGACAAGAAGCTTCTGAGGGACGAAAAGCTTGTGATAGTGGGGAAGAAAGCGTGGCTTTATGAGAATATCATCAGGGAGGCAGGCGGAGAGAACAGTGACATAATCTTTACAGACTATGTTGAGACTGATGATCTTGTGAGACTGTATAACGGTGCTGTCTGCTTCGTTTATCCCTCAATATATGAGGGGTTCGGTATGCCTCCGCTTGAGGCTATGGCCTGCGGAACTGCAGCCGCAGTTTCAGACTCATCGTCACTTCCCGAGGTGGCAGGAAGAGCAGGACTCTATTTCAATCCGTACAAGGTCAGTGAGATCGGCGGAGCTATAATGAAGCTGATGAAAAATGAGGACATCCGCAGGAAATGTATAGACGGCGGACTTGAAAGAAACAGAAAATTCAGCTGGGTAGATTCTGCCACAAGGATCATGAAAGTATATAAGAAGTTTGAAGGATAGGTGTGGGATATGAGAGAAAAGCACAGCGCGGTTATCCTGAATTATAATGATTACAGTTCCTGTGAGAAGCTTATCCGACAGATAGTCGAATACCGCTGTATAGATTCTGTGGTGGTTGTGGATAACTGCTCACAGGACGGCTCAGGTGAAAAGCTGAAGAAGCTTGCCGGGGAATCCGAAAAGATACACTACATCGCAGCAGAGAAAAACGGCGGCTACTCCAGAGGCAACAATCTTGGCTGCTTTTATGCTGCTGATGAGCTTGGGGCAGAATATATTACCATAGTCAATCCTGATGTCTGCTTTTCAGAGAAGGCCATGGAGATGGTGCTTACTGCATTCCGCAGGGACAGGAGCGGCAAGCTTGGAGCTGCTGCGCCTTATATGAGATGCCGTTCGGATGTGGATCTGCCGTCAGCATGGAGACAGCCCAACTATGTTGACTGTATATTATCGGAGCTTATCATCGCAAGAAGACTTATTGGCGACAGAACGAGATACCCTTTGGCTATAATGAATAAAAAAGCGGTAAAGGTGGACGTGCTGGCAGGCTCCATGTTTACAGTCAGAGCCTTGGCTTTCAGAGAGGTCGGCGGATTTGATGAAAATACCTTTCTGTATTATGAGGAGAATATACTGGCGAAGAGACTCAGAGAAAACGGATATTTCAGCCTGCTGCTGCCCTGTGTGCAGTACGATCACTTCCATTCGGTCAGCATTGACAGGACTTATAAGAGTGTAAGAGCAAAGTTCAGGCTTGCCTATAAAAGCCGTAAATACTATGTCAAGAACTGCCTCGGAGCAAACTGGCCTGAGCTTCTTTTGCTGTATATAGCATACATTATCGGCACTAACGATTATATCATAGCCGATAAACTAAGAAAGTTCATCAAACGACGCAGAGAAAAGAGTTGATTTTCGCTTCTTCTTGGTGTATAATGAATCTTATACAGACTGATCTGTGATGAAGAATGGTCGGTCGGGAAAGGAATAATAACATGGCTACGATATTACTCGCGGGCGGAGCAGGCTACATAGGCTCTCATACCGCTGTTGAACTTCTTGAGTCGGGATACGATGTAGTGGTTGCGGACAATTTTGCAAACAGCTCTCCCGAGGCGATACGCAGAGTTGAAAAAATAACAGGCAAGACCGTAAAGCTTTACGAACTGGATATAAAGGACGGCGAGAAGCTTGCACAGGTCTTCAGAGAGAACAAGATCGACGCTGTGATACATTTTGCAGGTCTCAAGGCTGTTGGAGAGTCCGTGGCAAAGCCTGTAATGTACTACAGGAACAACATCGACACTACTCTTTCTCTTCTTGAAAATATGAACGAGTTCGGCGTGAAGAACATTCTCTTCTCCTCAAGTGCAACTGTATACGGCGAGGAGAACCCCGTTCCCTATACCGAGGAGATGCAGCGCGGAGTCTGCACCAATCCCTACGGCTGGACCAAGGCTATGATGGAGCAGATCTTCGAGGACGCCGCAAAGGCTGACAAGGACCTCTCTGTGGTGCTGCTGAGATACTTCAATCCCATCGGTGCGCATGAGTCGGGAATGATAGGCGAGGATCCCCGCGGTATTCCCAACAATCTTATGCCCTATGTGTCACAGGTAGCTGTGGGCAAGAGAGAGTGCCTGACCATATTCGGAAACGATTATCCGACTCCCGACGGCACCTGCACAAGAGACTACATCCATGTAGTTGATCTTGCAAAGGGACACGTCAAGGCTATCGACTATATCCTCAGCCACAATGGTGTTGAGATATTCAACCTCGGCACAGGCAAGCCATACAGTGTTACCGAGATAGTGGAGACCTTTGAGCGCGTCAACGGCATTAAGGTGAACCACGTTTACGGTGCAAGACGTCCCGGAGACCTTGCGGAGTGCTACGCCAATGCGGACAAGGCTCTGAGAGTTCTTGGCTGGAAGACCGAGAAGACACTTGAGGATATGTGCCGCGACTCATGGAACTGGCAGAAGAACAATCCCGACGGCTACAATAAAAAATAAGAGCAGGAACACCTGAAAACAAGCCCCGAAGTCTTATGGCTTCGGGGCATTTTATTTATGCAGCTAAGATAAATCATAATTTAGCGCAAGCGCTAATAGTGATTAGTGCATAGTGGTTAGTGATTAGTTAATGTGTTCGCTGCGCTCACATTATTTAAATAACGTCGCCGAAGGCGACACCACAACTACTCACTATTCACTACTCACTATTCACTCAAATCAAAATTTAGCGAAGCTAAATTTTGATTTGCGATAGTAACAATTATAATATCAGCCAGAATATTGCTTAGGGCATTTTTGTAATTTCATGACACTGATATATTGTGCTGTTCTGAAAAAATCACCTTGCAAAAATATCACTGTCATATCATCAAAATATTATAATAGCACAAATATAGTATTTATATTATCATAACATAAAAAACAAAGTTCATTTTGCACCGAATCTGCGTTTTGTGGGTTGACGGATGAAAAAATATATGTTAAAAAACAGTATATAATATGTTCTTTTATTATTAATAAAGATCAAAAAGGAGGATTGGAAATGAAAAAAATATTACCCCTCATCACAGCAGCAGCACTCTCTCTCTCAGCTGTTGCATCAGTACCCGTTACAGCTGCGGATACTGACTATCTTCTCCACAGCACCTTTGAGGAAGGCACAGAAAAGTGGACGGGCCGCGGTTCTGCGTCTGTAAAGGTGGTCTCGGGCACCTCTCGCTCGGGAGAAGCTTCCCTCTACACCAGCGGCAGAGAAAACAACTGGAACGGTGCCACCGTAAGCCTCGGCTCCTCATTCAGTGCAGGGCAGTCCTATGCTTTCAGTGCCTATGTAATGACCGAGGACACTTCCTCTCCCGTGACCTTCTGTCTCACCTTGCAGTACAGTGACGGTACTACGGATAAGTATCCGAAGATCGCACAGGTGACTGCCGAAAAGGGTGAATGGGCTCATCTGGAAAACAATGATTTTACCATTCCCGAGGGCGCGGACAATATCCAGCTCTACGTCGAGACCGACGAGGGGACCTGCAGCTTCTACATCGACGAGATAGTGGGAGCAAAGAGCGGCACAGCTATCGAGGAGCCGCCTGCTGCGGTGAAGATGAATAAGGGCGACATCAACTACGACGGAATTATCGACTCTCTTGACATCGTGGCTGCCCGTAAGGGACTTATCAACGGCATAACCGACAAGAGGACCCTCAAGGCTGCGGATGCTGACAGCAACGGAGTTTATGAGCTCAACGACGCTATCCTCATTATGCAGTTCGTTGCAGGCAAGATAACCGAGTTCCCTGTGGTAGAGCCCGTTATCGTTCCCGGTCAGCAGAAGTACACTACCGAGGAGCTGACAGAGCTCATGCAGAGTCAGGTGGTAAACAGCGAGCCAGCGGATTCTCACAGCGAGAAACCGGGAGTAAAGTACGGCACTATCAAAAAGGAGACCTACTTCTCCAAGAAGGCAAACAAGAACAAGCCCTACAATATACTGCTTCCTGCCGATTATGACGAGAGCAAGGAGTACCCCGTTCTCTACATTCTCCACGGCTTCTTCGAGAACGAGAACCGTATGATCACGCAGGGCAACGGTCAGATGTACACCAGGCAGATAATCGGAAATGCCATAGCTTCAGGCGAGGCTAAGGACATGATCGTTGTAGTTCCTTTCGTATTCACCAGCGCTACTATGAATGACGCAACAGGCTTTGCGGATCCCGGCTCCAATGAGGGCTATGACAACTTCGTTGACGATATTGTTGACAGCCTTATGCCTCATATCGAGGAGAAGTACAGCGTCAAGACAGGCAGGGACTACACCGCTGTAACAGGCTTCTCAATGGGCGGACGCGAGTCTCTCCAGATAGGCATGAAGCACGGCGACAAGTTCGGCTATGTGGGCGCTATATGTGCAGCTCCCGGCGCACAGGGTACATTCAAGTGGAGCAATCCCGAGGATCAGCCTCACCTTCTGTTCATCACAGGCGGAACACAGGACGATGTTGTGGGACTCAATACTCCTCAGGGCTACCATAACAATTTTGACAAGAACGGCGTTCCTCATGTATGGCACGTTGTTCAGGGCGGCCACCACGGCGACGACTCTATCCACGCACATCTCTATACATTTGTAAGAGGTGTTTTCCAGGCTACAGACTGAAAAAGGCAATAAAAAAGCCCGTCATTATGACGGGCTTTTTGTTGTTTTCTTAACCGAGATTAAGAAGCTGTGACTGGATCGCAAGGGCGTCGTAGTTTGTGATGCCGTTGCCTGTTCCGTCAACATCTGCGTTGAATTTGCCCAGAGGTGTGAGCTGGTACTTATCGGGATTTGCGATGGACTGCATGATGAATATTGCATCTGCAAGGTCTGTTGAGCCGTCGTTATTGGCATCGCCTGAACGCTCAACGTCTGCATCAAATCCGAGCGATTCGTATTTCCAGTCGGGACTGAATTTAACAGGCAGCATATTCTTTGCAGTTGTGAGCTTAGCAGCGTATTCATTGAGAATATCATGGTATTGACCGCTCATTGCGTCCCATACTCCGCGTTCGGTGGGGAAACAGAAGTAGACAAGGCTTATGATGTCAAGGTCGTTCTTGTCTCCGCTGAGACCGTTGCAATTTATGTCCATATCATTCTTGAAGAGACGGAAAATATCGGCAGGAAGAATGGACTCCTCCTCGGATACACCGTTTCTCTGTTCTGCCTGATAGATGTAGACATTGAAGTCATCAATAGGATCAATGATACCATCGCCGTTTGTATCGGGGATAGAGATCTCTCCTGCGTCGATAGCCTTTATGTATGCTTCACATTCTCTGTCGAACATCTTCGGGTCGCCGTCGATATAGGCATCGTTCTGAGGTATCAGGAAGTAGTAATCCTCGGTGATAAGTCTTGCGGGATCCATGACAGATGATCCCTCAACAACGCTCTCAAAGAACTCGTCTGTGATCATATCCGGTGTAACTTCGCCCTTTTCAAAGTAGTACATTACAGTGTAGTTGTAGATCCAGTTGTCGACGAAGTCGCCATCGGGAAGGGCTTTATACAGAGCCTTGGCGCGGGCGAGTATTTCATCGTTTTCTTCTGTCTCAAGGTTATAGGGAGAATTGATGCTGATGATCTCATTATCCATGGAGTAAACCAGGAAATAAACAAGGTCTGTCAGATCGCTCTTTCCGTCAGCGTTGAGATCGGGGTCGATGGTGCCGTTGTCAACATACTCGCAGTAAGCGTTATATCCTGCCATCAGCAGTGTGCAGTTAGCGCTGAAATCATTGAGGAACTCTGTGATGATAGAGTGAGTGCTTATATATATTTTATTTGTGAAATAGTCCTTATGCTCGATCTCATAAATGATCTCATAGTCAGCGTAGTTTTCCCTGTCAAGATCGTTTATCGAGATAGGGTGGGAATAGATATAGTATCTGTTAAAGTGTGTGGCATCGGCTGAATCAATGAAATCGTCCCCGTTGAGATTGCCGATGGCTTCGAGAGTCTCGTTGTATTCATCACCGTAGCTCTGGTGCTCGCAGTATGCGTAATAGATGAGGCAGTCGATGAGGTCAAATGTACCGTCGCCGTTGACATCTGTGGGAATCTCGCCCTTGTCAAATGCGTCGAACATTTCGATCTCCTCGTTCCAGATCCTGCTTTGAACAACGTTTTCCATTGCAGCACCTGCGGGAAGAGCGGCTGCTCCTGCTGCAACAGCGAGAGCTGCTGCCAGTGAGATAAGTTTCTTCATGGTTAAAAACCCCTTTCTGTTACAAAATTTTTGTTCGGGTATCATGTCCCTGATCTAATCATAGCACATTTTGCTGTAATAATCAAGCGTTTGGTGATAAAAAATGTGGATTTTCGGCGCTTTTTAGATGTTGTGTCTTTATCTGATAACACTTTTGTGCTGAACGTCTGCTGATTTGACAATCGATGAACTATATATTATAATTGTAACGTATATTACGAAACGGAAGGAGCATTCATGTGAGCGTGACAAAACGCCTCAAGGGCAGGAGCAGACTGACCTTCCCCGAGGATTACTGCGTAGTTGATATAGAGACAACGGGGCTTGCTCCCGAGGAGTGCGAGATAATCGAAATAGCGGCGGTGCGGTACAGAGGCGGCAGAAAGGCAGCTGTGTTCAGCACCCTTATAAAGCCCCGACACAGGATAACGCCATTTATCACGGAGCTGACGGGAATAACCAATGACATGGTGAAGGACGCTCCCGACATCACATCAGCTATTATGGACTTCTATGAGTTTGCGGGCAGTGATATTATTATGGGCTACAACGTGAATTTTGATATAAACTTCCTCTATGACAATCTTCTCCGCTGTCACGGTATTCACCTCAGCAATGATTTTGTGGACGTGCTTAGGTTTTCACGGAAGGCTCTGCCTTTGCTGCCAAACAGGCGGCAGACCACCGTGGCTGCACATTACGGTATCGAGATAGAGGGAGCTCACCGTGCGGAAAAGGACTGCGAGATATGCAACGCCTGCTATCTCTGTCTCAGGGACGAGCTGAAAAAGATGGCTGAGGAGAAGAAATGAAATGGGAAGTCTGAAAGAAAAGCTGTTTGAGTACGCCCGTGAGCGCTACGGCTCCGAGCCCGAGTATCTGTGGAAAAGGTATCCCGAGTTCGCCGTGCTGCGATGCAGCGCCAACAAGAAGTGGTATGCCATAGTTATGAGTGTTGACGGAAAGAGCCTGGGGCTTGAAAAGGGCGTGAAATACGAAATAGTCAATGTGAAGTGCAGTCCGCTGATGACAGGCTCACTCCTTGCCATGAAGGGCATACTGCCTGCTTATCATATGCAGAAGGAGCAGTGGGTGTCGGTGATGCTGGACGGAACTGTGGACGAGGAACAGCTGCTGTCACTGATGGACATGAGCTATGAGCTTGCCTCACAGAGCGGCAGCGGCAAAAGGCTCCGCACCGAGCACAAGGAATGGCTGATACCTGCCGCCCCTGCCATGTATGACGTTGAGCAGGACTTTCAGCGGGACGGGACTATCATCTGGAAGCAGACCTCCGATGTGATAGTGGGGGACACGGTCTTCATCTATATGGCTGCACCCCTGTCCGCAATCATGTACAGGTGCGTGGCTGAGGAGGTCAATATCCCCTATAACTACGATGACGGCAGCTACCGCATAAAAAAGGCGATGAAGCTCAGACTCACTCACAGGCTATCCCCCGAGGATATGCCCCTGTCTGAGATGAGGGAGCTGGGGGTCTCTGCCGTAAGGGGCGCAAGAGGTGTCCCCAACACCCTTTCATGCAGGCTCAGGGAGCTTTGCAGGAAGGGCAGAAAAGCCCAGTCCGGCGTCGCCGGCTGCTGACTTTTCGCGGCATAGTTCTGACAAGCGGGAACTTTTATCCCGCGCTCCTTGCATTTTTGTTCAGTTTATGTTATAAGCGGGGAGCCCCCCGCAGGCTGTTTCGCGGCAAAGTATCATAAAACGGCAGTTTTCCTCCGCGCCCCTTGCAATTATAATGCTTTTATGTTATAATAAATCGTATACACTTTATTTTTCCCCGATTTTTTGACAGGAGCTTCCTGTAAAAGAATAAAAAACGCAGGTTGAAAAAAAGAACACCTCGGAGTAGAATGTAAATACTGACGAAGCGAAAGTTAGTAAAACAAACTACAGAAAGGTGTTCTAATATGAATTA
>Ga0255347_1000443_pt1 | contig 76658 bp, 72 predicted proteins | sample wastewater_treat_2_FD_192479 | JGI IMG/M metagenome (GOLD analysis project Ga0255347, IMG submission 192479) | Wastewater microbial communities from Lulu Island WWTP, Vancouver, Canada - plant24 | ecosystem: Engineered > WWTP > Wastewater > Unclassified | place: Canada: Vancouver, British... | reverse complement strand
CACGGTTGATTTTCTTACAAAAAAGCGGGTTAAGAACAACGGTATCGTTCCGCAGTACTATGTAGAGAACAGCCATGAGGCCATTATCCCGCGTGAAATATTCATGCAGGTGCAGGAGGAACTAATACACCGTCGTATCGTCCATACCAGTCCAAACGGTAAAAGTAGGACATTCAGCTGCATCCACTGTTTCTCTAACATGATTGTCTGTGGAGGCTGCGGCGAGGTGTTCCGCAGGGTTCACTGGAACAACCGAGGCAAGAAATCAGTTGTTTGGCGGTGTGTCAGCCGATTAGAGAACACCGGCTTGTTCTGCGAGGCTCGAACGGTACTTGAGAGCACCTTAGAGCAAGTGATGGTCACGGCCATCAACCAAGCATTGTGTGATAAAGATCATTATCTCATCACGCTGCAGAAAAATATCGAAACCGTTATTTGCCACGAAAACAGTCATACCCTTACCGCAATCGATAAACGGCTTACAGAACTTCAAGCAGAACTATTAAAGCTTGCCAGCTCAAAGGCTGACTACGAGAAGGTTGGCGATGAAATCTATCGCCTACGTGACGAAAAGCGAAAGGCTCAGGTCGAGAATCTCGGTCGGGATGAACTGCAAAAACGTATCACCGACATGAGCGCATTTCTGCAGGAGCAACCCACTGCCCTGGTCCAATATGACGAATCCTTGGTTCGGAGGCTGATTGAAAAAGTCACCGTCTACGAGGACAAATTCACTGTGGAATTCAAGTCCGGCTTGATGGTGGATGTAAATGAATAAGGTTGAAAACGAACAAGGCACTCTACTGAATTGTGAAGTAGGGTGCCTTTTTGATTTTGTAATAACCTTATAAACGAATAAGAGGTTTTCGAGCTAAAACGCGTAATTGATAAACTTTTTTGTCCGTTATCTATGCAATATCCCTTATTTAACCTCATTTAATACCATCTTCAGTGTTTCAAGGGAAACAGGTTTAGCCAGGTGTCTGTCAAAGCCGGCTTCCTTTGATTTCTCCATATCTTCAGACTGCGCATATCCAGATAAAGCAATTAGAAATGTATCCTCAAGCTCAGCATCCTTACGGATCATCTTTGCAACCTCATAACCACTCATACCTGGAAGTCCAATGTCGCATATAATGACATCCGGTTGTAATTCTCTCGCTTTCGCAATGCCAGCAGTTCCGTTATGTGCGGACTCCGTTTCATAGCCTAATAAACCGATTAGCTCACAGATGATCTCCGCCAGATCTTTATTGTCATCGATCATCAGGATTTTAAGCGATTTGATTGCCTTCGCGTCCATTTTCTCGCAACCCTCGTCTAATCCGATATGCTTCTCCGGTAGCGGCAGCCATATGGTAAACTTGGCACCTTTACCTATTCCTTCACTGAATGCTTCAACTCTGCCACCATGAAGTTCCACCATTCCCTTGACAATAGCCAGGCCCAATCCAAGCCCGCCGAGGCTTCGATCCAGTGTTTTATCAACCTGCGTGAAAGGTTCAAATAGATCTTTCAGATCATTAGAATCAATACCGCGTCCAGTATCCTGCACAGTAATTACAGCTTCGTTGTTGTTCGTATCAATTGATACCGCGACTGTAACCAAATCATTGCTTCGAGTAAATTTCCCTGCGTTATGCAGTAGATTTCCAATAACTTGAGTTATACGGGAAGCATCTGCTTCAATATATAACGGTGTAGTCAACTTTACTTCCAACGTGACATTTTTATCAACGAATTGTTGATGGAAGTCTTGTACTGCTTTTTCTATAAGATTATTGATCTCTACAGTTTCTTTTTTTAAGGTAATTTTGTTAGAGCTAATGCGTGTGACATCTAATAGGTCGTCTACTAAATTAGTAAGTTGTTTACCTTGTCGCTTCGCAATTTCCAATGCTTTATAATTCCGCTGTTCTTCAGGAATAAGCTTGTCCATGAGGTCCAGGCTTATCATAATCGAGGCAAGCGGGTTTCTTAACTCATGGGATAGAACACTAATAAACTGGTTTTTGTTCTTAACCGTCTTTTCAAGCTCAGTTACAAGGGCGAGAGCCTTTCCTTCGCTCTCCCGTAGCGTCTCCTCGACCTTCGCGCGTTCAACCGCTGCCCAGGTACACTCGGCGATCTCTGTAGCCACTTCCGCCTCTGCCTGCGTCCATTCTCGGGGGTTACTCTGCACGATACATAGTATACCAACTAGCTTTCCGTCCTTTACCACCGGTATGTCCAGATAGGAAATTACCAGCAGTTGAATACAGACTTGCCTGAGCTCCTCATCAACCAGCTTAGTTGTGGTAACGTCAGGAACAATTAATGGCTGGCCCGACTCCATGAGGGTCTTATGAATGGGTAGATTGCTAAGCGGGTACACTCCGGCGACGGACGGTAGATCATCGCGCGAGCCATCCCGTCGGATGACCGCATCATCGTCCACAATCTCGCAGTAGTAGCACCTGTCTGACTTAAAGTAGTCCATAGCCATACTGGTAACTGCGTCATGAACTTCAACTGGATCAGATATGGGACGCAGTTTGTCACTCAGCTTCAGCAGAAACCGCTGCCGTTCTTCGCTCTCGCGAAGCACTTCCTCGGAACGCTTCCTCTGGGTTATGTCGTTGAAAAGTATAGCCACTCGCCGTTGCTCGGGCTTCCCGACACGAAAGGCGTAAACGTCGTAGAAAAAACCTAGGGCTTTTGCATGGTTCTGGAAACGGACGGGTTCGCCGGTCATGGCGATGTGTCCGTAAATGTCAAACCAGTGCTGTTCGTGGGCTGGAGCCATATCCCGCATGCGACGGCCTACCGCATCGACGAGTCCCGTTTGTCTCTTAAAAGATTGGTTCACCTCCAGAAAGCGGTAGTCAAGAGGGATATTATTGTCATCGAACAGGACTTCGATTATGCAGTACCCTTCGTCTATCGAGTCGAAAAGATTATGGTACTTTTCTTCGCTACCCCGCAAAGCCTCCTCCGTGCGCTTGCGCTCTGTGATGTCGGTAATCATTGTAATCGAACCATCGAATTTTCCATTTTTATCGAATTGTGGTGTTGAGGAGAGGATACACCACAGAGAGCTTCCGTCTTTCTTAATGAATTTGTAGTCTATTACTTGCTTGATTCCTGCAATATGTTCAGCCAATCTCTCCTTAGCCTCGGCTTGAAATTCCGGGGCAAGAAATGCCTGGGGGGATTGGCCTATCAGTTCATCAAGGGTGTAGCCGAGCATCTGCTGAAGTTTTTCGTTTATCATTATGGTTTGATTGTTACTGTCTGTAACCCAGATGCCTTCTTGCGATGTCTCAACAATATTGCGGTATTTTTCCTCACTCTCACGCAGTGCCTCAATAGCATTTTTTCTTGCTTCTTCTTTAACTTTTACTTCTGTAATATCTTGAAATAATAACCCAATTTTATCATCTCCAAGTGGTGTCACCTGATTATTGAAATATTTATTAAATGTCGAACTGTGCCTTTCAAAACTGACTGATATGCCTGTTTTTACTACTTCTCCATATCGTTTGAACCATTCCTGCTCAGCATTTGGACTGATTTCCTTAGCCCTCCTTCCGATGATTTTTTCTCTATTTATTCCTAATTGTGTTTCAGAAGCAGCATTCATATATAAAGTTATATAGTCAACAGGATCTCCTATCTCATTAAAAATCACCTGAATTATACTAACTGGTTGGTTTATTTTTTCTATTAAAGTACGGTATAAGTCGTTATCCATTCTTATACTCCTTTCATTAATAAACCACAATGGCGGCTGTAATGGCGGTATCAGGCTACAAATACAACTGAATGAAGGAAAAGTGAGTATTTGCAATAGATGGAGAATTCTTAGTTGTAAAATGTGTCAGGCTACTAGAGTAAAGAATCACCCGGCTTTATCCAACACACATTTCTACCGCAAAATCGTTCCTTCCCGATTGCAGCCTAACTTTTTTTATAGTGTTCTGACAACGTCGCTTAGAGCCCCTGCAATTTCAACCAGCTTCTGACAGTCGACCAAATCCGGTGTATCTGCGGATGTGTGAGTCACAGTTTTCAATAATTCAGGCATGAGTTCTGATGTAATCGCTATTGCAGGAACTTGATTCTGCACAAAGACCATATGGTCCCCGGCGTACCATTGTTCTCCTTTTTCAAGGCCTTCATATTTCCGGAAAACATCTTCCACTTTCTCCTCAAGTTCTGGTCTGCATTCGTAGAATGAATAGGTTGATTTCCCCTGCTTAAACCCGACATCATCTATGTTTATTACAACTAATATTTCCGGCATCTCATTACCATACCTATTTAAGTAATCCATTTCACCTGCTGCACTGTAATGATCTTCACCATTAAGTGCCAGAATCTCCACGCTATACTTGCCCTGATAGTCAGCCAGCATCTCGGCAATGAGAAGCAGAACTACTGTACCGGATGCATTGTCCAAAGCACCTGGAGTGCTTTCATACGCATCGATATGTGCAGTGATGACAATTTTTTCATCCTTCCCTCTGTTCAAACTTGCCAAGACATTGGAGGAGCTTGAAGGAAGCCGGCTAGCATCAATCCTCAAATGGGCTTTTTTGTCTGTCAGTGTCTGTATTTCATCAGCTACAGTATCCAGACAATAAACACTTGGGATATCAAAGTCGCCATCTACGAAGAGAGGAAAAGGACATAAAGCTCCCGCCAGATCCGGATTTTTCTTTGTTGCTGCTATTATTCCACCCGGCTTTTTATTCTCCAGAAGATCAACAATCTCCTTATGCTGCTCCGGATTATAAAAGACAAAGTTTTTGGGGGCCAGTTGTTCTTCACACATAGCCCCTTTCAATAAAAGAATCTTTCCCTCACAGTTTGTATTTTTCAGTTCGGCCAAGGTTGATACAGTGACTATTTCCGCAGTAATATCACATCCTAAAGAATAGGGGCTGGCATAGACTTCGCAATTTATATCTCCAAGAGTTAATGAGGTATTATGACAGACATAGTCCAATGTTGTAAAAGATGCAGCATCGATGTCATACCCGTACTGACGGATCGTTTTCTCAAAGAAATCAGTTGCTTCTCTGTTACCCGATGAGCCCGTCCTTCTGTTTGGTTTGACATCGCATAAAACCTTCAAGTATTGATTTGCCTTTTCTAAGTAATGGTCCATTTGTGTTTTCCCCCCCTTCATGCACCAGATATTTATGGAGTTTGCCTTGTGCAAGGCATCAACTGCATACTCACCTGGGCGCATTTGCGAAAGTTTATATAGCCTGTGTCTTTACTTCTGAACAGTTCTGTGTGTTCAGTTTGAACCTTCCTATTGCTGCCACCTAACCAAACTTCAAATCTATTTTTCTCATGTAAGTATACCACGGCAATTTGTGCGGGAATAAATCAATTCACATGCGAACTTAAATTTTACCTAAATGGTCTTTGATATAACTTACCGGGACATCCATGCGAACAGCTACTTCTTCCACCGACATTCCACTATCAGCGAAGCGCTTCATAACCATCACCAGGTCTTCAGCCACTTCGATTATATGATGGTCGGGGTCATAAAAACGCACAGCTCTCTGCCCCCAGCTATGTTCTTTCGGTTCATGGACATATTCAACTTGAAACATTTCCAACAGCTTAAGAAACTCATCCATGTCCGGTGTTTCAAAATATAATTCACCAGCGTTATGGTCTAGTTTAATTTCTTTATTTGCTATGATATTCTCCCAAGTATCCTTCGTTTGCAAAAAAAGGCCGTTCTCCAGCTGAACATTCGCACCAAAATCTCCAACCACATGCATTCCCAATAAATCCTGATAAAATTTCTTACTTTCTTCCATGTCGCTAACAGCAATTAACGTCCCTTTATATTGCATCGCACACCTCATCTTGGTAAAGCCTTGCTTTATTTGATAATGCCTGTCAACATTGAATTTCTTATAAGTGACCACTTATTGTCGTTACGAACTTCTCCACCCCTTGGTCAATTATATCGACCAAAGAGGATTGATCCTCAAAATCTGGTGTGGGTGTTAATATGGATTCAATGATAGCATCTGGATTATTATCATCATGAAAAATGCTCCCATCATCAGAAAGATTACTGTTAAGTAAAGATGCGTAGCTTTTTGCAATGTCTCTATTCCGAGCAGAAAGCCATACTTCAAAGTCTCCCTTATCATGTAAATATACAACTGCTATTTTCAAACCTTTGTCCTTTAATGACTTCGTGCTCAAAGAAAAATAGGACATATCCATGTAACCTTGATAGATACTGCTTACATCGTAATGTGGGTATTTCTTAATAAACTCAGATCTCAATTTACCTAAAAACTCTATTATTCCTTTATACGCAACTTGTATCTCACCTTGCTGTAAATGATGCGTATATCTTTCTATTAGGTCATTAAGAGTCTTCATATTCCGCCTCCTTACTTTTTGATTTTTACAACATTTTGTCTAACATCCAACCTGACCACATATCCCGAAATAATCAACAAACATCTAAATTGACCACTGCAAGCCCATGTTATCTAAATCGACCACACGCAAACGTATGTTATCTAAATCGCTCTGTCACGTTCAAAATCATGCCTTTCGACTTGTTCCCACGAACAGATATTTTCACGATTTTTGCTCATCCGTTTTTCGCACTCAAACCCCGAAAAGCCCATTATTACTAGACTTTCCACACACTTACTTATTCACCCTCGTTATCAATGTAACCGTCTCAACATGCCTTGTTGCTGCAATTCTGATGACCATTGAGCCTGGTACCCCCTTGGCGTCAGGGTATATTTTCAATAATTCAGCTCTCAATCTTCTTTTTAATAAATTTGCTGTACTGATTATAATATGACAACTCTTGTTTTTCAATGTCTAATTTAATAAAGATAAAAGCTGCCAACAATAAAACCCCCAGCGTACTGAGGGCTTTAGTCTTAGCAGTTTTTAGCAGAACCGATTCATTCGTCCTGACAATAACTGAACCGTAGGTAATCGGCACGGGGCAACAAAAAACAGGAGGCCAATCACCTGTCATAATGATTAGCCTTCTGCTTTTTTATAGCTTTTATTACTTAGTTAATAAATTATACAACACTTGAGCCATTTCCGCACGGGTTGTACTGTTGGTTGGGGAGATTTTACCGTTGCTGCCGGAAACTATTCCAGCCTCTACAAGCATGGTCATAGCGTTCTTAGCCCATGAAGCAATGCTGTCAGCATCACTAAAGTCTGAAAGCTTCTTGCCGAAATTACCCTCCGGCAACTCATCAATCTCAGTTAGTGCATTGTATAACATGGTGAACATTTCCTGTCGAGTGATTTTATTATCCGGCGCAAACATGTTGTTCCCAATACCTGCTGAAATTCCCAGCCTCTTAGCTGCTGCAAGGTAATTCGTGTAATAGGTGTTGCCTGCGTCTACAAAATTATCCTTTGGATTTGTGTCCGTTTTGATGTCATATGTTTTCATCAACATCACTATGAATTGTCCGCGGGTTAGTATCGTATCGGGACTGAATTTCCCATCCCCGGTGCCTGTGGTGATGTCCCGTGCTGCAAGAAATGTCACTGCACTCTCATACCAAGCACCTGCAGATACATCCTGAAATCTGATAGGATTGTAGCCTATGACAAAGTTTGAGAAATGTGAGGTTTTAAAGGTTACACTCTTTATTGCATTATCATAGTGCCCTCGCATCCTAACAAGCTTTCCGCTGTCACTGAGATACCAGATGACAATAGCATGAGGATGTTCATCCGCCCCTAATACATACGGAATGCTGACCGTTGCGTGACCACCGTTGAAATTAGAAATTGTCTTGCCACCGCCGGTGACCGTGAAGTCATAAACGGGGCGTGAACCGACCAGTGCCTTCCGGGCTGCCGACAGTTCGGTGGCAGGCACCTGGCGCACCATCAGTACCACATCACCAGAGCCGGCCGAAGTGCCGATGGTATCCATAGCTTTTTTATCAAAGACTACTATGGCTAAATGTGCATTGACAGCAACTGGTTTGTCGACATTATTTACTTTATTGAAATCATCGTTCTTAATGACAACCTGCGTACCTCCGTTTGTTTGAGTCAGGGTGCCTGTGACAGAGACCTGACCGTCGGTTGTTGTGACGGTAATTTTAGTCCCTGTGTCAGTCGGTGTGCTGCCGCCACCGCCATTTTCACCACTGCCACCGCTGATAGCCCTGTTGATGTCGATTGTATAGGTTTTGGTTGTCGTACCATCTTCAGCAGTCACTTGCACTGTTATGATATTGCTTCCAACATTCAGTGCAACCTCCTTGCTTGAGCCAACAGTGCCGTTGATGGTTACTGTAGCTGAATCGTCAGATGTAACAACGCTGACGGTTGTGTTGCCGGTACTATTGCTAACATTTGCAGTATAGCCGGTTGTTGCACTGTCAAAGGCGGGTGAGAGTGTAACGCCTGAAACTGATAGTCTGGATAAGGTTGCATCATCTGAAAGTGTTATTGATGCAGTAGGCAAATAGGTTACAGGTTGATAATCCGCGCTATAGTGACTGCCTTTAATATAACCGGAAAGCAAATCATCTGTTCGTCCCCATATATTGTATGTGGCATTCGTGGGTTCTAAATTAAAATTACTCAATAAACTTGTCAGCCCAAATTCGTTGCCACTGAGATCATTTGCATTGGAAGCAGTCCCACCGATAGTGACATCATAAATTTCTGAGCTCTCGCTTCCGAAAAGCATAACGCCGGAATTAAATCCCTGGATGTGATTTCGATAGATTTCTTTAACAGATGGACCTGCTGTGTCATTAAAAGTCAATACCAGTCCTGCAGTACCTAAATTATTAGCGACCGTAGCACTATTGGATATAACATTATCTGAACATTCTAAGTTTTTTGTGTTGGTAATATTTAATCCATGCTCATTCCATGTGCTATTGACAGTAATGCTGTTACCCGTTGCATAAACATTCTGCCCGTTTAATGAGACACCATAATTATAATCTCCAAAAAGTGTATTGTTGGAGAAATCAAGGTTTTCCGACTGGTTGGCAAGATATACCCCGGAACCGTTTGGCGTGTCTGTCGTTCTCATAATAATATTGTTTCGTATTTCAGTGGTGCTGCCAGGAACCGTTTCATAACCATCAATGGTATATCCGGGCTCATATATGGCAATTTGCGTAAAGTCGGTAAAACTGCAATCCAATATCTTATAAGAATCCGGATAACTGGAATATGCGTGTTGCGAAAATCCATCAAACTTAATACCCATATCTCCGTTGCTGAAATTGAGTTTTTCAAGGATAACGTCTGGAGCAGTGATTGTAGTTGTAGTATTCCCGTATTCCGTAAGGGAGGAGTGCTTCGAAAGGTTTACATCATCACCAAGCCCTTTGATGTGCACCGGCCGGTCAATCCATACAGGTGCAACGTAGGAGCCATCAGCAACCTGGATCTCACCACCGGACTTTACATAAGGCAGTGCCTCCATGATTGAAGAAAAGGCATCAACCCCAAATGTATGTCCGCCAGCACTTGTGAGTGAATAATCATCATCTACATAGGCTGTGGCGATCATACCCGTAGAAGGGGATTCGTCAAAAATGAAGACGGAAGATGGCGTGAGTCCGTCTGCGTAAATACGCGCAGAAACTTCGGCTGTGCCTGTGGTTCCCCAGTCATTTCCCCTTGCATCAAGCTTAGTTGCGGCACTCTCTGCCCAATCCGGATTCCAGTCTATATTGAGTACATTACCCCAAAAACTGTTGCCATGTCCGGCTCCACCTAAAGTAAAGGATATATCAGCATCCGTACTGTCATAATAATCTAACCCGGTATAAAAATTGATGATTTTATTATCTTGGACAACAAAAGATCCGGTGGTGATGTAATCATCATCATTATATAAGCTTATTCCTTCTTTTCCCGAAGTCTTCAGCCCTTTATTAACAATTGTATTATTGATTACAGAGACACTAAAGCCTGTGTCCTCAACCTCAAGATCCAGGCCATTTTTAGAAGTTTCGATGATATTATTGGAGACTACCAAAGAATGTACATCAGCTTCGATTGCTATATCTAAATCCCTAAATATGTTGCCTGATATGGTGCCCGAGTATACGTCTTCATATATGCCTCTGCCCGCACCATTGTTGCCAATCATTGTATTGTTTGTTATTTGGACAGCAATAGAACCCCCACCTAATTTAATTACTGAATTCCAATATTCGCCTTCAGACATTTCAAGCACAGAATTATCTACAGTTAGGCTTACACCATAGTCCATAAAAATTGGATGTTTTGCAGTAATATGGCTATCCCTTACGATGACGGAGAGGTGATCTGAATATTCCTGATGAATGCCATAGTCTAAATTTTCGAACACGCAGCTTTTGAACTCAATCGTATTCCCTCCAGTTCTATCGCAAGAATATAAGTAAGCACCCACGCCGGATTTCTCAGTTGATTCGGTTGTAGCCGGATCATCTCCTGTAAAGGTGATATTCTCAAACGAAACAGATAAGAATGCGCTATCTTTGAGCTCAATAATCCGGTTCGCCTCCGGTGTATCGGGGTTGATATAAATTTTTACGTTGCCATCCGAATCTGCGGCGGTGACAGATACACTTGTGCCTGCTGGGATATTAACGAGCCCGGGAGAAGCATAATCTCCATTAGTCATAATGATATCATAGCTTTGACCTGCAGCCCCAGCTAATTGAAATGCTTTCCCTAAGGTTTTTACAGCTGAGTCAGATGAAAGACCATCATTGACATCGTCTCCATTGACAGAATCCACATAAATGCTAACAGGACTTGTTGCAAATGCCGTTAACGGAGTTAGTCCGATCGCCGAAAGAGCTAATGTTAACACAAGCATCCAAGAAAGCAGCTTTTTACTCCTCATTCTAATTTCCTCCTTTATATTCACAGGTAATGTTGATATTTAGGTATTCTTTCAGATAGTTTATAACTTCCGCAAGAGTACAACTCTCATCAAGGATACCGGAGTACAGTTCATTTCGGGTCTGTATCTCCAGCCCCGGAAGCCGCCCCTCCGTTAGTGTGACAGATAGAATATCGCCCTCTGAAAGGACAATAACCTCCTTGCCACTCTCCTGAAGCGGAATAAGCGATAGACACCCTTCTTCCGCTTTCAGCCGATACGGCGTTATCTCAAAAAATCCGGTTTTAATCCCTGCCAAAATCTCCATGTGCATCACCTCATATTCAGTATAGAGAAAAGCTATCTATTAGACAATATGGCGACACAATCTGGCAATGACAAAATAGTGGCACAAACCATGCCATTATTTATTGCCATCCTGACGATAATCTGTTATTCTGAATGAAAGGAGGAATTGCCATGACTTTTGCCGAGAAACTTGACTTTCTTATGAATATTACTAAAACTACAAACAGCGCGTTGGCTCACGCTGCAACGCTGGATGCCTCATATATCAGCCGCTTACGTACCGGAAAACGACTCATGCCCAAGGATAACCACATGATACAGAGTATGGCTGTTTTTCTTGCACGTCAATTCAAAGAGGACTATCAAAAAAAAGCCTTGCTTGATGCTCTGAAGCTGATAAACCTGCCAGGAGACAGCAGTTTACTTACCGATGAAATTACCCGGTGGTTGATAAAGGATGGGGAAAACAGCACTCAACAGGTGGAGCGTTTTTTGAGCTCTCTTTCCAGTATGGCCAATCGCTTAGGGCAGATTAGTCAGTCAGATGCTTCCAAACCCTATTTTCCTGATGAAGCTGTCTCCATTTATTATGGTATCGAAGGCAAACGTAAGGCTACAGAATATTTCCTTTCCGAAGTTGCCGTATGCGAATCCCCCCAAACCCTGCTTCTTTTCAGCGATGAAGGAACCGCATGGATGACAGAGGATCCCACATATGCCCGCAAGTGGGCGGAGCTTATGCTCCGTGTTCTCTCTCGCGGCAATCGAATCAAGATCATTCACACTGTCAGCCGGGATTTGGATGAAATGCTCAGTGCCATTAATCAGTGGATGCCGCTGTATATGAGTGGACTAATCGAGCCTTATTTTTATCCTAAAAAACGGGATGGCATTTTCAAACGAACATTGTTCATCGCTCCTGAAACAGCGGCGGTCATTTCAAATTCCGTGGGAGATCAGATTTTTTCTGCTGCAAATGTCTTATACCGTGACCAAGATGCCGTGGCTTCCTTTGCTGAGGAATTTCTTCAATACCTACGCTTGTGCCGGCCTCTGATGCGGATTTTCACCACTCGGGAACGAGAGGGATGCTACGCTACACTGGTCGAATTCGAACGAGGGCAGGCCGATTCGCTGATTAAGACCGAGTCGCTTTCTATATTTACTATGCCTAAACCTCTACTTATGCAGATACTCAAGCGGACCGGTATGGATGAATATGACGGCGTTTCTCTCCATGAAGTGCGTTATCAATGTTTTCTGGAGAATTTACAGTCAAACCACTTTACCGAACTCATCTCACTGCCGGATATTGAAGCTGTGAAAAGCGGAAGCGTCAAGGTATCCATGTCAGATACGCTAAGCAGGGGAGCAGTGTACTACACACCGAAGGAGTTTATCGCCCACTTGGAGCACATTCTTACACTGCTTGAATCCTTTGAAAATTACCACATTCATTTGATCGATAACTCAACAGAAGACCGTTACACCGTCTATGTGAGGGAAGAACTCGGTGTCATTATATCAAAGACCTCCCAGCCGTCGGTTGTTTTGGCTGTAAACGAAGTTAATATGACCGCCGCATTCTGGGACTTCCTGAAAAGTATGATTGACGAAAAAACATATAGAGCAGCAAAAAGCATTGATTCTATTTCCGTGCTGCGGAACTACCTTGCTGAATTAGCAGGCTATGCTGTTGATTTGGCACAGTAGCACAAGGATGACACTGTTATCAGCTATACAACATGCCTGAAACAGGTTCTCCTCCCGAATCGAGAGGGATTGCATCATAAGCAAGAAGATGGGTGTACATTTAGGACACCCATCTTTTCGTTCAATCATTCTCAAATTAACAATAAGGAAAAATTATTTCATTTTCTTGGCAGCTTCCTTTGTTTTACGCTCTTCAATTTTAGCAATATAACTGTTAGCCTTATTTAAATAATAAGATCCCTTATTCTTTTTTATTTTCTGTACAATATCTATCGCATCATCATATCTTTTGGCTTTGATATACAAATCAGGCAGTCTGAACATCCATCCGGAACCTTCAAATTTAGGACCGCCATCTTTCCAAATTTCCTCCCAAAAGTTAATAATCCATTCAAGATCATTATCTTCAGCATACTTCTCATCGGCAGCTTGAACAGCTTTTATCTGCTTGTCCTGATTTTTAAGTAGCCTATAGCCATCTGGATCTATTGCTTTCAGTTCTTTCATGAAAGTTTTGTTGCTCTCTACATTTCTATTGTCAATATCGGCATGCTTTTTCTCTATGATTTCCATGTAGTTGCTTTTATCGCCAGTGCCCAACAATTGATTTAAATCCCAAACAGTAAATGTAGTGTACTTGCTATGACTATGCATATATGGCACATAGGCATTCTCTTCAAGTTCAGCTTTACCGAGATTTGTAAGTTCGTATTTACCTGTTTTTTCATTAATTATAAGGTAACCACGCTCCATCAGCGACTCGTAAACAGAGCCCACATCACGAATGCCATATTTGTACCACCAATACCCAGGGTATCCGTTCTTAGGGTTAGGATATTTTTTACAAAAGTGTAACATTAAAATTTCAGGAACATACAATCCTCTATCGGATGGAATAGACGTTTCCTTCCTCTGCTCAAATGATACTACCCCATTTTCAAAAGGTGTTCCTTCATGTGATTTTGCCATGTAATATGAATCCGGCTGATAATATTTTTTCTCAGATTCAGGAATAGCGGCCGTCTGCTTTAATAGTGTTTCCTGCACCGTTGGTGTCAAATTCTTCTCTTTAGTTTTTTTCTTGAAAATATCAAATATTCCCACTTTATAACCCCTCTTTTTTTGGCTAAGTTCATTTATATATTTCAATCTAAATATCCGCAATCACTTTTACTAAGCCTTTAGCGAATATATTTTTTTAAAACATTACATATTAATCATAACACAAAAGTCCCATTTTTTGATGTACTATTTGTAAAGAGAGAAGCTGCCAACAATAAAACCCTCAGAGCACTGAAGGTTTTAGTCTTAACAGTTTTCAGCAGGAGCGGAAGCTCCACTCCTGCATACTTTTACATACTAAAATGTTATTTTTGCTTTCATAGTTATATCAATCTTCATAAAATGGAATTTCCTGTTCCATTACAATGCCATATTTAAAGTGGATTTCTATTTTGGATTCATGGATTACCTTGATTCTAAGTATCAGGCGCCTTATTAAATCCTCATCAAACTCTCCCACTTTACAGCTTACTCTGTCAAGGCAAGAGTCCATTCCTTCTAACCTTTGCCCATATTCTCCAGTCGATTTTTGTTCTCTTGCATGCTTTAGTTTCTTCATTTTTAGAGCTTGCATTTCTTCCGCAATTTTCCTATACTGTTCATCAAAATCTTCATTGACGGCTCCCTGCTTGGCATTTTCTTCAATCAGCGTTAATAGTTGTTCCTGGAGTTTGGATATTTCGTCATCAAACTCTGTTTTTATGTTCTTAGTAGTGTAGTTCCCAATCACTCGGATCACATTCTCTCTGAATGCTCCCACAACATCTCTTTGATTTTCTACTACGCTGTTCACAGCCGTCATAATCGCTTCATGCAGAGGTTTCTCTTTCAAGGTAGCGGAGTGCTTGCATTTTTTTGTTCCGTTTAATAATCTGCTTTCACATCGCCATACAGGAGTAATGACCCCATTCCTTGACCATGTCTGCCTGCGATAAGGGTGGGAGCATTCTCCGCAGACAAGGATATCCGAAAGAACATATTTTGAACTGTACTTGCTCTTTTCTTTCTTTGCCCGCCTTGCTATGGAAGGTTTATGAAGACTTGCTCGTCTTGCTCTTTCTTCCTGCACTTGGTAAAAAAGCTCTTTTGGTATGATTGCCTCATGGTTATCTTCAATATAATATTGAGGCACAATGCCGTCATTTTTTACCCGTTTTTTAGTAAGGAAATCCACCGTATATGTTTTTTGCTGAAGAACATCGCCCATATATTTTTCGTTCTGGAGTATCTTTGCGATGACAGTATCATGCCATTTATCTTTTCCGGTTACCGTCTTGATACCTTCTTCCATAAAGGTATTCGCTATCTGTTGTGTGCTTAGTCCTTCAAGGTAGAGGCGATAGATTCTTCTGACTAACTTCGCTTGTTCCGGTACGATGACCAGCTCACCATCTTCATCTTTTGTATATCCCAAAAACTTTTTATGATTAACCAGCACCACGCCGTTTTCATATTTTCTCGCTATTCCCCAGCGTGTATTTTCACTTAGGTTGCGGCTTTCTTCCTGTGCTTGGCTGCTTAAAATAGTGATTAAAAGCTCACCTGTCGCCTCCAGTGTATTAACACCCTCTTTTTCAAAAATAATGCCGATATTTTTCTCCTTGAGCTTTCTTATAGTTTGCAGAGAGTCTACTGTATTTCTTGCGAAACGACTGACTGATTTGGTTAATATTAGGTCGACTTTTCCCGCCATGCAGTCATCAATCATGGCATTAAAGTCATCTCTCTTTTTTGTATTAGTTGCAGACTTCCCATCATCTGCATAAATACCTGCCAGTTTCCAGTTTGGATTTTGTTGGATTTTTTCCGTATAGTAAGATATCTGAGCATCGTAGCTGCTTTCCTGCTGCTCCAGCAAAGTACTGACACGGCAGTACGCAGCTACTCTTAATGCTTTTAACTGTACCTTGATGTTCCTGTCATATGCAGGCTGCGAAGGTATAATCGATATATTTTTCTTTTTTACTGCTTGCATATTTTAACCTCCTTCAACATAGTTTCATGGACGATAAGCCCATTTATAAATTCAACTTCAATGCGTCCATCTTCATAAATGACCAGCTGTTTGATTATCTGTAAAAATAATTCTTCGTTAAACTCTGTTTGCTGTTTTCTGTCCGCAAGAGCTTGCTTTATCTTTTCCGTTTGATGTTCGTAATCATAAATCTGTGCCGACTGGTAAAGAAGTGTTACTCTTTGAAAAATCAAGGTTGACAGTACCTTAGATGAGAATTGTTCATTTGCTTCCATGTCCTTTATTTTTTGATCCAGCTTTAAATATTCGGGAGAATATCGCTTTGGGAGTTCCTTTTGTTTTTTCTGCAGCAGGGAAGGTTTTTTTATCAACTCGTTTACAGCAAGGATACAAACCTCTTTTATCTGTTCATCTGTCATTACCCCACAATTGCAATGGACCCTATTTTTATAAATATAATGCTTACATTTCCATTTGCTTTTTTCTGAGGCTTTCCCACAATTCTCTATATATTTTCTAAATGGCTCCCCACATTCCCCACACCAAAGTCTGCCGCTGAATGGGCTTTGATTATTCATACTATTTGGCTGCACAACCCTCCCGAGCTTTTTACGCTGTTCCTGCCTTCGATTCTGTACCTGTTCAAAGATTTTTGTATCTATCAACTGGGGGTACATTTCATCTCCCAGATACTTGACATTTTCTAAGATTTTGCCTACAGAGCCATGATTCCAAGATGGCTTATTATTTGCGTTTAGAATCCCACTTGCTGTAAGCTCTCTTGCAATTGCATATGTGGATATTCCTGAAAGATAATCTGTAAAAACCTTTCTTACGACATTTGCTTTTTCTTCTTCAAAAAGTACTTTACCATTTCGCATCCGAAATCCCATCGGTGTATGTCTTTGCATTGCCATTATCATTGCCCTCCTTTCCATAGTTCTCCGTAAGCTCCAGGCTGTTCTTCAAGCGAAAGCTTACAATTTCACCTTCCCTGATTACTATCTGCTCCACGGTTTGCAAGAACAAATCTTCACGGTATGTATCCTGTATTCCAGGATGGCTCTCCAGCAGCCCTATGAGCTGTTCGGTATAATAGATTTCATTTTCAAATCCGCTGTCATCCAGCAAGGCCTTCCTCTTTTTTCGCATGGCATCCAGCTCTATTTGTAGTGCAGTCTGTTTCTCTATAAAAATAGCAGAGTCAAGATATCCTTTTGCGGCTACACCGCTTAAGATATGACTCTGCTTTGACAATTCTATAATTTTATCGTTACACTCTCTGATTTCTTTTTCCTGCTGTTCATCAGCACGCAGTCTCTTTAATGATTCCAGCAGTGGGGAAAGAATTTCCGTATAGTTACAGGATAGTTTATTCCACATTGAGGTAAATGCGTTCTGTATAATATCCTCCCGGATTGCTACCATACTGCACTTTTCTCTATCCTCAATGTGCTGGATACAGCACCATTGCACTTTCTCATACGGCTTTCCGATATAGATTTTCTGTCTTCTGAATACCCTACCGCATTCTCCACATATGATTTTGCTGCTGTATGCATACCTGTTTTGCGATTTTGTGCCATCGGCTTTCATCTGCCTACGGCGATATTCATAAATCTCTTTGACCGCTTCTGCTTCCTCCATACTAATAATGGGTTCGTGATTCTCAGAAATAAAATACTGAGGCAGCTCTCCCTTATTTCTTTTTCGCTTAAAGGGGACTCCCTCAGTAGTAAATGTCTTTTGCAATATTAAGTTTCCTGTATAGATTGGATTTAAAAGGATTTCCTTTACTACTCCCTCTGACCATTTTTCAGCACTTCGAATAGTTTGTATACCTTTCTCAGTCAATTCCCTTGCAATTACATAAGAGCCCTTGCCGTTTAAATATTGTTTGAAAATATAGCGTACAGTTTCTACCTCCTGCTCATCAATTACCAGTTCGCCATTCTCGTCCTTAACATATCCGTGGGCAGGTGTTCCTATTTTAAAGCTACCTTCTTGAAACCGTTTAACTGCTGCCCATTTGTTGTTGGTTGAAATACTTTCGGCCTCTCCTTGTGCCAGTGAGCTTAGGATTGTCAAGAGCATTTCACTACTCTCAAACAAGGTGTTGATATTCTCTTTCTCAAAAAACACTGCAACACCAAGTAGCTTCAGCTTACGTATTGCTTTAATGCTATCAACTGTATTTCTTGCAAAGCGGGTAACTGATTTTGTAATGATCATATCAATTTTTCCGGCTTCACAATCTTTTATCATGCGCAAGAAGTCATCTCTTTTCTGGAGCTTCGTTCCACTTCGAGCTTCATCTGCATAGATTCCAGCATACTCCCAATCGCTTCTTTTGCCGATCAACTCTTCATAATAAGCTGTCTGTGCAATAAAGGAATTTTGTTGCTCCCTGGAATCTGTGCTGACACGACAGTAGGCACAAACCCGTTTCTGTGGCTGAAGCTGCATCATTACATGAGATTTTACAGGATTTATTTTTGTTATCTTTTTTATTTTTTTCTGTCCGCCTGCCACTATAGTTTCCTCCTTTCCAACAGAATTTACCTTCTGTTAGCAACACACATTACCACACAAGTTTTAGAATAGCTACTGTTATTACACATATACTTTTGCAAGCTGAGGAAGAAATGTTTGGCGGTTCAAAGAATCAATTTCTTCATATTCTTCGCTGGTAATCAGGCCGTTACGAAGCAGGATTGCTAAGAACTTCAATGTGATTTTATATTTGACTTCATTGGCTGTTTGTTCTTTTGACATAGAAATAGCCTCCTTATATCCAATTTGATTTTTCTTATATCTGAATCATTTTGCTTGTTCAGTTTTCTCCATTGATAACCCTATACTAAGCAATAATGCCTGATCAATTAAAAGCATTCGTAACCTACTTACGCTTCCTATGTATTCTAAAAGCCGGGTGCGATCTATGGTTCGTATCTGCTCAAGCAAGACAACCGAATTTTTCTGCAGTGCTCCCATACAACCAAGTTCCACATGGGTAGGCAGCTCTTTTTTAGATTTACTGGTTATAGCTACAACGATGACCGTAGGGCTGTACCGGTTTCCAATATCGTTCTGTATAACAATTACAGGCCGGATACCACCCTGCTCACAGCCCACCACCGGGCTTAAATCCGCATAGAAAATATCTCCACGCCTTATAATTCTTTTTTGTTCTCCCAAAATGTGCACCTCCTTTTATCTGCTTAATGGCACAAAAATACAAACCGCTCTGTTTTGATTACTCTGTTTGCTATAACAGAGCGGTTTGCATGGCTTCTGACATTAAGTCTTTTTCTCTGTGCTTAATTCGACACTACTTCCCAAGCACAAATGGCAACAACCTAAACTGCGGTTAGCTATACCGCATCATGGGACTTTCACCCTCGCCGGGATCTCCGCCGACTGCCCTCATTGCCTGCGATGGGTTGGTTACCACTCGGACTGTGACTGGACAGAAGTATCATTATAGGCTGACGGGATTATTGCGATACAGGCTGCCACAGCCTGTTTTTCGGTCGGATGGGTACCGCTTAGCACCTTGTTTGGCCGTCTTTGATAGGTTAGTAGATGAGAAGGAATGAACAGAAAATAAAATATAGATAGGCCGTTTCATTCTTCCTCTAAAATCCTACAGGTGGTCTTGGCGCATCCCCCGAAGTCGCTTTGCCTTTTAAAGCACCATCAGCTAAAGTATTTAGGTTATTGGATATGAAATTTTCAAAGAACAATCGGGGTATAAAAAACCCCCTCACTACTAAGCCGAAATAGTAAGGGGGTTGAGCGGATTTATTTTTACTTTTCTAAAAGATTTTTGAGTTTATCAAGAATTCGTCTTTTACGATCATTGATTGTTTTCTGAGGAATGCCTGTTTTGGACGCCCATTCACGTTCACTGTATCCAGCATAAAAAAGTGCATTAATGAGATCCATTTCAAATTGGTTAAGCAATACCAAGCTTTTATTCAATTTCTCAATCATAATATTTTGTATGACAACCTCCTCGACAGTCAGTGATGTCTTATCAGGGATTCCATCCTCGCCAGTAGTATCTTCCGTATCCAAACTGCTGTAATACACTAAGCCATTGACTACATCACGTTCTTCCAAGTACTGGGCACGACGCTTTGTTTGATGATGCAATGTATAAATCTCCTTATTAACTTCGACCAACTGTTCTGCTATACGAATAAAATATTTTTTTTCCATTTGCAACCTCCAAATTTTTGATTTAATGAGCTGTTCAATCAAAATTTGAAGGTTACGGATATCGAGCCTTATAACACTCCCAACGCTTCACGGTTCCTCCTTTCCGTAGCTTTGAGAGCTTAAAAATGGTAAAAAAAATAGGCGTGACGAGGTAGCTATCAAAGCTACTTGTCACACCTAAATCTCATCACGATGATTATTCATCGCCGGATTGGTACTTGTACTAAAAGTAGAAAGTATTTAATTTTTAGGCATTCTTCAGCACAACTTGTACCTTTTTGCCACACCGACCGCATTTTAACTCTAACACCAAATCCAATGCACTTGGCTTAAATGGTTTGCTACCCGACTGGATGTCCATGATGCGACGTTCGCATATAGGACAACGGACAACCATTTTATCTTTTTGCTCAGTCAATGATTTTGTTTCCATATGACCACCTCATTTCAAAAACCTATATTAGCCCTATGGTTTTGAGGCGGATTTCCATTGCTTGTACAGATACATTATACAGCTGTGCCATTTGACTAATTATGGCTTCCTGTCTAAGCTTAGGCTTTAATCGACAAAATGCCACTTTTACTCTACCATAGGGCATGAGTAGAGCCGCACCAAGAGAATCAGCCTCTCGCTCAGTTCTTATATCAGAATCAGAGGAGGTTTTGCTTGCTAATTCATCTATTTCTTTGTAGTAATCCTGGTGTATCATCCAATGAGCAAGCTCGTGAGCCAATGTGAATCGGAGCCGTTTTACTTTGTTTTCAGCTAAAAGCCTGCTGTCAATAAGAATGGTTCCTGATTTTGCAAAACTGGCTTCATATCGCTTTAGCTGTGTATCATACACTGGGATAATGCTATCCTCGAACACAGTGATTCCATGAATTGTTCCTTTTTTTGAAAGATTGCGATATTGAACAATGATTCCAAAGTGAAATTCGATCAGTTCCTCTATGGGTATTTCGCATGGCTCGCCACATATAAGTTCCTCTTTGTAGTGTTTAAGGGCGTTTTGCGCCAGTGTTTCAATTGCCTTTGGCTTATAGTTTTTAAGCATCTACTGACCTCCTTCACCTCGGTTTTCTTTTAATCTTCTCATGAAATCTTCCCATTCTTCATCAGTGGCATCCAAATCCTTGGCAACACGCAGAGCAATTCGAACAATTGCATTTTCTTGAACTGTTTCTGCAATATCCAATGGTAATGGATTGGATGTTTTTGTCTGGGCAGCTAAGTCATATAGCTTGTCTGTTTCATCTTTGCTGAGAATTAGGGCATCAGCTATGCTTTTTAAGACTTCGCCGGAAGGAGCCGCTTTTTCATTGTTTTCCATGCCAGAAACAAAAGTGGCAGATATCCCTATCTGCTTAGCAAATGCCCTAAGAGTTACTTTTCGCTCCAGTCGTTTCTCCCTAACATATTCACCGAATGTAACCTTCATATCAAGCTCCTTTCTGAGATATTGTTCACCATTTGGTTTACACTTCTATTTTAACAACCAAACATACGATTTACAAGTATATATGATAAACAAAAAAGAGTTGTCAGTTTAATCCGACAACTCTTTTATAATCACGTAAATTACTTTTGTTCTATTTTATTAAATGGACTTAGATCAATAAACAGATCATCACTTGCAACATCCGCAATTTCCTTGTTCAGTAGTTCAAGTAATTCTTCTTGTCTTGGTTGCCCCAGTGTAAGCCGATACAATGAAAGTATCTTGATAAGTCTTAAATATTTTATTCGGTCTTGGCTCATGGGATACATAGGCACAATCCGTTCTATTTTAACAGTTTCAGCTTCATCTCCAGTTAAACACCAGTATGGAATTAAGTCTGAGAACTGTCCTTTTTCCTGTTTGGAGGCTTTTTCAAACATTGCATCCCACGTTGGTTCAGCACCATATTTATTAGCAATATTCTGCCTTACAGCCAGACACTTGTAGCGGTTGATCCTTCCTTCTCGCTGTTCTAAATCAACGGGATTGGAAGGTAGGTTCCAGTGCATGACCTTTCTGCAGTAAAAATGAAAATCCAAACCCTCCTGCCCGATGGATGTTGTAGCGAGTACAAATGGTCGAAAGGGTGAATTGAAGGCCTTTCTGATTTTTTCGGTTCGGATGACATTCTCATTACTGATACGTGCATTAAAATATCCCACAGCAAAATGTGTACGCATACGTGCTTTTTCATGCTCTACTCCTGTAAAAGATTCCATGGTATCAACTTGCAGGGATGCGGTGTCCGCAAATGAGTTGATGATAGCATCGGCAAGATCTACTCCAGTTTCACCAAGAATGTGCGCATACTCATCTAAAACAGCCTGAAGGTTTCCATCCACGCAATAACGAAATACCGCTTCATAGTAAGTATCATCCTCGCGGCTTCCATAGAGTAAGTCGAGTATTGCGGAACTTTCCGCTTTATTGAAGAGGCTGACGAAAATCTCTTTTGCAATACGCTCTGCTTGCTCAGTATTGCTTTTCAAGAGACGAAACGCACAGATGGCCGGAGAACCAATAGCCATATTGACCAGCGTATCCGCTGCACCTGTTGGAATGGCGGTGGGTGCTGCAAATTGTCGATTATCCAAGGCTTTGATTACTTCTATCAGTGCTTTTGCACCAGCAACGCCGCTTTCACTTATGCCATACTTATTTTTAATAGCATCTAACTTTGGTGACAACTTAGCGGTAAGGTCTTTTCGTATCTGACGGATATCACAGCCGATATAATCAGCAGGGGAATAGAGCCGTGCCAAAGTATGAGAAACCAGGCACAGAATGTCCTCACTTTCATTTTTTAAGCGACTAATGCCGTACCTGCGTTCTTCTCTTGTGGCAAAATATCCCCGTCCACGTTTTTTCTTTGCATTATGAAATAATTTGCCAATGGTCATTCGTTCTGCTTCATAAGAAAGCATAACCGAAAGCATTCTTGGAACCATTTCCCATGAAGAAAATACCAGCACCTTAGAGTAATCTTTATTTTTATCAAATACACTCCCGGTACGGTAATAAGCCTTTGATGGAGGAATCCAAAGCAGGTTTTCTGCACCATTTTTCCCATTCTCAAATACCACCTCTTTTAGTTTTGTAAGGCGTGCATTGTTTGAAGGAATAGGATTGTAGCCGTGAATCGAACTTTTTTTAAGCAACAAATATTTACTATTCGCACCCTTTACCAAGTCTAAATGTTGACCCGATGCAAAATAGTCCGTTATCTGCTTCTTGAGTTGGTAACTCTCCATAAATGAAAGTAAGTAAGGGGCTGATTTCACATAATCAATCGGAACATTTCTATACCGTGGAGGGCGTTTACTGTTCTTACTCATATCATCCAAAATTGACTGCATAGCACTGTAGGAAATAATATCACCCTCAGATATGCTGATTTCAGTTGCTCCGCTGTCATCTATAATTCCACTGTTAAACCGTTCTGTTCGGCAGACTCCTTGATACAATACATCCTCAGCAGTATTCTTTTTTGCAATCAACACGGTCAAATTTTCTTTGGATATTTCACACAAAGCATTGGAGTAATCCATCCATACCCCATGAAACTGCTTGAGCTCGTGATCTGAATAAAAAAGAAATCGCATAACTTCCATAAATTCACGATAATGCTCAGTACTCTCATCAGCATTGATTTCCTCCAAAGTAGAGTATGGTTTATATGGTGTGGCGGACAAAAGAAGCACCTTTGTGTCAGCATTCTGGAGAAATTGACGACTGAGCATGCCCTGTTCATCATCAGAGGGGGAAATCAGATCTCGAAAGCGTTGGAACTCATCCATGATAACTAAATCAGGATCCAGCTTATCCAGGCTAATCTGTGCAAATATCTTGCGCAATGCATTCAATAGTGGCCTTGAATCCCTCTTTCTCGAATGGTTTTTTGATGTGCAATTATCTATGATTGATTCAATGAGACCCTCAGTCGCCGTAAGCCGCTCGGTTAATTCCTTGCCCATTTCAGCGATGTAATTACTGCCGCCACTATCGCACTCTGTTACAAGGCTCTCGTAATACCCTACATAATAGCGATCCCACCATTTTTCAGCATCATATGCAAAAAAGCGTGAAAGTTGAGAATGCAATTCTTTAAATACAGGCAGCCTTCTTATATGTGCATACATAAGTGCTCGTTCTTCCTGATTTCCACAACCAGAGGTCATGGAAAAAGAGGTTGCCGGTGTCAACGGAATCAGCTGTTCATAGCTGTGTTTTGAATTTCTATTTTGATAGATTTTCAGATGCTGCATCGAAAGCCTGCTTTCAGAAACGTTCATCAAGTCAGCAATCCCTAATTTTCGTGCATTTTGGTTGGCAATGTTGATATTAGAACAAACATAAATCACCTTAAAGTGATCATCTTGTTTCTCATGTTTATGCCAATTAGCCACCTGCCGTATCACATCGCTTGCGATGATAGTTTTTCCAAGTCCAACTTCATCGGCGAGGAGGATTCTATTCTGTCCACTTCTAAATACGGTTAAAATTCTGTCGGCGGTGGCCTGTTGAAAGTCCTTTGGTATCATTTTTTAAGCCTCCTTGCCACTATTTCAAATTGACTGTACATTGCCATAAAATCATCACCTACAATTTCAGGGTCTAATCGTTTGATAACATCCGATAGCTCTTTAATTCTTGCAGGATTTTGATGAAGAATACGCAGCATCTTTTCATACACCCCAGCGGAAAAAGCAGCATTACCCTCCAAAGGTTCTGCTTCCTGCATTATACGCAGGCTTTCTGTGGCATCCAAGATTCCTGTTTGGTAATCCTCCGATAGCATGAACGATACATAGGATAAAAACTTACCTTTAGAATCAATGATGCTTTTATATACTGCATTATCACGTTCTGTAGGTATCCCTTTGGTTTCTAGCTTAATTACAATCCTTTGCCCTTGTATAGTTAAAATATAAAACTCACTCAATTCTTTTAAAAGTAAACCCTTTAAAAGCACAGAGGTCTTTACTTCCTCTACAATATCCGGACGTTGAAGTGGAGATATTTTAACATTTTCCGAGGTTTTAAGCTGTTTTGCATCAATTTGAATATCATAAGTATTTTCATTTTGAATCACTAGTCCGCCGATAAGTGCATAGACTGTTTCTTTAAAGGCTTTATCAATGGAGTCCTTCAAGATATCAGGTTCAGAAACCTCTGGAATATTCTCGATTCTTTCATAGGGACAGTTTTCTTCAGGGATAAAGTCGCCAAAAAATGTTTTAAAACCAACACAATTTGGCTTGTACTTTAGCTTGATTAAAAACTCCACATTGTTATGAAACGCATTATGAGAAGCATTTGCTGATCCAATATAGAGATAGTTTCCCTGGGCTGTCACTGTAAAGTACAGCTTTGCATGGATATCCTGTTTGATGCCGTATTCATTATCACTTAGAACCTCTTTTGTGATATAGACTGCATCAAAGCTTTCAAGGGCTAAGGCCGTTACTGATGCTTTACGGGTTACAAGCACCTTGTTATATGGGCATTTTGAAAGCTCTCGTATGATATCATCACTTAAAAATGGTGATACTGCAAAAATGTCATATTTATGGTCAAACAGCTTCGTCTGTTCTTTGTCATGATTATCAATGCCCAAAGGCAGAAACTCATAATCCTCAAAAGGATGCTCAATATCGAAATTCTTTACGTACAAAATTTCCTCCGCTAATGTGAGGATTTTATGTCTTTTTTTCTTATCAGCATATCCCGCCACAAATTCGAGCATATCCGCCAAAGGTTGATTGCGCTTACGTTTAGTTCGCATAATTTCACCCTGCAGACAAACACAGAGATCTATGCTGTTGTCAAAAGTCAGATTACGGCTCAGAACAAGAAGTTTTATGTACGCCCTCCCATCTTCATTCTTATATTTTATAAACCACAGCTTGGGATGGAAGTTCTGTTTATTTTTTAATTTCACCTCGAATACGCTGTTTTCTAACAGGGAATAGACACTCTGTATTTTTTGCGGCAGTGCGATGCCACCGGCATTGCAGAAAATAGCAATATTATCACTACTCTTTCGAATCGCCTCTAAAAGATAGAAAGGACTCTTCATTGCATCAGAGTCGGCTTCCTCAAGAAGACCCAGTGATACAGGTATCCCAAGGAGAGCCTCAAGATCGAGGGAATAGGTCAGCCCAACCGCAAAATCCAGTGCATATCCTTGTTCTGGCATCAGTAGCTCACCGTAACTCAAACGATTATGTGCTGCATCAAACATGGCCATACTTATCCCTCCAATCCCATAATAATGTCTCTGATAATTGTCTTGGCGGTGCCAAAGCGAAAATCAAGCCTGTAAAAGTGAATAGGTCTGTCGTAATTGTATCTATATTCCGCAGGCTTATGCAGCTTTGCACGATCACCTTTTACCGTTTTTTCTCTAAAAATAATCAATTCATCTATCTTTTCCAGATGACCACTATATGTAAGCTCCATGAAATCCTTACAAAATCTTTGAGTTGAATTATTGCAAGTGATACGAGATAGAGTAGCCTCCAAATCAAATTTACGGGCTATAAATGCATTTCTCCAGTTTTCCCATTCCTGAATCATTTCTATATCTTCATATTCCGAAAAAATCACATTATATCGGATATGGGCACCAATAATGAAGTCAGAAAAATCCCGGGCCAACAGGTAGTCCCGCTTGATTGAAGCAGGCAAAATATTAATTGGCATTTCATCAAAGCTATTGCAATCGAGCTTATTTTTCACCAAGAAAGCAAGGAGCGTATCCTTGCTTGCAATTGCTTTACTGATTTTATCAGCCAAATATTCTGCTTCTTTTTTCGTTAGAAGGATAGAGGCTTTATTTTCGAAATCGTAGTCAGGGGAGATGGGGGAGAATAAAACTGTGTCACTTCCGATTGCAGCACTATCGTCAAAGGTTTCTCCCTCTGTTTTGATCTCCAAATCTTTTTTTTGCTTTGCAGTCTTTGCAGTTATCGTACAGGCTGCCGCCATAGAAACTCCGCTAGCTCGAATGATTTCAAATGTTCGAAGTCCATTCCAATAAATACTGGACGGCTTCATTTTTACTGCCCTTTTTTGTCTGAGTGCATTCTTCCCGATAATGCCAGTTTCTTCACTTTTACTGTTTTTAAGTAGTGTTTCCACCAGCTTGTCCTCAGAATTATTAATCCAGCGCAAAACCTCACGACCGCCGGATAGGTTTTGATTGCCGGCACGATTAAATAAGTAAGGAATCAAAACAAAGTACTTTGCCCTGGTTTGGATGGTTGAAATACCCGGGAACAATATATCTGCATAGGCATCACGAATCACGCCAATTCCTAATTCATCCAGAGCTGTTTGTGTTCCGAGAAGCTTCAATGTGGCAAGAATTTTATTTCGTTCCTCTTTTGAAAAATCTATAAATCCAATTTGCATCGGTATCACCCCACTTAATTCCATCTTATTTTTATCTGGTGTATCTATTTTCTTATGAAGCCTCTAACTCTTTTAATCTTCTTAATATTGCTGCAAACACTCCATTTTGAACACAACTCGCCCATAACCCATCGCAAAATCGTTCACCACGGATATAGGCCGTTAAGACTGCCAATATCAGTTCTGTATTTGCAGTAGCAATTACCTCTATCAATTCATCATCGACTGTACACCCATAACTTGCAAGGGTATCGTGATAGTTATAATCCATAAACCCCAGATCATATGGTAGTTCCGTAAATTCAATAAGCGTTTTATCATAATTAGGATAAGGCATTATGATTGTACCATCTTTTTGTTTTCTGCCGCTCCATTGGTAAGTAGGGTTGCTCTCGAAATACTCCATATATGTGTAAAGTGGCAAGAATGGTCTGCATATAGTTTGAAATTTTTCACAGAGATCAAAAATCTGCTGCTTTTTAGGAATAACGGCTACCCAATCCTCCGGAATTGAATGATAACCATATACAATCCCTGCAAGCCCCCCTGCAACAGCTCCAACGGTATCTGTGTCATCACCTAAGTTTACGGCTTTTAAAATACAATCGTGGAAGTTATCAGTTGTCAAAAGACACCATAGGGCAGCCTCCAATGTATCCACCACATACCCGCTTGAGGATATCTCAGTTTCTTTCAGTTTTTGAATTTCTCCACCCAACACTCGCTGAAAATGCACCAGCTCATATTCATCTTTATAAATATTTTTGCATTCATCCATCATACGATGATAGGCTTTTTCTTTAGAATATCCCTTGATTAGCTCACAGGTCAGCTGTACATAAATCCCGCAAGCAATTAGCGTTCTTTCGTGGGAATGAGTAAGGCGCGAAACATTATGGACAATTTCAAATCGCTCTTGCTTTTTCATTCCAAACGTATAGAAAGCAAGTGGCAATATGCGCATAAGTGAACCATTTCCATTGTCATACTCACTACTTCCACCGCATTCAAGAGGTGATGTTCCACCGGCGAACCTTCGGATTGCCGTCATAGTTGTTCTGCCGATATCAAACATCTCCCCATAAGGTGTCATATATCCAGTATCTGCCCAGTCGAGAAATTTTGCGGCGATATCATCGTAAGAGAGACCACTATTCAGACTATCTACAAGACAAAGTGTCATAGAGCTATCATCAGACCAAGTCCCTCTCGGCTGATTATGGGAGCCATAATCTCTCATAGTAGTAACTGGGTTGGATTTTAGTTCGTAGCGACTCATAAATTCAACTGGAACACCTAAAGCATCTCCGACAACAAGCCCTACAATCCCCCCAAATATTTTGTTTCTCATAATAATCACCGCCTTGGCTTACTTTTTGCTCTATTTTCATAATCCTTGTCAATTTCTTTTTTCCAATCAGCAGATATGTTTCTAGAAACACGCAGTTGGCTGATTGCTTCAGACATTACATTAAAATTGATCTCTGTCCCTTCACTGTCAGCATGGTAGTTCGCTGCACGGTCAGCACGTATTCCAAATCGTCCGGCTTCAGCAATGGCATCAATATTCGCCCCTAAAAAGATAAACTCCCAGCCGTATTTATCCTGTTGTCTAAGAATTTGCGCCTTAATTTTGTCATAACTATATTCTCGGCTTGCATTCTCCTGTCCGTCCGTTGTAATTACAAACAATACTTTTTCAGCACGCTCATCTTCTGCGGTATTTTTTTGAGCATTTCCTATTTTATGAATAGTCTTGCCAATTGCATCAAGCAATGCTGTTGTACCTCGGACAAAATACTCTTTTTCCGAAATAGAACGAACACCCTTAAGTGGGATTCGATCATGGAGCAACTCATATTGGTCATCAAATAAGACTGTTGTAATCACAGCTTCTCCGCACTCTTTTTTCTGTTTTGAAAGCATGGCATTATAGCCACCGATAGTATCACTTTCCAATCCACCCATAGATCCGCTTCGATCCAAAATAAAAACAAGTTCCGTCAAATCTTTTTTCATTGTAGTATCCTCCTAAAATTTATTGTAAATTGAGGATATCACAATGATTCTTCTATGTGGTCGCCAGCTATGCGACATATTATACTTCTTCTTTAACGGTAAAAAGATAAACTTTATCTTTTCTTAATAAATCTTGCCCACTCCAAATCTCTATGCTATTGCTATGTTTATGATTAAAAGACGTAACAAACCGTCCTATTGCATTCGAGGTTTTAACATCATTGCAGTACATACATAAAAATTTATAATAATTGCACAGAGCTTCAGGCTTGATAATAGATTTGCTCTTGCAATTTAATAGAGAGAATACATCTTTATTTAGCTGATTTATCTGTTGGGCACCAAAGACATCCTTGCCTCCAGAGGGAATATTGGCTTTGACTTCACAGATAAATGGAAATTCACCATGGTATTCAATATCGAATCCGTTGCTGTTGGCACTAGTGCTTTGAATGCCTTTTTCGATTTCTAATCTATCCCTTTCTCTTAGCTCCAAGATATCGCATATTAGGCTGCTTGCCATGATAGTTGTTTCATAGGTAATAAGGTTGTTGATATTTGTTACAGCCATTTTTAACTGTGACAGCTTTTCCAGTGAAAAATCAGAATAATAATCTTTGTCTGTTTTCCAGAAATCATTCCAAAAATCATTGAATTCTTTCTTTAAGTACATCCCTCGTTCTACTTGTACAGCTGGTTTCGTACAAGGCAAAGCTGTTTGCTCTAAAGTACAATCGCAATCTACGTAGTTCTTAATGGGAGGTGTAGTTCGATTTAGCTTTCCAGCCAAGGCTAATTGGCGGCAAGCGGCATTAATACCTTGTTGAGCAGCCCCGACCCCTAAGATATAATCTGTAAGTTCTCTATCCGATTGATAGTTTTTCACCTTCAAAGCTTGAAGAATTTGTTCCTTAATCCCCATAATTACGACACCCCCAGTAGGGTTTGATCAAAGGCAAATAAAGCCTCATTCACTTCATGAATGTTATAAATTTCGTTTACGATAAAATATTCAATAATAATGTCAAATCTGTTACTGCGTGACAATGCAAATCCTGCTGTCATAAGGAAATCTTTCGTTTCATCCAGTGACAGTTCCAGTGCCAAAGCGAATGCTAATATTGTAGCCTTGCTTGGTTTATAATTTTTATCGCTTCTAATTTTTGAAAACAGTTTGCGGTCAATATTGGCTTTCTTATATGTTTCCACATCTGTTTTTACTTTCTGGTCGATAAGCCTAAGCAGACGCTCCGAGAAGGTATCGTCAAGCTGGTTGATAACTTCGTCAAGAGAACGCTTGTTTTTATTAACCTCCATATCAGCCATCATGCAAGCATCTGCTTCAACAGGCACCTCGCCTATATAAAGCTGATTTTCTTCCTCATGAATACTCCGACGGCGGTATCGTTGCTCATTCTCATCTACATAGTTGTCATCAATATATTGCTTGATACTGGAAAAAAGCTTTTTAGAAAAACCGAAGGCCGATTTATCAAATACAACAAGATAAACCTTCATATCGTTATTCAAAAGAAATTCTCCAATTGTCCCTACTGCTACCTTAAGTGCTTGATCCTTGGGATATCCATATCCCCCTGATGAAATGAGGGGGAAGGCTATGCTTTTTAAGTGATGTTCCTTTGCTAAATTCAAGGAATTTATGTAACAACTGCGAAGCATGGCTTCTTCATTTTCTGAACCACCACTCCAAATGGGGCCAACAGTATGTATCACATATTTAGCCGGCAGTTTGTATCCCTTTGTTATTTTGGATTGACCTACTTCGCATCCTCCTAAAGATTGACACTCATTAAGTAGCGAAGAACCGGCTACACAATGAATAGCACCATCAACACCGCCTCCGCCCAGCAAGGAACGATTTGCAGCATTTACAATTGCATCTGCCTTTAACTTTGTTATATCATTTCGTATAATTTCTAACGGCATTGAGTTCCTCCTGTCGCAAATTTGTTTTGTTGAAAAACTGCTTCAAATATGCTAAGTAATATATTCTTAAGCATCTCCATCTATATCTTCTGCACTTTTATCAATCCAGTTTTCACCGGCATACTCGCCAATTTGTTTTGCCAGTTTTGCAACATACGCAGCAGCATTTTCCTCTGTAGCATACCAAATCATAGATTGTCCAAAACCATAGGTTCGTTTTTTAGCAGTAGGTGCATCCCAAATATACCGATGTCGTTCGCCTTGAGGGAGCAACACGCAATTTTCTTTATTAGCTAGCACATTAAATTCTTGATTGTATCCGCTATCAAATTCAGCATTTTGATAGGTTCTATATACGGTAGCGTCCTGATACCATCCGATAATAGAAGTTTCATTTAAATCTGTTGTTGCACACCAAACGACCAAAACACCATCTACACAGTCATCTTTTTTTAAAAGCTCACAGCCGTCTATTTTTTCAATATGCAGATCATTGCGTTTAGTTTTTGATGTGGTTTTCGTTTCTACAAAACCAAGACAATAATCCTGACCATCATCAAATTGAATCGCCGCAAAATTGTATTGTTCATTGCCAAATCCATTTTCATTTACGTAACTTCCACCGTTATACGGGACATCCTTTTGGCTTGCTCCTTTATAATATTTCATTGCGGAAATTTTACAAAAAAGTACTTTCATTCATATCACCTCTGTATGCAACTATAGTATAAAACCATACAAATTCCATAATACCTTTAGTTTACCGTTCTAAATGTAGTGCAAGCCACTTTAATAGGTAAGGCCGATCATTATTTTGCGGAACCTCAAACCATTCAGAGCATAAAAAATATTTCTTTCCATGCACTGTAATTGGTGTGGAATAGTATCTTGCCGGGTGCATGCCGTTTGTCCCTTCACTTAGCATTAGCAATGGATACTGAATATCAAAAGTTTCTTTTGAATACTCCTTGGTTTGCATTAACTTTATTTCTTCTTCGGATACCATTCCATCTTCCAGTAGTTGTCTCAGTTCCGTACGTACGATAGCCCCAATTTTCATTTCATTAAAACGGTCAGTACCAGTCATTTTCTCTATAGAATCTGTCAGGCAAGCATCGTTTTTCGGTTTCCGTGACATACCTGTAACCCTTGTACGCTTATCTGCAAAAAGATTATACATCTGTAGGCTGCGCATAAATAATTCCGATGTATCAGCCACATCATCTAAAATATCGACCACCGGCTCTAATATCTTACTCTTGAAATCCTCGTTACAAATAATTCGTACATGAAAATCCATGTCAGCTTCTTTAAGCAAATCTTCTATCTCCGGTAAGATTTTTTCTAAATCTGCATACACCGCAGGATTAATTTTAGGAGATGCAAACACGATGGTACCAGCTGTTAATCCCAGATATCCATAGGTACACATGGCTGTCCGCAAGCATTTCTTAATAACCCTTGCAACCGTTTCCTCTCTGGAACCATAATTTAGTCCAAATTCATGGAATGCCACATCTACAGCATGTACCTTTATCTCATCGTTATCAAAGCCTATTCCTATTACATCAACCTCTGCCTGTGCAATTATTTGAAACACGCTGCTACTACCTTTGTAAAGATCATATTGATAAAGCTGTTTGAAGCGTTCTTCCGACAAAAGTTTTAGCTTCTCTATCTGTTCTATACCTTTCAGTTCCCATTTAGAGGAAGGCTTCCAGTTCGTCTGTACTATTTGACATTCTTTTATATGTCGAAGCCATGAAAGGATTAGAGATTCTCCCATTTCAATTTTCATTTAATCGCCTGATTACGGCTTCACCTCTCTTTCACAAATAATTTAGTCTAACACTGCTTTGGCAAGTTCCTTATATTCTTCCTTAACATACTCAGGACCAAGGATGCTAATTTTACCGGCAAATCCAAACACCCAGCCATAAAAGCGAGGACTCACTTGTATTTCTACGGTGGCTTTAAAGTGTGTACTTCCTAAAGTGTTTGTTTCAACCTGCTCGCCGAACTTGTCAACAATAACGCTCATAAGGTCGTTGGTACATTTCAACTCTACATCCTCACATTTACCATCAAACATTTCAAATACCTGATTGGCATAAACAGAAGGATCAAAATCGTCTGGGCTTGGCACTGCATCCACTGTAGTAACCTCCGGCTTTTCAATACGATCAATTCTAAAGGTGGCAATCTTTTTATGCTTTTTACTGTATCCCACCACATAGTAGCGATCATCACTCCAAAAGGTTGTTAAGGGGCAAAGCTCGTACAAATATCCACGATTTTTGTACACAAGCTTTTTGTCTGGATTGTATTCCAAATATTTAAACTCCATCCACTTCCTTGTGCGAATAGCCTCTTGAATTTTATCAACGGTATAATAAATTTGCTCGTTTCCCGGTTTTATAATTCGTTCTGTATAAACCTCTCGTTGTAATTCTTCACATAGCTTTTTACTCGTCAACTTCCCAATTTTATCTATCAACTGCTTACTCTTCTTAGTTGTTATAAATTTAGAGGAAGCAACGGCATCTACAAGCATTTTAAGTTCTGGAAGTTCAAGTTGCCGGTCTCCAATAAAATATTTATTTGGAGAGGAACGGACAGTAATAACATCTATTCCGGCCTCAACCATTAAAGCAACGTCTGCATTGATGGTTGTGCGGTGTATTTTAATGCCTTCAGACTCCAAATATTCCATAAGTTCTGTAGAGGAAACCTGATGCGACTCATCGGAATTCTCATGTAGATATTTTAGAAGGTACAGGATTCTTGATTTCTTTTCCATTTGCTTCACCTCCACTTGTTTGATTTCTGACTATATAACCTTATAAATATTTTTTAAAATTTTCCGCTTGCTCCAAAACCTCTTTATAAACATCATCAATGGTGACTGGCGGATATCCATACTCATCAAGCAGTATTATTAAATCCACTTGTAGATTAGCCTTGATATCTTCTCTGGTTGACCAATCGGTATATCGTGCTTTATCATCAACAATTGCTTTAATTTTCTGCGAAAGCTCCTTCATTTTTCCATCAGGATATTCAAACTCATATTTTCTAGCAACGGCTTTCAAGATGTCATAAAACGCCTTTTCCTCATAATCAATCCCCATGCTTTTGAAAGAGTCTTTTTCTACTTTCAATTCCTGTAAAAGTGTAGCCAGTTGCTCTGCAATATCATCAAGTACTTCATTTGCATAGGCTTCATCTCTACGACGGTTATTATAATCATCAACTATTTTTTTCAGCCGTTCAGCAAATTCAACGCCCATAATTTTATTCACTCTTTTAAATTCTTCAATTGCTTGAGAAAGAAGTCTTTGAAGTATTTTAACCTTGGTGTTTGGCAGTTGTATTGCATTGATTTTATCCATATACTCATCGCTAAAAATATCAATGGAAATATGTTTACCGGTTTCAAATAGTTCTTCTATCCCATCTGATTGGATTGCTCCTTCAAGCAATTTTCGCACCCGAGCATTCATCTGTGCTATATCAGGGGCATCGCCTTTTGTAAGTTTAAATAAAACAGATCGTACAGCAATGTAGAAGTGGATATAGTCCTTATCCTTATCAGAGAAGGCATCACTGGCACTGCAAAGATTAAATGCTTGCTTCATTCTTTTCACTGCTGCCATAAATCTAAGTTCCAGCTCTTCCGAGAGCTGAACATATTCAGTAGCCCGATTCAGGCATTCAAGCTGCGCTTTCGGTGAGCCATAGAAAAAATCATGACTATTGAAATTATGAAACATCTGTGAGAGAATCTCCAGCTGATCTTTAACAATAGTTATTGATTGCTCAACCCCCTCAAACTCCTCTGTCTCAAAGTTTGTATATTTTGCAAGGGCCTTGTTCATGTTGTTTTTAATACCGATGTAATCCACAATTAATCCTTTATCCTTGCCCTCATAAACTCTGTTGACGCGCGAAATGGTCTGTATGAGAGTATGCTGCTGGATAGGCTTGTCAATATAAATTGTATCAAGGCAGGGCACATCAAAGCCGGTTAGCCACATATCAACAACAATAGCAATTTTAAAATTTGAGTGTATTTGCTTAAACTGTCGATCAAGCTCTTTTCTATCATCTTTTGTACCAAGCATATTGTAAAGATTTTCTTCATCATCTCTGTTTCGAGTCATTACCATCTTTATCATTTCTATAGGCTTTAACTCTTTTTTCTCTTTATTAGTCAATTCCACGCCATCTGGGCAAATTTTTTTCTCTGCCCACTGAGGCCGCATTTCAATAATTATTTTATACAAGTCATAAGCAATATACCGGTTTGAGCAGACAAACATTGCCTTTCCTGCAACAGTTGCCCCTTCTTCTACACGGGTCTCATAGTGGTTTATAAAATCTTTAGCAACTTCCCTAAGTCTGTCAGGGTCTCCAATAATAACATCGAGCTTTGCAACAGCTTTTTGACTTTCCTCAATTTGATATTCGTTGGCTCCTTCCAGCTCACACTGAGCATAGTAATCTTCTATCTCTTTGACCTTGGCCTGGTCAAGTGTTACCCTGGCAGCTCTGCCATCATAAACAAGGTTAACTGTAATGCCATCCTTAACTGACTCAGTCATTGTATAAGCATCCACAATCGCCCCAAACACTTCAATAGTTCCGTCAACAGGCGTGCCGGTAAATCCAACATAAGTTGCATTAGGAAGAGAATCATGCAAATATTTAGCAAAACCGTATTTTCGTTCGACGCCCTTGTCAGTAACTCGCACCTTTTGATCAAGGTTAATTTGTGAACGATGGGCTTCATCAGAAATACAAATAACGTTATATCGATCCGTTAAAAGTTCTGTATCTTCGGTAAACTTCTGAATCGTTGTCAGATAAACACCACCGCTTTCTCTTCCTTGTAGCTCCTCCCTTAAAGTTTCACGGGAATCAATGCTCACAACAGTGTTGTCTCCTATATATGTTTTTGATGCAACAAATTGTTTTGAAAGTTGGTCATCAAGATCTGTTCTGTCTGTTATTAGCAAAATTGTGGGGCTATTAAAGTGCGTGCTTTTCATAAGCAGACGAGTTAAAAACAGCATCGTGAAACTCTTGCCGCATCCAGTAGCACCAAAATAAGTACCACCCTTACCGTCACCTTCAGGGCGCATATGTTCTTTAATATTCTCAAAAAGCTTTGAAGCAGCAAAGTACTGAGGATAACGACATACTACCTTTACATCCCTATCAGAGCTGTCAGGGAAATAAATGAAGTTCTTAACCACTTCAAGTAAGCGGTCTTTTTTGAATAAGCCTTTAACCATGGTTACAAGGGAACTGATACCATCAAGCTCCTTATCATCATGGTTAATTTTTCTCCATGCATAAAAAAAGTCATATGGTGCAAAAAATGAACCGTACTTGTTATTTGCTCCATCACTGATTACAATAAATGCGTTATATTTGAATAGTTCGGGAATATCTCGCTTGTATCTAACCGTCAGTTGGGTATAAGCATCCATGATTGTTGTGTTTTCTTTCACCGCACTTTTGAATTCAAGTACAACCAAAGGAATTCCGTTAACATACACAATACTGTCAGGAATGCGTCTCTGGCTGCCCACACCCTCAATTTCAAATTGATTTACAACTTTAAAATTGTTATTTTTGCTGTCATTAAAATCAATAAGCTCAATATAAATATCCTTTTTACTTCGATCTTCACGGTTGAAAATGAAGCCATCACAAATCATTTTAAGTGCAGTTTTATTCGCCTCATAAATGGTTCCAGAGATATTACGCAAAGACAGAATAATACTTTCAACCTCGCTTTTTGTAATATCCTCTTTCGCATATTTAGACATAAGAAAATCCCTGAGGTCATCAATCAGGAGCACCTCAGTCCGTTCCCTATGTATTTGTTCACCAGTCAGATGAATATAATTTTCATCTTGCAACAGCTCCATGATGGATAATTCCAATGCACTTTCGTTGAAATTTATCATTGCGTCCTCTCTTTCTGAAAGACAAGCTCTCTGATTTTTTATTTCTTTGTAAATTTACCAATTTCCTTTAGCCCTGGAACAAGTGCTATCGCTGCCAGAGCTATCCCGCCAACAGTCGTGCCTGCTTCCCGTACTTTTTTAGCTCTTTCCCTGCGACATTTGTCACAGTATTTGCCTTTATTGTTGCTTGGCAGTTCACAAGCACATGCTTTGTTCTTGCAATATTGAATAATCGGTATTTCTGTATTACCTGCTTTTTTAATCTTCTTTGCCTTCATCTTCGACACCACCTATCAGCATATTTGCTATATGATATTCAAGTTGTTTTGTCTCATCAAATGTTGTAATTCTATTTGCAATCATTGAAAATTCATCAACAACTCCAATTTGTTTAGTTACTAAGTTCCCATTTAATAGTAGCAAGGTATCTCTTTTATTCAGCTTATTGTCTGTTATAAAGTCCCTAAACTGTACTAAACATTCTTTGCTTGACTCATATTCACCTAACATCGCATAACCTTCGCATTCGATTTGGACGGCATTTGTGATTGAAATCAGTGCCTGAAAAGAATCAGCTGCTTTTGTATCAATATCTCTTTGTCCCTTAAAATCAACAAGAAGTTGACCAAACGACTTTTGTGAGTGCTCTGAAACATCCTGCAAGTTATGTGCAAAATTTTTCATTAACACTCGCTTAGAATCCGTAGCGGAATTCACCACATTCAATACTGCAACTTCTCTTAATTTTGTGTTCTGTATTCTGCGAGCTTGCAACAGCTTATCTCTTGAGCTTTCTGCCATAGCAATACGGTCATTTTGCAACTCTATGTGTATTTGTTTTATCGCATCTCCTACATACTCAATCTCATCTAAAATCTGAGCCATTGCCGCATGAGTATTTAGATGTCCAAGTGACTGTGATAGATCCGGTGTAAGTTTCAATTCTTCAAGTCGTACTTGTTTGACAATACCTGAAGCATCCCTAATCGTTGGAAGTATTTCTCCATTTTTATCAATCGAGAACCTATACAAACCTTTTTTAATCATTTCTTTAACATAAGCATCCATATCGGCAACTAAAATAGTTTCCTTTGAGGCCATAGATTGTATAGTATCGGCTAAAGAAGGGAAGACCGTTCTAATATTTTTCCAGCTTCCAAAATAGTGCATAAGACTTTTGTTGTCCTCGTTTGAGATAACACTAAGATTTTCCCTATTTGGGTTCCATTCCGCAATATCATATTGAAAGTTTGGAATTACCTCAAACTTATCCTGCACGCTTATAGGCAAGGAAGGGTTATCACTAACATATCCGCAATGGGGACATGTTGTAGCTTTATTTGAAATTTTTGTACCACATTCAGGGCAAAGTATTAAACTCATATTACTTTCCTCCTTTTTCTTGCCTATAAATGATAATTTAGAAGCACAAGCATACTTCTTATATAGAGAAATGTTTTGCAATAATGTTAATAATGCTTGGCATATAGGAACCCTAAACGAATTGTTATCCGTTAAATACGGAAAAGACCATAAGCACTTAGCAAATGGGAAGATTCCGTTATACGGTTCAGGCGGCATTATGCGCTTTGTTTCAAAAGCTCTATATAATAAAACTTCTGTCCTAATACCCAGAAAAGGTACTCTCAGTAATGTAATGTATGTAGACGAACCCTTCTGGTCTGTAGATACAATGTTCTATACTGAGATCCCAAAACCATTTGCAGCAAAGTTCATCTACTATTTTGTCAAGAGCAAAGACCTCGTAGGCATGGATACTGGTTCAGCTGTGCCAAGTATGTCATCAGAAATTATTCACTCTATGGAGCTTGCAATCCCGGATGACAATACCCTTATTTGCTTCGATAATCGTGTGCAACCGTTATATAACGCCATTAAACTGAATACTCAAGAAATACACAAATTAGAAGCTATGCAGGAAGTGCTTTTGTTAACGCTGTCAAGCCGCTAAATTATCATTTATCTTTCTTTTCAGCTCTATCCTATCGCTGATTATGTTATATGCCTTTACTATATCTTTTTGTTTGTCAATATGGGGAACAGGTAGCTCTACTTGGCAAAGCTCATCCCAATCAAAAATCTCCCTGACGCTTCCATGGGATTTGTACCTTGCATAACGGTCAAACTCTGGCCTTGAAAACCAAAGCATAAGGTATTGGGGATCCAGCTGCTTTGTATCTGTAACTTTGAAAACAAAATAAGAGCTAGATATTATGCAATCATCTTCATTTAAGAACGCTATAGATACCTTTTCACCATTACGTGATGTAACCGGACCATAAGCGAACTGTCCAGTTCGAACAATTTTATAATTTGATAAATCCGTTCCAATTATATTGGCGATAGATGGAATAAACCTTTTACTGATGCTCACACCTAAAAGGTTGTTTATAGATAAGTCTTTATTACGCTCATCAACCGGCTCTATATAATCGCCTAATACTTTGTAATTGTCTTTCACTTAGCCACCTCATCCGATATATTTTCTGTGAGCAATCTTAACATTGCTCTGCTTAACCATTGCATATTGTAAAGTTGTATCTATTTTTTGATGCCCTAATAGCTGTTGTAATTGCTCTATGGGCATACCTTTGTCTATGGCTGTTGTTGCAAGTGTCCGCCTGAATTTATGCGGATGAACCTTTGGAATGTTCAGACGCTTTCCGAGATTACGCAACCTAACTTCGACACCACTGATCTGCAACCTACTGTATGGCGCTATTAAAGAAACAAATAGAGCAGGATTATTATCCGTACGGCTTTGGATATAATTTTGAAGGTGTATTTTTGTTCTGGCATCAAAGTAGACCATTCTTTCTTTCTGCCCTTTACCAAAAACAACACATTCCCGCTCAACATAGTTTATATCATCACGATTAAGTAGTACCATTTCGCCCACACGCATTCCGGTGGAAGAAAGCAGGTCTATAATTGATAAGTCTCGCAGGTTTGTACAATTATCTCGCATAAGCTCCAAAGCCTCGTCAGTATAGGTTTCTTTTACCTGCCTGCCGGTTTTCACCTTACGAATACGTCTTACAGGACTTTTGATAATATAATCTTCATCTTCAAGCCAAGAGAAGTATGATGATAGTATTCGTCGAATATTGTCAATGGTCACTTTACTGGATTGCCTTTTGTTTTGATAGTCTGTTAAGTAACAGCGTAAATCATCAGTAGTTATGTGCTTAACCCCTTTCTCAATATCCATAAACATTGCTGTAATGGTATTTTGATAATAGGTTAGAGATTTTTCTGAACAACCCTCAACTCTTTTTGCAGATATAAAGGCTTCTGTTAATCTTTCATTTTGCTTGGTGTCACTTTCTTTTTCAATTTTGTCTTGAGCTATTTCTACATCAAATAAGCAATATACCAATACCTTATGTAGTTGCTCCATCTGCCCATTATTAAGGGATGAAAGCATCTTTTGTTCTATTTGTTCAATAAGTCTTTGTTTCATTAGTCGTTACTCCTTTTTATTTTATTTAAAGAGAACGACTTACAACGGCGATTCTTTATATTAACTTCCGCCGTTGGTAGAAGTTTGTTCTGTAAATGATAATTTAGCGGCTGCTCATTTTGACAAAGCAGCCAAAATGACTTCTTTCACTTCCCCCAATCTGTCGATTTCTATGGTATTGCTTAATATCTCTGAAAAGATTGGGGATATTTGGCTCTCAAAATTGATAGCTTTAGTAATGTCAGGCTTTATAATTTTCTCCGCTTCAAAATCTCTGGTTACAAGAGCACTAAACACAGCACCTGACGCTTTATGTTTAAGAACACTTATAACATACTTTGTTAGGCAGAAGGTAAAAAGAGGAGGGTATTTGCCTATACCTTTAAGTGCATAACAAGACTGATTCATTGCCATGGGGACACCTGCCATTGCCACATTACCAACAGTCCCGCGGCAAGTAACAAAAATCGTATTTATTGGATAAAGCTTACTGGAGCAGGCATTCAGCCCTTCATCAGATAAAGTTTTTTCGGTTTTTATGCAATACGGTGACAGTGAAATGTCTTTGGGAGTAAAGAAAGGAATCGTACCATTCCAGTAACTGTGTTCATCTGTTTGAGGGGTACCGCCGCCCATTAACTGCACTACATCAGTAAAAGGTACTTCTTCACCATATGAATCAGATACAAATTTTTCAATGAAAATTGCTTGGGCTATGCCCTCTAAATTATCATTTATCTGTCTTTTCAAAGCTATTCTGTCTGATATAGCCTTATAGTTATTCACAATACGCAATTGCTTTTCATAATCCGGAACAGATAGCTCTATCCTGCATATATCATCCCATGTTATTCCACCACGAACACTTCCATCAGTTCTCAACCAACAAACACGATCAAATTCTGCTCTTCTAAACCACAGCATTAAAAAATCTTCATTTAAAACATCTTTATCAATGATTTCAAACATTAAATATGCAGGGGATACTATAGCTGGTGATTCTTCATCATATAATGCAACCGGAAGTCTGTCATCTCTGCCAACATGCATAGGATTGCATGCAAAAATACCTTTTGAAATCAATTTATACTTACTTAAATCAGTACCTATGATATTCGCAACCGATGGCATAAAATATTTATATATGTTTATTCCGAGAAGACGTTCGGTTACTAATTCTTTGTTGCGTATATCAACTAACCTAATGTGATTACCTAAAACATCATAATTTGATTTCATAGCCCAGCTCCTTAAACACGGAAAGCAAATCCTTTTTAGACTGTTCTTCTGCAATCAACAAGTCTTTAAGCTCACTTTGCAATGCTTTCATCTTAGTATCAAAGTCGATATTCTCATCCCGATTAATAAACTCAATATATCGGCTTGGGACGAGGGTATATCCTTTTTCTGCAACTTCCTCTTTTAAAGCACTGTAGCAGAACTCAGGGACATTTTTATAAGTTTCTTCATGTCCTTCTTGCTGCCAATTATGATAGACATCCGTAATAGCCTTCCGGTCATCATCAGTTAATTCCGTATATTTCTTTTCAAAAGGACTACCCATTTGTCGTAAGTCCATGAACAAGATTTCATTCTCTCTGTTGCGATACTTTTTGATATTGCCATTTTGCTCTACTGTGCGAGCCTTTTTGTTCTTATTCAAAACCCAAAGGGTAACACTGATATCTGTGGTGTAAAACATACTTCTTGGCAGAATAATAATTGCTTCTACAAGATTGTTTTCAATGAGCTGCTTTCTTATTTTCAACTCAGTACCATCATCAGACAAAGCACCATTTGCAAGAAGAAATCCGGCAACACCGTTCTGCGATAGCTTTGAAACAATATTTAATATCCAGCCATAGTTAGCATTACTTGTAGGTGGTACTTCATAACCATTCCAACGAGGATCATCAATCAGCTCATTATCCGCACGCCACTCCTTTTGGTTAAATGGCGGATTTGCCATAATAAAGTCAGCTTTTAAGTCCTTGTGTTGATCGTTGGTAAAAGTATTCGCTGCCATTTCACCCAAGTTTGCAGATATACCACGAATGGCAAGATTCATCTTAGCCAGTTTATATGTAGTATTTGTATACTCTTGTCCGTAAATTGATACTTTGCGCTTATTCCCTTGATGAGCTTCAACGAATCGGATGGATTGAACGAACATACCACCAGAGCCACAGCATGGGTCATAAAGGACTCCATCGTATGGTTCAATCATTTCGGCGATTAGATTAACAATACATTTTGGAGTATAAAACTCTCCTTTGCCTTTACCTTCTGCAAGAGCAAACTTGCCCAGAAAATACTCATACACACGCCCGATAATGTCGTTTTCTTTATCATCGGTATTAATTTTGTTTATCTCATCAAGAAGAGACGCTAATTTAGCGGTATCTATATGTAGACGAGAATAATAGTTGTCGGGAAGAGCACCGCGAAGAGCCGGATTGGTCTTTTCAATGGTATATAGGGCTGTATCAATTTTCAGTGCAATATCATCTTGTTTCGCATTTTGCATGATATAACTCCAACGGCTTTCTTCCGGCAAATAGAAAACATTATCTTTTGTGTAAAAAGCAATATTATCTATAAATTTCTCTCTGCCTTCTTTGATGATCCTTTGACGCTGTGCCTCAAATTTATCGCTTGCAAACTTTAAGAAAAATAAACTCAACACAACATGCTTATATTCAGCAGGCTCCACAGAACCGCGAAGCTTGTCTGCCGATTTCCATAAAGCTTCCTCCATAGATATTTCTTTTTTCGGTTTAGCTGTAGCTTTAGCCATTACACTTTCCTCCACCTGATATTTAATCATTATTTACTATTTCTACTATGTCACCAATATCGCATTCAAGCACGGTGCAGATTTTAATGAGCACATCCATTGAAACTGTTTCATCTTTGTTCAACTTTGTCAGAGTTGCCTGCCCTATTCCGGCTGCATCCCTAAGCTCACTTTTCTTCATATTGTGATCAATCAAGAGTTTCCACAATCTTTTATAACTTACACGCATTTATCTACACTCCTAATTATAAAAAACAGAATATAATAAACATATTATATTTCATTTTAGAAATGTTTTCAATAATAAATCGCTTATTTCTGAATTACAGGTGACAACTTTGAAGTTTTAGACGACATCTTCATGATGATTATATTTAACGGACTTTCACCGTCAAGGTCGCTCGCATGCCGCGCACACTATACAAGAGCCTGCCCTCAGAATAGAGGGCAGGCTCTGCGCGGTTTTGCAGCCAGACTATCATAGCGTCCTAAGACACCTTAGACCCTCGGCTTTGCGTCCCCGGCTTTTACCGGGTTTGCCCTTGGCTTTATTTTATTTTTTTCGTTGTCACCTTTTATAGGTCTAATCATCAAGAAAACTAAAACGCCTCCAGCCACAATCAGAGCGATTGGACCGACACCCATCCCAACCTCCCTCTCCAGTGCGTTGAAATAGGGGAACCCGGGGAAATACCTGATACGGATGGTTGATGTCCCATCGGCCTTTTGATAGACCCCATCCCCAATTTGCTTTGAAAGTCCATTTATTTCTTGGCCGTTGGGGAGCGTAAAGGTATAACTGATATCATAAGTATATCTGCCAGGCTTGATATCGGTTCGCTCCCCGCCCTCACGTCGAATATGCGTTATAATGGCTGTCTCCGGCTCACCGATGATACCCAACACAATTCTACCAGCTCCCCACAAGATGAGCGTCGCTCCCAATAGTGTAATAAAAATCCTTGGCAAGAGCTTTCTTTTCATCTGTTGTCTCCATTCTTAGGAAGCGGTATATTCCGACACAAAAAAGCTTCAACCTGTTCATAATTTTTATCCGTGCAAAACAAAGCAATATTTTCTGTCCAGCCGCCGCGCAGCAGGATCGTGTGGCTTTTCGATTTGTATTTCACCCTTGTAATGCGATTCCATCGAAGAAAAGTTTCTTGCCGCGACTCTGCCAGCATCCCTACACCTGCCGTGGCTGGCTTACCGGAAAGTAAGCCAAAGAGAACCGTCAGAGTGTTGATGATCCGGTTCTTTTTGGTCTGCCTCGCCCCGGTTCGGCAGAGTACACCCTTTTGATCCAGCACAAACTCAACTTCATATTTCCCTCGGTAGGCAGCCATGATAAAGAGCCATGTCAGAATCAGCAATGCAGCAATAAATCCGAGTGCATACAGCGTATCTCGGCTCCTCCCTGATACAAGTATAATAATAAGAGTAACCAAACCGAAGGGGATACCGATGGCAATCCCAATCTGCTTCAGAATAATCGTATTCTTAAATATGGGAACGCTGTTTTCCCAGCGGATCATTTCCTTCATATCGCTCATCGCGCCTCCTTTCTGAGGTCATTCTCATTTCAACAGCGGACACTTGCACCGGAAGCAGACATCATCGCTTATCTGACAAAGGGTGGCACAGGCATTGCAGAAGATGATGCTGTCCTGTGATTTATCATATTTCTCATAAGAATTCAGCCCCGCGTGATGGCGCACATGGTCGCCCACCTGAAAATAGTTGTACTGGGTGTCGTCGTCCTCGGCAGTCAGTTGATGTGTTTTCCCACTTTGATCCTCACGAACGATGACCGCGTACTCGGTGTAATGGTGAATGTAATAATTGTTGTCGCCGCTACCGGTGCTCTGGCGGCGATTTTTCTGTTTGACAGTTTTGTGGGCCACCACCCCATCCCAAGTTTTGCTTCTTTTTCTGGCGATGATGGAGTAGATAGCAATCAGTAAAAACATCCCGCCGATCCCCAAGCCGATGAACAGTGCCTGGGGATTTTCCATCTCCCGGTTGGTTTCGCCGTAGATGTAAAAGCCAATGATCGCAGCGACAGCCAGTATTATAGAGAAAATAGCCGACCAGCGGTTGGTATTTTTATGATACCGGGCAAAAGCCGGATCATGGATGCGCTCGGAGAAGCCGATGCGCCCGCCCCCCACAGGGGTACGGCTATCCGGGGCAGATTCCATCTGAGCCCCACAGTCGGTGCAGAAGCGGGTATCATCCGGCAAAGTGATTCCACAGTGCTTGCAGTACATGGTTATCCCTCCTTGCCGTCAGTCAGAAATTTTGGTGAGCGTAATAGTTGCCTCAACGGACTCACCCCAGAAGGTGCCGCTCTCATAACCACTGCCAATCACTGTATTCCCAGATAGTGAAAACTCAATATGAACCGTGAGTCCTTCGGATTCTGTGTGGATAATGTTCGTAGTCGGATCATAGGAAAGATATGTCTCGTCTCCCTCCTCGGATATCCACAACAATGTACCGTTGCCATTATCCCGAAGGATAACGGTATCCGTTACGGCTTCATCCTCTGTTTTGGAGATAACTGTATATTTGCCGAATATGTTGATATCTTCCGAAATTGATGGTGCACTTCCAGAGCCGCCCGGCTCAGGCGAGCCTTCCTCCGTGATGTCCGTCACCCGTTCCAGCTCTGCCATCTGAGAAACAAGCGCATCCATCCGGGCGATCATGACCTCCGGCTCTGGCTCCCAAAACCCTGCGAGCTGGGAAAGGGCCTTCGTAGTTTCAGGGAACAGAAAGCCTGCGGCCTCCAGTGCTGTCTTTGCACCTGCCTCAAAAATCTCACTGCTGATGGCTACGGCCTGATTGGACAGCCCTTCCACCTTGATGCCGACAATTTTGTCCTCGTAAAACAAATCTACCAAAGAATCAGTGATATAGACCAGTGCTTCGGTAGTATCTTTTGCCGCCTTGCCCACGCCCGAAGGGTTCAGTGTGGCAAGCCCAATGAGAGAGGAAACCGGCCCCAGTTTTTCCTTGATGTCGCCGAAAGCCACGGCCACCTGATTGTTGTCTCCAAGGAGGATGGTGCTGCCGGTTTCAGTAACATCCACAATACAGTCCACGCCGCCCACAAGAAGACCCGCTCCCTCCAACAGCGCAACGCTTCCGCCGCCAGTGGCCACCATGGACAGGCCAAGTAGCCCCACCTTGCTGGCCGTCTTAGTCGCCTGCGCAGCCTTGGTCAGCTTATCCCAGAAAGCCGCGTCCGCTGTGGCCTGACCCCGGATGATTTCCTGGGCGAGCGTCATCTGCTCGTAAGCCGATTTTGCATCAGTACCCAGCTGCTGGGCAAGCTGCTGATACCGCTTGGCTCCCTTTAGGACATCATACTGCTTAGTCAGGCTATCCGCCCAAGCCTTCGCATCGAATTCCTTTGCGCTGCCGGCCGCATATGCTGTGAGTGAAAAGGATAAGGGGGTTGCTGCAAGGGTCATAAATTTCACCTGTAACTTATCATTCGCCGCCGTTGGCTTTGTGGCATAATCCTCCATGAGCATGAGGGCGGAATCCGCTATATCCTCAGCGGAGTAAGCGAACAGCTCAGTCTCCTCCCACGCAAGGGCGGTTTTCTCAATCATTTTCTTAATTTCTTCCATGGACATTGTCTTAAAGTCTGCCGCCGCCAACTCCTCGGTCAAAAGCCTTGCATAAATATATTGCCTAAGAGCAACTGCAGTGGCTTCACTTACGGTTTGTAAAGCCACCGGCTCCGGCTCGCGCTCCACCGTGACTGGCTTGATTTTTTCTGGTCCAACTGTTTTTTGCCCTCCGCAGGCGGTAAGGCTAAAAATCATGACGCAGGCAAGAATCATGGCAAGATAACGCCTGCTCGTTTTTGTGGCACATGTTTTTATTTGTAAGTACGATTTGTTTTCCATAAATGAAACCCTCCCTTTCACTGCGTTACAGCCGGTACGATTCCGGTTTCGTAACGGAATTTTTCTATGATGCCTGCAAGAACGTCGCTATCAGGTCTGGCATAGAGCAAACGTATATTTCGGATGTCCATGCCTGTGCCATAATCGATAAAGAGGTAGTGTCTCCCGATTTCCACAGCTTTTAACTGGATGCCCTCTTGATTAAATTTAATGATTTTGGAACCCAGCAGGATGCCGAAGCAAGAAACGAATACCTCTATACTTTCCGCAGGCAAACCTGCTGTATCCTTTCCTAAGTCATGATCAATCCTTCCTGAACCCCTGTTATCCCATCCCAAATCACCTATTGCCATAGGCTGTATATAAAGAATCTTATTTTCAATGATTATCTTTGCGGTTTTTAATCTGCTGTATTCCCGAATAACAAGTACAGCCGCAAGGGCGGATGCCGAAAGGGGAAGGAGGAACCAGAGCCGATTGAAAGAGTCGGCTCCGGCTGCCAGAAGTAAAAGCGTGGCAATCATCATGAGGATAAATATCCCGGCATAAAGATACAAACTTTTTTTAATATCTTTCATATTTCACCACTTCCCTTTTAAGACTTCGCTACCTTCGTTTATTGAATTACGACGGTTTGCTCCGCTGCCTTCCATGCCACAGAATAGCCAAAGTTCTCCGCCACAAATCTGACAGGAACCATGGTTCTGCCATTTAGGACAACAGGAGCTGTATCCATGGTTTTTGCGGTGCCATTCAGCTTAATATTTGTTTTTCCAATCCACATTTGCAGCGTATCATTGCCTTTTTTTAGTGTGATCTTTTGCTCCTTAGCATCATAATCCACCGTTCCTCCCATGGCTTCTATCACTGCTCTGATGGGAATGAGCGTCCTGCCGTTCACAACCAAAGGCGCTGTTTCTCTGCCGGGATCAATTTCCTGCTTTACACCGTTGACCTTCATCAGCTTTTGGCCAATAACCAGTTCAATGATGGTTTTATCCCACTTCTTTGCCTCCTGGGCGATATTGAAGGCGCTTTTATCCATGCGCCCGGTCGCATCGGACACGGCCATTTCCCCGGCGTTTACGGTAATAACCTTGCCGGTCACCTTGGAGGTCAAGCTCACCGTTCCCTCCAGCACCTTCAGGGTGGATTTGCTTCCCGTTTCCTCGCAGACAAAGGTGGTGCCCTTGATGCCGGCACATACAGTAACCATTTCCACTTCCATCGTGCCGTGGGTGATGATTTCCTGAACATTCGTGTAGATATTGCCGAGTATCAGATCGATCTTGCTGTCTTGCCCGCTGGGAACCGTGATGATAATTTCCGATTCTGGTTTAATTATAAAGGTCGTCATATCCAACATGCTTAAGATGCAACCTGAATCACCTGATGTTTTAATATGGTCTCCCACATAGAGAATGGTGTCTAATTCTACTAACTCCCAGACATCCTCATTATCTCCCCTACGAACCAGTACTTCTCCGTAAAGATCTGACACACGGATGCCAGAATCCTTATATTGGGGATCAACAGGGTCATTTTGGGGTTCTTCTGGTGTAATGGTCGGCTTTACGGTCGGTATATCAATCGGTTTTTGGGTAGATGACCATACGTAGATATAGCTGGTTCCTTGTTTTACACCGTTAAATGTGGTTCTGAGGGCAATTTTATCCCCCTCTTTGGCTCCTGTTGGGGCTTTCGCTGTGAGGGTATCACTGACAGAATACACTTTCACGGTTTTATAGGTATCAATTTTGAAAGACGATTTCCCATCCTTATTCTTAAAAGGAATACTGGTACCCGTTACATCCCCCGGTGCCACATCCCATTTATCAAAGTCTGCACTGGCATTTGCTTTGTCCGTATAATAGGAGAGCAGCTGGTCTCCGAAGCTTAGCTTCATGGATAAGGTTACGATTGCTCCTCCCTGGATGGTGGTTGGAGGTGTGGAAAAGGTACATTCGGAAGTGCTGTGTTCCCCCGCCAACAAGTCGGGATCATAATAAGTATCCCCTTCGCCGAGGTACTTCCACGTATAGCTGTAGCTGCCGGGAGAGGATTTGCTGCTGGCCTCATATACTCCCCCCTTATTGGTGTGATCCACCTCACTCTTGCCATCATAATTAACTACACTTGTCAGAACCCATCTTGCACCTGCCGCATCGGCTTGAAAAGGGAATGCGAAAATCCCTGTTATGACCAGCGTAAGGCACATGAAAAACGTAAAGATTCTTTTCATTTCTTTCACTCCTTTTTGATTTTAGTTTATAACTCGCAGCGTTAATACATATGGTCAGTATAAATCAGTTTTCCGGATTTTCCCTCACCAAGCCGGGTGATTTTACGCAAAAAGGCCCCTCACCTTTTCGGGTGAGGGGCTTAAAGTCCACTGTTTATCAGAGTTTTTCGGATTCCGTAAACGAGATGTGTGTACCCAAAAGAAGATTCATCAGCTCCGTCCGGCTCTGAACTCCTGCTTTTGAATATATGTTTTTGACATGGGTTTTTACCGTGTTTTCGCTCACACGCAGTTCAGCGGCAATCATACGGTAAGTTTTGCCCTTGATAAGCAGGGCGGCGATCTCACCCTCACGCTCAGTGAGCTTATCTGTGATACGAAACTCACAAATCAGCTGGGTTTGCTCCTGGGTCGGCATTTCGGTAATCGTGGTCAAATAGACATGGTTTTTGAGCAAAATGGTCAGCCGTGTATGTAAGGGCGGAAGCAGGATAAGTGTAACACACACCACACCCAGTGCCAGCAGGGTAGGGTGATGACTTTGCCCGCTTGCGCTGGCGATTGCGTTTCCAATAAATCCGCCCAGCAGAACCCCCAAGACATTGGCGGAGAGGCCGATGCCCATAATTTTTGCTGGGTTTTTGTCCAGCTCCAGCATTTCCCCGAGAATGCTCCACCAAAACAGGTCGTACACGCCGCAGGCTCCCAGCATGAGGGTGTTGACCACAAGATAATCCGCCCATGAGCGCCCCATCAGCAGAAAGGCAATAAAGGAAAAGCCGATCATGGCGATGGCCACATATAGGATATATGCACGGTTTGTTTTTCGGGGAAGGTTACGCATAATCAACAGGGCGGCGATGTACGGCACAGCCCAATACCAACTTGTCAACCACTCCAGATGGGCAAAAGTGGGACCCTGCACCTGATACATGAGGCCGGAATTGATAGAGATGACCACAATGAATAGACACAAAAAAGCGAGGGGGCCAACTTTGCTGACATAAATCTCCTCCTGCCCGGAAGACGGAGGTTCCGGCGCCTCCTCTTTGGGAAGCCTAAGTGCAAATAAGAACGCCGCACCCAGCGTCAGCATGGAAAGGCCAAGCCCTGCATGAGGGGAAATATGAATGGCTACCATATTTAGAAGGATCATTAGAAGGTTCGAGAAGATAAGCCCGTCTGCTATGGTCTTGATGCGCTCATCCTTCGGAGTGCAGCCTTTGAAATAAAAGCCCCATGCCGCCACGCAGCAGCCGACCAAAAACGCCGCCAGGAGCAGTGCCATCGTCCACAGGAAGGAAGGTGGGCAGAAAAACACACTGGAGATCGCAATGCAAAACACAATGGAAAAAAGCATGAGTTTTTTGGCTGTTCGCATGCTTCTGACAAAGAAGCCGCAGACAAGCAGCCCCGCAAAATGTGCAGCCATCGTGCCGAACACAAACGAATGGGCTGAGATATTATAATAGTCCGCAATGGCGTACAATATCCTACCTTCAAAGGGGAAGGCCAGCAACCATGAGAAAAATAGGGAAAAGACGATAACGGACAATCGGCGGTTATTAATTATAGTTGATATACGTTGATTCATTTTGTTTTCCGTCACACCTTTACCCCCTTTGTACAATTGTTGGCTTTTCTGTTTTTTTGCGTCGTCCATCCTCTGGTTTTGCCGCATCCTTCGGCACAACCCACATATTGCCTATCTTCTGCGCGCCCTTGATCCGGCCGGCGACGCAGTGATAATTGACCATCCGGCTTGTGATACCCCATTTATCTGCAGCTTCTCTTACACTGATGTAATCCACGGCAATCCCCCTTACGTTTTCTCTCATTATACTTCTTAATCAGGAAAATTTCAAGTTTAAGAAATATATAGAGTAAAATGAACGGGCAGTGTTCGATCCTGCCCGTTCATTCTGTGTACCTCATCGCCCAATCTCCTAACCTTTGGCGCATGCTTATTTTCAGCGATTTCGCCATGTTTGAGAAAATCCAGATTTTCAGCTCTCCAATGCGACCAAAGCTCATTATTTATCTTCACAAGCGAAAGGGAGCTTAATATTAGTGTCATCGTTTTCAAGATGAATTAAGGCATAAAAATGCCTTGTCTATTTATAATGTTTCTCCCCCAAGTATAGTTGGCTTTCTGCTTATAAATTTTATTGCGACACTGCTATGCACAGGAGGAACTCGGTGTTGTTGTAGCGAAAACTTCCCACCGCCGGTTGTGCTGATCATAAACGAAGGCAACATGACCGCTGCATTCTGGGATTTCCTAAAAAGCATCATTGGAGAAAAGGCGTATACGGTGCCGGAGAAGAAGCCTACTATTGCCGTACTGCGGGAGTATCTTGCAAAACTCAAGAGTTAAATATTTGTTGACGGGATCCCCTCGGATAGAAAACACTGTACGTTATTATGGGACTGCAGGCCTATCTCCGGGTACAACGGTAGCGCAACTGTTCCTCAAAATACCTCCACTTGCATCGAGGTCTTTGCAATGATTGAACGGATTGGATTATCAAGGACTTTATTATTAGAGAGAAGTATGTTTATTTGTGAGGCAGAACACTGCGTAGTCTATTTGCAGAAAAAGCCCAGTGCTATTATTGTAAAGACTATCCAATCAATAGTTGCTCCAAACACAGCTGTGCTTGGAGCATTGTGGATTCTTTCAACAAACCTTCCAGATGTATTTCAGTGCCAAGGTAAATAGCAACCGAAACCCTGAGCCTAATCCTACACCTTATTCGCTACACACACACGGTTACGGCCATCACGTTTAGCTTTATATAAGGCAATATCAGCTTGTTCAGTAAGAATCTCTGGGTTTTTAGTTGTCTCCGGAAATGCTGATACGCCAATTGATACTGTAATTTTTATAATCTCTTTATTTAAAGATATAAATGAATGGTTTTCAATTTCTGACCGGATACGCTCGGCTACTTGTTTAGCTTCCAATAAACTACAATCGGATAAAAGGACAGTAAACTCTTCACCACCCTTTCGTGTAACTACATCATTTTCTCTCGATAGTTTTATGAGAATTTCACTTATCTCTTTTAGCACCTTGTCCCCATTCAAATGTCCATATACATCATTAACTTTCTTAAAAAAATCAACATCTATAAATAATAATGAAAGCGGCTGGTCTTTGTTCTTAGCATCAGTCATGGAAATGTTGAATGATTTGTCAAAATGCCTTACATTGTGTAACCCTGTTAAAAAGTCAATATTTGAGTCTCGTTTTATAGAATAATATATATCATTCGATCTCAAATTATATGTTTTAATAAAATAAGTTACTATAGAGACTATCAAGAGCCCAATGTAATATGCTGGTAGGATGCCAATAAGTAGCTCAAAATCGTTGATAACTAAGCAGAAGCCTATCCCAGTGACTATTGATACTGCACAAACTGATAATATCCACTTTGCTTTTATGTTAATCTTCAGCTTGCCAATAAACCCACATAAGATTCCCATAGAAAGCGCAACAATAAATGCTGTTATTGTTGTCGTGCTGATGCCAGTATAAAATACTCTAAATAAACCAATTAATAGAGCTGTTGTTGTGGCTGCTGTAATTGAACTATATATACCCATGATGATAATGGGTATGCATCTATAATCAACTATTACGGAGGGGGAAATTTTTACACTAAATATCATCAATAGACAACCAAGGATACCGCATAGTAAAGCAAAAGTCATTTCATGTTTTTTTGTAATATTAGAAATCTTATCTCTTACGATAAGATTTCCCAAGGTCAATGCCGCAATTATTATAACAAGATTTACAAAAAGATCTTTAACAATTCCTATCAATACTTTTGCCCCCTAATGTAGATTGCTGCTATGGTGATCTTAACATTCACTATTTTTTCCAGACGCAAATCCAGTCAAATGCTCTTGATATCATAACTAACCTAAAATTTGATTATACACGATGATTATACTGCTTGTACATATAGAGTAAAAGCCTGTTTTTGTATACAGGCTGCTAATCTGTTATCCCTATTTTTATTCTGTCGCTTTCTGGATGCACTCTCACATCAGAATTTTTTGCGGCGAATCGCTTGTTCGGCAGCGTAAATTATTAATTCCTCCGGCGAAGGTACCTCTCCCGCATGGGGAATTCCTTTCCAGTAAGCTTTTATTCTCGGATCAGGATTACACAGTCCATAAAGCATGGCTATCTTCATCTGTGAACGCACATACTCGACAGTAACACCATCCCGCTCTGCAAGCTTTTTGATTGTCTGCTGTGCTATCATCAGTTTCTTTTTATTCATACGACCACCCTTAGCGTATATTTTGCAACGATTATGCCAGAACAAGAACAGAAACATTTAAGCGTAGCAAACCCATCACCATGATAGCGACCGTTTCTCCTTCTATAAACAATTATAATAATTGCCAGTTGTAAGTATTTATCTCTAATTCTACATGAACGCACATGATTCTTCAAGAACTACTTTTGCGTTTTTGCGTTTTTTAAATAGGCTTATCATACTGTTTACACAAGCTATCAAAATAGAACAAGAGCCGCTGATATAAACGGCTCTTGTTCGTATGTAGACTGTTATTTGTCGCTTGTTTCCTGAATCAACGTATCCAATATTCGAAGTATCTTCTTTTGTTGAGCCGTCGGAAGTGCGGACAATCTGATTGATAACTGAGACGATACGATTTCATTCGAAACTGATAAAACATCAGTCAAAATCGAATTCGCATCTACTTCGAGTATATTTGCAATCTCAACGAAGGTTTCCAGCTTCGGCGGTTTTACTCCCCGCTCAATGACGCTCATATGGGAAGCACTGAGATTAACCCTCTCCGCCAATTGCTCCTGGGTTAATCCTTTGATTTCTCTGGCTTGTTTGATTCGTTGCCCCACAGCTTTCAGATTCATCTGCACACCTCCCATCAGAACGAATCTCGCCCTTCTAGTATAAGTGAGCAATGCAGACTCTTACAGAAGCTATATGAATGACATACGTTCATGTAGAACTATCATGATGACTAAATATTCTTTTTCTGTAATAAATTCTTATAGAGTGAGAGGTTCTGGGCGGTTCACCATGAACCGAGGCTGGGTTCAGTTAAAGCACACAGTTCCCCCCTGGCGGGAACTATGTGCTTTTTTGCTTACCCACCTAACCCTATTTCAAAATTAATCTATTGCTGGTATGACTTCCATTGTCCCGATAGCGAGTCTCCTTTTCCACCAATCCGGCTTTGGTGAGATCATGGAGCGCTCTTTTGACGGTGCTACGTGATAAATCCAAGTCAGAGGCAATGGTTTTTACTGCCGGCCAGCAGTCCTGCCCCTTACCAGCACGGTCTTTAAGATACATATAAACAACTCTTGCCCTTGATGGCAATTCATCGGTGGAGGCCTTGTACAAATGATTAAAATAGCCCATTCATTATCCCCCCTTTATGATGTTCTTACATGGGTACGGCGCTTTGATTTGTCTGCCTGTTGTTCCGTGACAGGGGTATGCAAGGTTCCTGTACCGCTTGCTTCCTCCAATAGATCACCTGTATCTGTATCCACTGCAATACAGGCAGCATGGCGGCGTATAATATTTTCCTCCAGCACTTGCTTATCCGCATAGGCCACTTTTCGGTGGGCACGTTCTGCTACAGTATAAACACTATCAAAAGTAATACCCCAATCTAAAAATAAACGCAGCTTGGTTTTCATTGGATGAGTACCGGTTTTCATGACAACAAAATTACCTTTGGGAATTGATTTCAACTCATCTGCTGTCATAAGCGGTCGCTCCATCATTTGCAGAGACTGACTGGGATCATTCTTGCCACGATTGACACTCCCGGACATAACGGTACGGCTGCCCAGGGCTTTGGACAATACTTCTGCCGTTTGGCTATTGGGTGCAAAACCACCGAAGATAGTGTCCTGGCAGTTGTCCACAATAATTTCGGAGCCTTCCTTTCCATAGTTTTTTTCAAGCTGTCCAAAACTTTGAATAATAGGAACCATAGTTAAACGACGAGAACGGCTGGCAGAAAATATAAGCTCCAGTGAATCAATGGCAGGCAATGTTCCAAGTTCATCACAATAAAATACAACACGGTTTTTCAGCTTACCGTCATTTTCATCGGCTACCGCTAAAATCTCACGATAGAGCTGCTGAATCATAAGGCTGACCATAAAATATTTTGTCAAATCTTCTTCAGGTAGCACAATAAATAATGCTGATTTTTCATTTACAAACTTTTCGGCATCAATAGCAGTATCAAAGCACAAAATTTGCTCCATCTCTGAATCAAGAAAAGAGTTGAGCCTGGAGAGCACCGTAGACAATACTGACATCATTGCCTGCTCAGCCGAGTTAAGTGCCGCTCCGGCAAACCACCGTGTTTTGTGATCGCTGGGTAGCTTATCCATTAGGAGCTGAAACTGACTTTTGCCCTTTACCTTACTTAGGGCAAGTAAATCCTGCACCAGTTTGAACACGCTGATGATATGACGGCAATCGTTAATTGTACTATCCTCTTTTTTTGTTGGAGGAAGATACTCTGCTATTAGCAAAATAACGGAGGTTAGAAGCCCTTCAGCTGCATCATAGAAAAACTGATTTTGTCCATAATTTTCACCACCGGCATTGATGATGGTTTTAGCGATGATTTTTGCATATTTTTCTGCCTTAGCTTTTGCAACAAGGTTCTTTTTATCAGCCCTATATGAATCCATATATTTATTGACAAGATGAAGCATATTGTTACCATCAGAGCGGGTAGGATTTCGCAAATCGATGACTGCTACATGATAGCCATAGTGGTCACGGGCAACAGCACCGTAATTGCGGTAGAGGTCGCCCTTTGTGTCGGTTGTTAAAAAACTCATACCGCTGGCACAGGCATATTCAAGGTTTGGATAGAGGAAGAATGCGGTCTTGCCCACACCGGATGCTCCAATCATCAGACAATGGACATCATCTGTATCCACCAGTGCGATAATTTCGTTTTTCTTGCCGGTGCTTCCAAGAATTAATCCCTGCTGATTGACCTGAGGCAACGAGTGCCCCTTTCGCCATTCCTTTGGTTTAAATGGAATGTGTTTATAGGTGTTTTTGATTTCATTCTTAGTTGAAAATCTTGCTGTGCCATGTTGACCATCGCCCACAGTACGAGACTTGATTCCGTTAAGGGTATAGTAATAGGCTAAAAGTGAAAGGCCGCCGATGACTGAAAACATCACGGCGGCCGCTGCTATAAGGATATAAACTTGAGAGAGCATAAATAAAACCCCTTTCTTTTCATGACATCTTCATTTCAAAGCCGTTTTTTATTTGCTGGCTGTTTATTAAATCATCATTCCAGTCTTTGCCCTGGGACACAATTAGACGGCATCCGTATCCGCTTTCCGCAAGCTGGTTTTTAAACCGTTCTGATGCTTTGTTCCCAGCTTCATCATTGTCAAGGCAGAGGGCTACCTCTTGAATGTTGGAATTAAGTTCAAGCATTTTCAGCATCGCTTGACTTCCCACTCCGCAAAGAGCAACATAGCTGTGCTTTTGCCAGTTTTCCGGGTGGAGTGAAATATAAGACAGCAAATCGATAGGCGCTTCAAAGACATACAACATTTCACTTTCACCAATCCAGTGAAAGCTATATGCCGGATTACAGCCATCCACATTTCCTTTGAAACTGATACCCTCGGTGTAAAGCCCCCGCTTATGTGCATGGCAGGGTATTCCGTGTTCATCCAAGCCAACAAATACTGCATTGTGATATTTCTTATTGCCATCTTTTGATTTTTCACAGGATTCATAAAGTAGCTTTCCTTTTGCAAAAAAGCTGATTACATCTCGGTCAATCTTCCTTGTTTTTACAAGGTAAGCATAAACCCTGCGCATATCCGAGTGAGCATTCGGAAGATTGAAAGGCTTTGATTCTTCTGGCTTTTTCTTTTTTGCAGGAATATATTCGACACCCTGTTCACCACCCAACAGCAAAGTTACCGCTTCGGGAAAAGACAGGTTATAAAAGTCCTTGACGAAATCTATGGCATATCCTCCATGTTCTTTTGAATGATCATACCACTCGTTCCCACGGATGGTGATGCTGCGGTCTGATGCAAGCCGTTTTTCTCTGCCGCTGGCAATGAGTTTCTCCCCTTGGCGATATAAAAAGTCTACAAGATCAACATTGTTAGCACGATATTTTTGTTCCTCCGTAAAATGAATATAGTTTCCCATAACGGCCTCCTAACTATGGCGATTTCCTATACGATGAAAAAACACCGGACGATTAACACTCCGATGTTTTTTTGGTATGAGTATCTTTTTTAGGCTCTGTTTATTGGTTTTTCTTTTTCCTTTCTTCATACTGATCCTCCAATCGTTATATAGTATGCATAGACTGCTCATGGTCATCATGCTTATGACCCTGTGCCTGCTTTTTAGTCCTTATTTTCTGTAAAAGCTTTCTGTCAGCACGCTGGTTTGGCGACATCCTTGCCGGTGCAGTGTCACCAATAATGCGGCTCATATGATGAAGAAGCCTTGTGGCTGCCAGCATCACAGACGGTTCCCTAAACTCATCCATGTGGTCAAGGAAAAACTGTGCATAGATATTGCCCTGTGCTGCTGAGAGCGTAAGCCACTTTACGGCTTCTTCCTTATCTCTAAAAACATCTTTCCCCATCAGATAAAACCTTCCGAGAGTGTACTGAGCATATTGATTGCCCTTTTCAGCAGAAGCAGTCAGATACTTTATTGCAGTTTCTATATCTTTTGGAACACCATCTCCAACGAGATAGATTTTCCCAAGACGATACTCAGCAAGTTCATTCCCCTGAGCAGCTGCACTTTGTAAATACGCAATTGCTTTTGCTTCATCCTTTGGAACTTCTTCACCTTTAAGATAAAGGCAGCCAAGAGCATATTCCGCATATTGATTCTTTTGCTCAGCAGCAATACCGAGCCAATGCAAAGCCTTAGAGATATCTTTTAAGATACCTTCTCCGCCTAAGTACAGCTTTCCAAGTCGATAGGCAGCAAAGGAATTACCCACTGCTGCCGCTTTTTCAAAATAGTTTCGTGCCTGCTGTTCATCCTTTTCTGTACCAATGCCGTTTAAGAGCATCCAGCCCAAACGGTATTGTAACTTATCATCATGACTTTGTTTTTCTAAAGATGTGAACCCATGAAAGGCATCAGCAAAACATTTTGCTGCTTCGCCCTCATCTCTCTCACAGCCAATGCCGTCACGATGCATTTTGGCCACTTCAAAACTGGCATAGGGAAAACCCTGCACAGCTGATCGCAGATACAGATTAAATGCAGTTTGGTAGTCTTGCTCCACTCCATTACCCTTGTAATATAATCTGGCAAGGGAGTATTCCGCATACTTATATTTTTCATTGGCGGATTGTGTCAGCCAGCTTACGGCAGTTATATAATCCTGCTCCGTGCCAAGCCCAGCCGCATACATTTTTCCGATACGGTACTGGGTATACTTCCATGGTCTTTCTGACTCTGAGGTTTGGAATACAGAGAGAGCCTTCTCATACCAAAGATGTGACTTGACTGCATCCTCACTGCATCCAAGACCATCTGCATTCATTCTACCAAGATCATACATGGCAAGAGGATTATCCTGCTCTGCTTCCAAAAGCAATAGGCTGTAGGCCTTTGCAAAATCCTGAGCAATGCCATTTTCCTCATCGCCAAATAAAAATTGCCTTGCTTGTTTATAGTCCTCGCTCCACCATGTAGGGCGATGGCTTTTGCTATGATGCCTACCGCCTTGTTTTTGTGGTTCAAAATCATCACCGGCATCATCTGCATATTCCAAAGTGAAAGAATCAGGCGGCACATCGCTACCGGCAGAGGGTTCGGGCAGAATTAAATCTGCTGTTTCTGATTCATCAAAGGTAAATTCTCCCTGTGAAATTTCCATTGCTTCTTTTATAACCATGTTACGAATGGATTTAAAGTCGCTGCATTGAGAGAGTGGTAACTGTGGAGAGGGGTTTTCTGTATAGATGTTTTCAATCTGCCCCTTTGCCTTTTGCCAGAGAGCATAGACCTCAGCTACTCGTTCATCCCTGGCAAGTTCATCCACAATTTCGTCCACCACATTTTTAAGTTCCGCTTTGAGATATCCATATTGCTTTTTTCCTGTGGTGCCTTTTAAACCTTCCGCAAGATAAGTGATGAGCTGTTCAATTTTTTCACTGTACATGGTACCGCATTGCATCTCCACCAACAGTTTTCGAAGTGCAGTGCGTGCTTCTTTTTTAAGGGTATCTCGATTATGAGTTTTTTCTCCGTATAAAGGCAGCAGCTCGTGCCGAAAAATTTCCGTTGCAAGAGCTGACTTCATTTTTCGGATACCCGCCTTGGTGAGGTATCCTTCTTTTGGATTTGTGCTGTAACAGATCATATGGATGTGAGGATGATGGCTTTCATTATGAAAAGCCGCATACCACTTTAGATTATCGGGATGGATTTTAAGACTCTCCGCAAGCTCCATGACTTTAGAAGAAATCAATGCTTTCCAGCTCCCCGCATTTTCAAAGCCAAACTTTTCGGCATCTCCACGGCGAAGGGAAATGATAGGAGTCCATACATTTCCGGTATGCTCTGCAATCTCTTTTGCTACTTGTGAAAGAATAAGTGGTTGTTCTCCAACTGTAAACAGTCCATGGGTATCAAATTTTTCGACTCTGGGACGGTTTGCGATATAATCAAGATATTTTTCTTTATCACCGATTTGCTCAATGTGCTGTTCCAATGTAATAGAAATAAATTCAGAAGCATTTTCACGGTTCGGATCTGACAGGTAATCTTCATACTCCAGGGATTCCTTGCTGTCGGGAAACTCATGAAGAATTTGAGCGATAAGAGTCTGCTGTTTTTTAGTGCTATGCCAAAGTTCTTTAGCATTAGAAACCTTCTCCACACCGTCACGGGTAGCAATGTATTTGACCAAGTGATTTAGATGAGATGCCGCTTTCCCACCTTTGAGATAGCCATTTTTTATAACAAGTCTTGCCATTAGATATCAACACCCTGCTGGAATGAAACTGCATCATCCAGTTTTATTTTTCCCTTAGTCTTTTTTACTTCTGCAACACAACGACCTCGAAGACTTTGCAGCTCATTATCTGTAACTTCCAGTGTGGCAGCTAAAAGATGCATCATCATGCTAACCTCCACCGATAAACGGAATAAATTATTTGCCACACGATTTTCTGTGTTTTGCAAGGTGCCTTGAATTGCTCCAAGTAGATTCTGGGATAAAAAAGATGTGCTGTTTTGACAGCTTAAATATCCGATATAGAAATCCACTGCCTGTGAAATAAACTCCGTATGATTTTTCATATCCTTTGCCTGCATCATGGCTTCCATGTTTTGAATCATATCCGGATAGAGCCATGCAACTACCCGCTTTTTCAGCTCGCTTTTATTCTCATTCATTTGTTCAGTCTCCTTATCTTTTTCTGACAGCACCTTGGGGAGCACCCTGCAAATGCTAGTAATCCTCGGGTTAGATGACTGTTACAGCACCTTGGGGAGCAAAAAAGACGGTTTACAGCACCTTTAGCATGACTTTACTCTGTTAGGAAAAGGCTGTATTTTCGGTGCTTAAGCGGTCGGCACTGCCGTCCGCTGTGACCGAGAGGTGCGTTTACAGCACCTCTCTTTCTCCTGCTCTATTTTCAACTCATGGGTTCATGCTCATAGTGATTTCGATATGCTTTCATATGGGCTGTTCTGTCTGTCCTCAAAGCTTCCTCAATTTGCCCTTAAAACTGCCAAGTGGTGTTACTACTCTACCCATTGGCTGAAAACTGCACACAGGGGCACACAGGGTGCGACAGGGGGGGATGATGCTACTCCCTCACTTCTTGAGCTTCCTTTCAAGGATTAGATATCTTCATGTGGATGGTTAGGGGAGTGCTGGGGGTTTTTTTCTTTCTGCTTTTTAGCTTTTGGGGCAGGCATGCTATCTGCTGTTTCATCGATATATTCACGCACAGCCGCCGGTACATATTTTTCGTATAGTTTTTGCAATGCTTCACCCAGTTCCTGCTCAATGGATGCATCTTTTTTCTCCATATAACGTTTGGTAGCTCCGAGCTTTTGGGCTTCCATACTAAGCGAGATGGTATCTTTTTTCATTATAATTATCCTCCAATCATTAAAAACTAATAAATGTAATGCGGGGTTCCAGCTCTTGTTCCTCGCCGGTAAAGGCAGGGGCATCTGCAAACTGCTCTGCATATCTTTTCGCCTGCTCGCTGGTTAGGGAAATAAAATCCCCCTCCATGCTATCTCCGCAAATGAAAAACGGACCACAGACAATATCATCACCAAGCCATCGATTGGGCTTCATGCCGTTTAGCTTACCTTCATCATTACAGACCAACAGACAGTCATTATCCAAGCCGATAACCTGAATAAGACCGTCAACCTCAGCCTGTAATCCATCAAGATTATTGCGGATTTCTTTTATAACCGGTGGCTGACCGACTTCAATTTTTAAAACTTTTATCGTGTTATCCATACAAATGTCCTCCTGCTTTTCTTATATTTCCTTAGCTTTCTTTTGGCAAAACACACTTGTTTAAATATGCTGCATAGACATTTCTGTATCTTCCTGAACGATATTTGAGCAAAAATCCAAATAAAATGTCATATCAAAACCGTCCTCAGTCATTTCCACCTCGGCCATTTCATCTGCACAGCTTAAAATATTGAGGACTTGTTCTCCGATTCCATTACCGTTTTTTATGGTAATTCCGTATTGATCTTTGATTTCATCAAAATCTGTAATCCAATTTCCGCTCTCCGTATGCATGCATCCTTCTCTAATAAGGGCTTCTGCTAGCTGCAACATTTGTTGATTGAAATAAGGTTTTATACGAGGCAGCCATGCAACATATCTGGCATAATCGTAGCCCTGACTTTCCACAAGGAAGCCATCATCTGATTGGTCGCCCAGTATAAGGAGGGAGTGGCGAACACCTTTTTCATCCATATACATAGATTCCTTATGGTCTTTTATAAAATCTTCATCTTTAAGAAGCCCTCTTGAAAAGGCTTTAAATCTTTGCTCAGGCAAAATTACAACAGCCTCTATAAAAGCTTCACTTAAATTGAAAGTAGGTATTTTCCTTTCAAAGTTTACTTTTAATTTCATTTACTTGACTCCTTCCTTTATGGTAAATAGCTTCTTGGATTTTGCTTTTCTCCACCCACTCGCACCTCAAAGTGCAGATGGTTTCCCGTGCTTCTTCCTGTAGAACCCACCTCGGCAATAATACTGCCGGCATCTACGCTTTGTCCTTCGCTGACAAGAATTTTAGAACAGTGGGCATAGAGTGTAACAAATCCACCGCCATGGTCTACCATCACATGGTAGCCATATCCACTGGTGGAATAACGGACTACATAAACCGTTCCGGGAAGTGCCGCTCGAATGGAAGTGCCCCTGGGTGCACCAAGATCGATTCCACCATGCCCTGCACCCTTACCGGTGAACGGGTCTTTACGATAGCCAAATTCCGAGGTGACCATACTGCGCCAACTCTCACCAAGGGGTGAGCAGAAACCATCTGCTCCGATAAAGGGTGCAGACGAAAGGGGCAAACCGTTTGACCATTCATCAAACTCATGACCATAAGTTGGGGCTGGACTTCCATAAAGCACACGGTAATAAATTTCTGTTGCATTGATTTGGCTCTCGTGAGTGACCGCCATCCCCATAGACAAGGAAATATTTTCATATACTATGGGCAGTTCCCTGATAGGAACCACCACGATATAAGTTTCTTCCTCTGTAGTTTCATTGCCGTCTGAATCTGTGGCAGTGACTATTCTGGTGCGTTCCTCATAGGTGGCAAATGAGTCAACAAACTGTCTGTGCTGAAGCCTTGAAGGACTTTCAGCGCCGAAAAACAGAGAATAAAAAATAGCCTTAACCCTTACTGAGTCGAGGCTGTCTCCATCTTCCATTTCTCTGTTTACTGTGGCAATAGCACCGTCTATAAGTGTAAAACTGCTTCGCATGTCCTCAATGTATCCTCGGTAATCCTCTGGGACATTGCCCGAAATAATACCGCCGTCAAAGCATAAACCTACAGCTGTATTGTTATGATCTGCTGTGCCTGAGAGCAAACTACAAATTAAAACAATGATTAAAATGACAGGCGATAGAATCAAACCGATTGTCCAGCCAATAGTTTTGCGAAGCCTTTCATCTGATAGAGCTGTAACGGTGGCTTTAGCAGCCATAGTTATTGTTGCAGGATCAGCCATAAGATCACCACCATTTCAGCTCGCCAAATCCGAACATATTCTGCTGTTCTAACTCCGGCTCGTTTTCCATCAACTGCTCGGTATAATCAAGTGCCTGCTCCAAAATAACAGGATCAAAGCCTGCACTCTTATAGCCTTCAAGGATGGTATTGTAATAAAAATCGGAAGGATAGCCCAGACGATGTCCCGGAGTCATGATATATACCATAGCTGCCACAGTTCCCCCTTCCAATGGCAGCTCCATGGTTTCCTTGCCGTAAAAACTGGGATACCCCTCGTAAATATCAAGGGCTTTCTCATCCTCTTGGGTAATCTCCCAAAGCAAAACAGGAATAGAACTTCCCTCGCAAGGCTCGATTGTAGCCACTGCACCATGCCTTCCGCCCCTGAAAACAAGGGCATAATCCTTTATTCCCGATGCCCCCAAAACTTTGGCAGTAGGACACCTTTTCGCCATTTGGGGCAGATTAAGATTGCTTCCGTAGGCGATATATAGTTTATTTTCCATATGCACTCCCTCACATTGACATAGTAAAAGCGGGGGATTCTCCATCCTCCGCTTCCAAATTAATTTCTTCTGTTGGCTCTTGTTCTGCTCCTGCAGCCTGTGCCAGCTCTGCTTCACGCTTTTCCCTAAGCCTTTCTTTTTGCCTTTCTGCTTGAGCCGGGTCTTTCCAGGCAATACAGCCTTCCAGATGATCCAGCAGATGCTTTCGTGCTGTTTTAAATTCATCCCCAATCATACCAAGGCGCAAAAGCCAAACACGAAAGGTATATTTCTCATTGCTGGATTCAGTTTTTATCGGGCTTGCAGAGCGCTGATTGAGAGCCTGCGCTGTAATGGCAAGACAGAACTGAATATATGCTTTAATCTTTCCGGCATGTAAATCGCCGTTAAAAGCACGGAATTCAACAGTTCCTTTTTGAAACACGCTATGCAGATTCAAACATCGGTAGCGGCTGGAGTGATAATGCTCACGACTTCCATCGCCTCCGTTGTACCAAATACTTTTAAGTTTTTCTAAAGTTGCAGGCTTCTTTTGATTAATTTGTTCCAAAAAAATTGGATCAATCTTCTGGCAGAAGCTTGTTTCTCTGCCCCTTGACACCTTTAAGGCCTTATAAATCAAATCCTCTTTAGCAGCCATGATATTGACAAGATTCCGAAGCTTTGGGGCTTCAAAAGGGGCAGCATTGATGTGAATGTGAATACCACAGGAGGAATTAATAAAGGCTCCTGCACCTCTGAGTTTACGAATCATTTCCTGCACGGCTTCAATATCTTTATACTGGCATATGGGGCTAACCAGTTCTACGCTATAGCTTCTGTCGGCGCTCACTTTTCTGCGGCCTTCTTTTCTTTGGCAGTCGATACTGGCATCGCTCATAACTTTCCATTTACGCCCTTCGCTGTCACGTGCATAATATACATCGTAATAAGTGCCTTCATATTCCTTGGTCGTGCCAAGGTATTCGGCAATTACCTCTGCGGCACGGCTTCTTGTGATACCGGTCATTTCAATTTCAATTCCGAAATCTTGGCCTTGTATCTCCATTTAATCACCACCCTTACCACATTCTGTGTTGGAGGGTATGATCTTTTTCATGTAAAAGTCCCGCCATTTCAGCGGCCGAATTGATAAAACTGCAAAGTCTCTCCCTTCGCCAAGTATCAATTAAATGCCGGCCGCATTCCTCATTGAGGGCATTGATTTTTAAGACTGTATCTTTAACACATTCAGAAATAGCAGCAGGATCACCTTCCACTGATATGAGATCCTCAATGTATTCGTCTAAAACCTTCTCCATCAGAGATACATCTTCCGGTGTGTAATGATAGCTGCCAGCGTAGGGATTCGGATATTCTTTTCCGTCCATGCAGTGCCGTAGATTGTCTAAGATTCCTGGTCTTTCTTCACTTTCTGACTTTTGATATTTCTCCATAAAAGCTAAAATATCCGCTTCTCGGTCTGGAGTGTAGCGGATAAAAGACAGCATATCTTCAAGAAGCCCTGATTTACTTTCCTTATGATCTGTTAACTTTTCCATTATTCTTCTCCCTTCTTCATCATCTTCCACCTGCTTTCCCAAACAGTTTTTCCTTATAGGTTGGTGCGTGAACGTCAAGATTGTATCGCTCAATACCGCATTTATATAAACAAACCCCACGCTGGGGAAAGCGGATGAGATTATATTCCGATTCCTCAAGCTGAAGGGAATCAATATAAAACTGCTTATCAATATTGCCTGCGTTAAAGAGAAAAGCGTGAGTCGGAATAGAGAACAATGGCTTTGTCAATTCTCTGATTCCTTCAATGTTAAAGTCCTCGAGATTCTGTGATGCTAAAATGACCGCCGATTCCTTCTTTCGCACACGCTTCATAAAGTTTCGGATGTACTCAATGGCGGTGAGGTTAGTAAGGAACAGATATAGTTCATCAATGCTGGCGACAGTGTTGCCTTCGGTCAAGAGCTTATCACTCATAAAGGATAAAACATTAAAGAGCAGAGCATTCTTCACATTTCTGCTTGCCTGCAAAAGCCCTTTTACCCCAAACACAATGAAGCGGTCACTGGTGATATTGGTGTGCCCATTAAAAAATTTACTTTCCGCACCCATGCACATAGAGTGCAGCCCCAGGAGGATTTCCTGCAGCAATTCTGCTGTATAAAGCTGGTGCTTGCTGCTGTCGTAACCCTTATATTCACTCTCAATCAGTTCATACAGATTGGAGAGGATGGGGTAATCCTCAGTATTTAATTTTGTGAAATTGGTGCTGTCACTGATGTTAAACTTCTCGTAGAGCTTACCCAGCATAATTTCAATGGTGTCAATGTGCCGGTCATCAAAATCCTTGTAACAGCGGAAAAAATCTTTAAGAAAAGATATATGCTGGCTGAGTTTTGTGCGCTGCAGAAATGCCTGGGGAGCATCTTTATCAGCAAAGCTTCCGTTTTCATCCCATGCCTTTGGTTCTAATGGATTGATTATATACTGACCAGACATAAGGTCGATAAAGCACCCGCCGAGATTATCTGCAAGCTCCACATATTCATGCTCAGGGTCTAAGCACAGAACAGTCTTACCAGATTCCAGTACATTGCACAGGATTAGTTTAAGCAGATAGCTTTTGCCTTGACCGCTGTTACCAAGGATTAGGATGTTGGCATTGGTCTTATCATCATCACGCTTATCAAAATCCACAATAATATTACTTCCAAACTTATCCCGACCAAGATAGAAACCGCCGGGGTCGGTCTTGCCGGAATAGTTAAAAGGATAAAGATTCGCCACACTGCTGGCAGGTAAAACACGTTCATACTGACTCCCGAACACATTATGTCCGGCGGGCCCTACAGCAAGAAAACCCTCCCGCTGGCGCAGAATCAAGCGATCCACATTGAGCTTTGATCGTACCAACTCTGTTAAAACATCGGTCTGCAGGAGCTTCAGTGCATCAAGATCGTGCGCTGTCAGCTCAATATAAACAGCACAGTGCAGCAGGGGTTCACGGTTTCTGTGCATGGTTGATACCAGGGTAACTACATCCTGCAGATTGCTTTCGGCAGTGACGGTCTGTTGAAGATTACTGGTGTTGCTTTTATCCATACGATTTTTATTGGCCGCATTATGGATGATTTTCTTTTCTTCCCCTGCCGTAACCTGTCTTGTATATATGCGTAGGGTCACACCGTCCTTTTCGCCTAAATGCCGCAGGATTGCCTGCTCATCAGTTGCTGTTGGATATTCTCGCAGCACCCAGACACAGCGAAAGGTGTTCCCGCAAATAAAATGATCTACATTAAATTTAATAACACCGGGTGCTATCATATCGAGGAAATCTTTGATTTTCGCATCCTCTGCAGGCATTACAATTTTTTTCTTTCTGGCTTTACTCACCGACAATCACCCACCTTTCCCCATCAAAATCCTCATATTTTTCGGTTGTAACATTCTGCTCGTAATAAACACCTAAAAGACGTTTGATGTCAGTTTCATTTGCTTTTTTTGTGGTGAATCCCTGATCTTTCAGGGACTTTTCAATACGGGAAAGATAAGGCTGAACTTCTGATTCCTTCTCGTCACGCAGGCGAATGATGATGAGAAATTCACGGGCTGTTGCCATCTGTACCTGCATGCGGTCAAGTGAGACTGCATCCTGCTGGAGGAGCTTGCGTATGACCGGGTTTTGCTCCTGTTCCATACGCCTGCGCAAATGGGCTTTGTTATCTTCAAAATTCTCACGGCTGTTAAGGCAGAGCATCTCAATTTCAGCGATGCCTTTGAGAACATTCATCAGGGCATATATTCTTGCACCCACACTGCTTTCAGACAACACACTGATATTAGTGGGCTTAATCATAAAAAATACCAGTTCTCCATAGCCAGTAACCAGAGCATGACTATTGATGTTTTCAATGCCCATGAGCTGCCTTGTAGATGCTTTTTCTTTGACTTCCTTTTTCTTTTTTCTGCTCATGCACTTTCCCTCCATTCATAAAGTTGTTTTTTGCCGATAAAAAACACAGCAGCATATCTGATAAAATCAAGGATGCTTGTATCCTCAAAACGGATGGATAAAAAAGCATAAACTGCTGTTACTACGATGGGCAAAAACCATCCGAGCTGGGAAAGAGCAAACACGGATATGAGACATCCTACACCAATGATGCCAATATCTCTAAGCTCCCACAGCCATAATGTAGCCTTAGATTTTAAGTTATCAGGGTAAATATACAAGGTTCAATCCTCCTGTTCGCTATAAATTCTTTGTAAAAAATATGCGATGCCCCGCATCACAAAGTCTACGCAGGGTATCGCCACACTGTTTCCAAGTGCCTTATATCTGGCACTGTCAGAACCGCCGGGAATATTCGTCCAGCCATCGGGAAAGCCTTGAAGCCGTTCACATTCAAGGGGAGTAAGACGGCGAATGAGCTTTCTGTTCTTTCCGCCAGCGGTTGCTATAAGATTTTCACTGCCCCCGCCGTTATCACCGCCTTGTGCCCGAAGGGTGGTACAGCCCTCGGAATAGTTCCCAAACTGGGATTGACCAAAGATCTCCGGCTGGCAAACAAGGTCTGTAGCATCCTTGTGCTGCCTTGCACTTTGAGTTGCAACAACCTCATTTTCTGAAAATTCATCACTTCTTTGTCGGCTGAATACTGCATGGCGGTCGGCTCCGGTTAATGTATAACTAATGTCAGGCTGGCATCCAAGGCCGTTGCCTCCGTTTTGCACCTGCCTGTCTATAATGTTTCCAGCTATACAAAAACTTTCCTGCAAGATAGCGATGCCGCCTTGGTTTTTACTGGGGTCGGGATTGGTGGTATCAATGGTTCGAGCTATTTCTGTTTCTCTGCATCCTGAATTGGGATTTGCGGATTTCATGCTATTTGATTCCTTAGAGTCAAGGGAGAATGCTACAGGGTTACCCACTAAAGGAACATTGTTCCCGCCGGTTCCCATACGGGCTGCAAGGGTTGGAGCTACTCCAAGGGGACCATTATATCTTCCATCCTTGGGATGGTTTTCAAATAGTACTGGCTGGTTATTTCCGCTCATACTGGCACTGCTTGGCTGGGCGATAAGCGGTGGATGCCCGCCCATACCTGCTCTGAGGGTTGGGGTTACTTCTTCAGTGATATCCATCCGCTCACCGCCATGATCATTGAGACATAGGAGTGGTTCCTGAGCGACAAATGTCTGCATCTGCATATTGCTTGTTGCCAGCAGAGCACCGGATACACCATCTAAGTCAATTACCTCATCACGCTGATTGACATGAAAGGCTACTGATGCCTGTGTAATAATACCGTTCCTGCCGGTAGACATGCCGCAATTAACACCGAGGGTTGAAGATACCTCCCCAGTGAGATCACCGTTGTAACCATCAAAGCCCACGGCCTCTTTTTCTTCTGTTTGAATATATCCATGCCCGCCGCATTGACCACTATAAAGAGCTGGCCACGTGCCTGTTTCCTCAAAAATACGGCGGCTTTGCACATCCCACGGTGTCAGACAAGCTCCGCCTGAATCATCAGGGCTTCTTTCAGTTGTTGTGGCAGTTCCTTGCCCCGAGCCTCGGCTCTGCGCAGGATTCCCAAACAGGCGGTCTTGCTCAAATAATATTTGGGGTGCGGTGCATCCTCCAAAATCTGCGACAAGGAAGATACGACGGCGGCGCTGGGCGACTCCCCAGAATTGAGCATCCAAGACACGCCAAGCCAGGCTGAATTCATCTCCCAGAATGGCAGTCCCAGCAGATTGCCAGCGTCTGGATTCAGGTTGAGGCACATCACAGGAACTGTACTTAATGCGGATGATCTCCTCGATGACCGCCCGGAAGTCCTCGCCTTCTGTTGAGCTGAAAGCTCCGGGGACATTTTCCCAAACGAGGTATCGAGGTCGTATAAGGTGAGTTGGTATACCTCTTTGTTCATCGGCTTTTCTCATCTCCTTTGCAATACGTGTCTGTTCCATGAATAAGCCGGAGCGTTCTCCGGCAAGGCCTGCACGCTGGCCGGCAACAGACAAATCCTGACACGGTGAGCCGCCGCAGATGATATCAACCGGTGGCAACGCCGCACCATTTAGCTTTATAATATCCCCCACATGGAGCATATCGGGGAATCTTATTTTCGTTACTTCGATGGGAAAGGCTTCTATTTCACTTGCCCACACAGGCTTTATTCCGTTACGAACTGCAGCAAGAGGAAAGCCCCCAATCCCATCAAAGAGGCTTCCCATGGTCATCATCAGACCATACCTATTGCCATTACCGGTGTGGAAGCCTCAGCCTGTGTATTACCTTTAACTTTTCCAATAACAAAGCCTTTTTCCTGTTCCATTACTCTGCGAATGGGGATACCAAGCCTTTCAGCTTCTGTGATTTCTGCCATCATGCCTTGAGAAACACGATCCCCATAGCACCATAGTTCATCACAAGCCGAGAGCATAACAAGCCCCATATCCAGTGCCAGCTGGCGTTCTCTTGGAACTGATTCGCAAAGCAGGCTGGGGTATAACAAATGGGGCGCAAAAAAAGCGTGCCCTTGATCCATCACATGGCGGCACGCTCGTTTGGCAAACACTGTGTTTTTTTCTATATCCCCTGCATAAGGGGATGCTACATAAATAATTTTCATAAATTTTTTCCTTTCTCATTTATTTTGGAGCCACTGCTTGCACAACTGTACGGGTTGTATTAACTGCAGCCTGAGCCGTATAAACTGCGCTCATCATATTCGCTCTTGTACTTGTATCAAGGCCAAAGGCACCGGCGATTCTCGGCACTTCTCCTGCGGCAAGCATGAGCCCAAGTCCAAGCAAAGCATGATCCTTTAGCACCATCAGTCCGGCAGTTAGGATTGTTGCTTGTAAAAATGTGGTAAGGCACAGGCCAATGATCTGCTTGCACCACTGGACAAAGCCGTCAATATATCCTCTTGGAACAGAGAACATATAAAGGCTGCCCACAGCAATTTGAATGAGCAGAATACCGCCCCGCTTGAGGTTAGCAAAGAACACTTTTATTACCGAATAACCCATCATGATAATGATAAAGAGCAGCATAATCGGGCTTGTAATAACAGACAAGCCGCCAAAGATACCGGAGCTGATTGCCCCACTTGGATCGGGTGTACTTCCAAGACCGGTGATGATTTGATTTGCAACCTCACCAAAGCTTTGGCCGTAACCTGTAAGTCCTGCTGTAAGACTGCTTTGCAGATTTACTGATAGCTTGAACAACTCCACCGGTACAATGGTAAATAAGGATACTGCCATAAAGCCTTTGATAGCATTTAATGCGGCATCTTTGATGCTCCCTCTACCGTGTTGGTATTCAATGCCGGTTTCAAAGCAGGATACCACTAAACCTGTTCCATACAGCGCCCAAGCCAGATAAGAAAAAAACAACACGATTGAGGCTACCCAGTTCATTTCAAATAATTCCACACCCATGTTTCCCATCTGTGAAAAGAAATCACCGAGAAATCCGATTACCTGGCCATATATCCAGTCAATAAGCTGACTCATTACATCGCCAAGAATAAAATCCCATATAAACAAAGGTGAACCACCTCCCTGTAAAAGAATAAGGACATACCGTTTATCACGATATGCCCTGGTTTTTGCATAAAAAATGACGAGCAGTTAGCCGGTTATCGGTTTTGTCTGTTCGCCATCTTTTTCAAATATTTCGAGTATGAGTTTTGCTCCCATTCGGAAGCCGTCTATAAATCGTTCTTCTCCAACGCTGTAAAACAAATTGTTTTGTACCGTCAGATACTCATGTAATCTTTCCTTCCCCTTCTTATCCAGCATAGCTTCGACTTCTTTTTCAAGTTCCACAAGCCTATGCTGCTTTTTTTGAAATTCACTGCCGGGAACAATGCTTTTTTCCGCAGGCATTAATCTTCCGCGGTAGAGCTCACGAAGCATTTTTTCTTTCTGCACTATCTCCACCTCCTTCAAGCACAGAAGAATACCACAACATATAGGCTTTATCTATACCAAATGCCAACAAATATTATTGTATATATTTTACATGGAGTGTTTCATACTAAGGCCTGCATCTTCTGTTTCTTTCTGCTGATAGTTTTGCTCCATAAAAAGCTCGGCATAACTGTCAATTTGCTCTGCCAGCTGCTTAAAATCCCTTGTTGTTGGCTGGTATCCATACCATTCAGTCACTCCATTATATGCCCAAGCATGCGGTACAAGGCCATCATTGAAATTAGGATTATTTATTTTCTTTTTGCCCCAGATATCCTTAAATTTAAGTGTAGTGCTGTCGATAGTTCCGTTGCTCTTATCTAATGCGGTGAGGCGAATCCCTGCATAATGATCTGCATATCCCAAGGTGACAAATTGCAATTTCAGCCTGTTGTTTTCTCCCAAGGGGATGTATAGGGCATTGCCGATGAATTTTACATCTTCATATCCTTCGGTGCATTTTCTTAAGTTCTGTTCAAAAAAGTTCATGATTTAACCTCCAAATAATTTTACATTCCAAGTATCGTCCAAATATAGAGCGGTGCCGTTAAGGTAAACACCAAGCAGGCAAACAAGATTGCCGGGGCACTCCATTCAAATTGACCATGTTTGCGATAATCAAAATATGCCATCCCCAATTTAGCAAAGAAAAACACAGCCAGAATAAGATCAATTGCTGGGAATACTACATTGTTTACCACTGTCTTTATCTGCCTTGAAGCATCTCGCCATGTGCCCTCAATTGCTCCTGCCACATCCCCGGTACCAGCTGCAAAAGCCGTTGTACAGAAAAGCATGGAGAGCACGAGGACACAAGTCAGCATCAAGACTCTTTTTTTATTTTTTGTCATAGAGATCGCCTTTCTTTCTTTTCATATTTTCAACACAAAATCCCTGCGGATGAGAATAATCATTTCTCGCCCACAGGGATTTCTATTGTTATCTTTCCTTCTTTTTATGGCTTTAACGGCGCAACATGCCAATCATCCCAAAGTGATCCCCGGATAGTCAGGCTATCGGTCAGATTTGCCGAGAGCATCCCAACCGGAGTCCAGCTATCCAGAACCCAGGTATTCACTTCATAGCTTCCATCCGGCATCCAAACAGGGCTGAAGTGTGTTCTGTTCTTATAGGTTGAATAATTGTTTTTCTGAAATTCAAAACGGGCGGAGCTTCCGCTTTGTACTTTCTCCAGCAGCCTCCAGTAGGTGTCATAGTTAAACTCCGGAAAATAGCTTACAGCATTTTGTGGATTCGTTACTGCGGAGGATTGATTACTGCTTACTGGGGCAGATACCTCCTGATTTATTCCATAACCTGACTTCATGATTCGACCATTAGCAGTAGGATTTTTGCTGTCGCAGCGGATGGTCATATTAGCGGAAAAAGAAGCATGATATCTGTTTGAGTCAAACTCCCACCATCCGTGATCACACCAGTATCCATCCTCATCATCTCCGTGCCATACCCAGTATGCTCTCCACCACGGACTCCAAACTGTCCAATCGGCTCTTGTTTTTTCTGCCCGCTGCGGAACAAGACTTTTTTGAAAGCTATCGTTTCTATCATCAGCTATAGGGTTAGGCGGGGGATTCTTACTCAAATCTACAATCTTGCAGTTTATGATACTTTTATCCGTTCCTCCCGGACCTCGTACAGACACATGAATTACCATGTCCTGCTCCGTAGCCGGAGTTTTCCACTTTACCCATGCAAGTTGACTGTCGCCGCTCGGATAGTAGATATTACCCACGTTATAGGTTGTGCCATTTATTGTGAAGCTTACACGGGTTGGATTGTCGGGGTCAGATTGTCCTCCGCTTACTCTCACCGATGTGATTACCTCTGTATTTACTCTATATTCATAATCATAGGCGGAAACAACAGGAGGTTCCGGTTGTTCTTGAAAGCGTACAATACCAAGTCCAAGACTGGATTTAATATCTGCATTTGAAGCAGTGCTGGTTTTGCTGCCACTCCATGCCGGATAGCCAAGATCACCTACTTCTAAAAACATGGCAAGGGGCAAGTTTTTGTGTGACAGGGATGTCATTCGTTTTCTAAGCAAACCGCTAACCTGTTCATCGTACAAAGCTGCTTCAGTAGCAGTTGTAGCAATCATCACACCCTCAAATTTATAAAAGGCAAAAGGTTCAAGCAGCAACTTGTAATCCCCACCAATCAACACATCATAATCCATGCCTGTGTGATTGGAAATTAGTTTTATGGTATATTCTGAACAAAAATACTTTTTAATTGCGTCAATATTGTTGCTGCCGTTAGTGCTTACAATGCGTGGTATTGCCTGGGGAGGGTTTATATATTGATAGCTTCCTTGCTGAGGTGAAAGACCTTTGCCGTTGCTATAGCTTAATTTGCTAACCTTGCCGAAATGAAACAATGTTGAAGGGGGATTTTTATTCGTAAGATCAATAGGGGTAGTAACTACGGCATGATCACTGGCTCTTACCACAGTCACCCTTACCCCATCATTTCCTGGTGTCCATGAGTTCGTGCTTGTACCGTCACCCATACCACCGCCCCCACCATCTATATTCCCATCCCCGACTGCGAAAGCCGGGAGAGAAAAACAGCATATCAAGGCAAGGCTTAGGCAAATTGAAGTCAATATTTTTTTCATTCGGACTCCTTTCCGCAATAAAAAATGCACGCTTAGCAGTGCATTTTTTACGCTGTATTTATTTAGTTAGTTTCCCATAATACCTACTTGCTTGTTAATATCCCCATCACTTTCTCCTACAATTCCTTGATTTTCCCCGCTGTTTTTAATCCAGCCAAATCCGGGGAGGTAAGTCTCACCCTTACTATTAACATCCCCGCCTTGAGGTTGATTATCACTCTTGGGCGGTGTGTTTGGCTTTTCCACCTTATTATGCTCTATCGGTTTATCCTGCTCGGTAACTTTTTCACCATTTGGCTTTTGTTCAGGATTTTTAAGCTGTTCATCGGTGTACTCCGGTTTGATAGGATCAGGCTGAATGGTTTGCTCGGTGCCTTTATCTATCCCATTGCCGGTTTTGGTTTCCTCTTGGATTTGTATTGGTGGCACTTTAATATCATCTTCTTTTTCTGCTATATCGGGATTTTCTACCGCCACTTTCTGTGTACTACTATTTTGCTCGGGAAGATCCAAGTCATTTATTGGCGGCGTTTTAAACTGGCTCATAATTGCTACCATAAGCACTACACTCAGAGCTAGCCCACCTGCAATTAGAAGCCATCTTTTTATTCTGTCATTTATATTTTTCATAAGAGCATCCTCCTTGTCTAAATTCAATCTATTTTCTTAAGCCACACCCTACCACATGAGAGTTCAAAAGTCTATCACTATTATCAACAGGTTTTTTATTATTCCATTGACATAGACTTCGGTCTTAAAACTTTGGCGTATAACCGGCACTGGTTTTTACCTTGATTTGCATAGGAGGCAACAGCTTTCCCCCAAAGGATACCGGTACTTCCAACATAATGATGCTATCTATCTGAAACCGTGCGGTGCTTTGATCCCTTGCAGCAAAGGGTGCATTTTTAATATTTACTGAAAGCCCCCATATGCGAAATTCCAGCTTGTTTTCAGATGTGCGTTTTTCATTATAACCACCGCTATAGCTAAGTCCAAGGATGCTATCCAGCCTGTCATAGATATCGCCATAATCAAGACTTTCTTCAAAGTCCGTGACGATGGGCTGATAAGCCCCTGAATACCCCTCACGGACACCGTGATATACATCATCGTAATTATCATTCACTGTTGAAATAACAGCCGACTGCACAGCATCACGAACACCTTGGGCGACAATCATCAGGCGAAAGTATTCTGATATGCCGCTGAAGATTATAACTAAAGATAGGGTGATGGCTAATAAG
>Ga0255347_1000440_pt1 | contig 77256 bp, 80 predicted proteins | sample wastewater_treat_2_FD_192479 | JGI IMG/M metagenome (GOLD analysis project Ga0255347, IMG submission 192479) | Wastewater microbial communities from Lulu Island WWTP, Vancouver, Canada - plant24 | ecosystem: Engineered > WWTP > Wastewater > Unclassified | place: Canada: Vancouver, British... | reverse complement strand
TCGCGGGACGCCGAGTGACTCCCTACGGTGTAGGGAGATGTCAGCAAAGCTGACAGAGGGTACGTGCAGCTGTTAGCTGCGGCGTCCCCTACATTAGCTAACGGCTAAGGGCTAAGGGCTCAAATCAAAATTTAGCAAAGCTAAATTTTGATTTAGCTCATGGAGCTTGCTTTCTTGTTTTACAGCAGCAGGCACAGTGAACGGAGGCAGCTCCCTTTGCATTCAGCTCGGCGGTTATTTCGCGGAGTGTGCTGCCCGTAGTGCATATATCGTCAATAAGGAGGATATTCTTCCCGCTTACCTTTTGGGCGTCGGCGGAGAAGGCTCCCCGAAGATTTACCGACCTGCTCAGCTTGTCAAGCTCCTTCTGGGCTCTGGTGGACCTTATCTTTTTCACAGCCCTCTCCTCAACGGGGATACCGAGGACTCTGCCGACCTCGCGGGCGATCAGAAGAGACTGGTTGAAGCTGCGGCGGAAAACGTCCCTGCGGTACATGGGAGCAGGAATTATGATGTCTGCGTTATTTGCAGTGCCCTCAGCGCGGAGCCGCTCTCCCAGGGCAGAGCCGAGAGCATAGGCGGCATTTCCGTCGGTGCCGTCCTTCAGCAGAAATACGGCAGGCTTCACGCTGTCGTCATAGTCAAATGCGGCAGTAAAGCCTGCGGCACCATCGATGGTAAAGCTGCCCTGGTAGGAGCTGAGCTTGCCTGTGCAGGCGGCGCAGAATCGGTCCATAGCGCCTATGAGCTCTCCGCAGACGGGACAGCGCGTGGGAAAGAAAATGTGGAGAAGCCTTCGCTTCAATGTATATCTCATATCATCACCTATGGGAAAAGCTCCGTTTTTGGCGGAGCTTTTTTGTCAGAAGTACATATATAGCTGGCATTTTATCATGCCGTTGTAGAGCTTTCTGCGCTTGTGGGCTTCTGTGCCGAAGAACTTCTCGAACTCCTCGTGGGGAGAGATGATGTAGCTCTGTCTGCTGCCGCCCTTTCCGAGGACTCTGCCCATTTTGCGGTAGATGTCCTCAGCCTCTCTCAGCTCAAGGAGTCTCTCGCCGTAGGGAGGGTTGCAGATAACGATGGAATTTTCGGGCTGAACGAATTTTGTGATGTCAGCCTGTTCTATTTTCAGTCTGGACTTTATTCCTGCCTTGTGGGCATTGTCCAGTGTCAGTGCAACTGCCGCGTCGTCGATGTCAGCGCCGATACCGTGGAACTCTGCGCTCCTGTCAACGCTGTCGATAGCGCGTTTGCGCTCCTCCTGCCAGATCCTTGAGTCAAAGCAGCTCCACTTTTCAGCGGCAAATCTTCTGTTGATACCGGGAGCTATCTTCAGCGCCTTCAGTGCAGCCTCGATAAGGAGGGTACCGCTTCCGCAGAATGGGTCGCAGACTATTGAGTCTGAGCGTACTCTTGCCAGGTCGATGATACCTGCCGCAAGGGTCTCCTTTATGGGAGCAGCATTGGAGTTGCGCCTGTAGCCGCGCTTGTGGAGTCCCACGCCGCTGGTGTCAAGATATAGCGAAACAACGTCCTTGAGAATGCTGAACTTTATCTGCACTGTGGGACCTGTCTCCTCGAACCAGCTTATCCCGTACTTGGCTTTGAGCCTTTCAACGGCTGCCTTTTTCACTATGGACTGACAGTCGGGAACGCTGTGGAGGGCTGAATTCAGAGAATAGCCCTTTACGGGGAAGGCGTCCTCGGGACCGATGTAGCGCTCCAGCTCAACAGCCTTCACACCCTGGAAAAGCTCCTCGAAGGTAGTTGCTTTGAACTCTATGAGCTCGATGAGGACTCTCTCTGCGGTAGAAAGGCAGAGATTAGCACGGGCGAGGATATTCTCGTCGCCCGTGAAGCTTATTTTTCCGTCGCTGACCTTCAGGTCAGTTCCGCCTATTTTTTGTATCTCGTATTTAAGTACGCTTTCCAGACCGAAATGGCATGGACAGCAAAGTCTGATCTTATCGTTCAAATTATCACCTGTTATCAGTATTCGAGTACGCCTGCGCCGCCTCCGGCAGCACCGCCTGCGTCACCGCCGCCGACATCTCCGCCACCGACGTATCCGCCGCCTGCGTCACCGCCGCCGCTGACATCGCCGCCTCCGACGTATCCGCCGCCTGCGTCGCCGCCGCCGACATCTCCGCCTGTGGCACCGCCTGCGCCGCCGCTTACGTCACCGCCGCCTGTGGCAGCACCTGTGTCTGTACCTGTGCCTGTGTCTGTACCTGTTGAGCTTCCGCCTGTGCCGGCAGGGGCAGTATAGCCGTGTGAACCGTCACAGTAAGGAGGCGAGTAGGTATCTGTTATCTCTGACTTCCAGTAGCCTGTGATGGTTCCGCCGCAGTACTGGGAAGCGATACGTCCCGTAACAGGGCACATGGGCATCTCGATGACTGACTTGACGGGCTCGAAGTCGCGTCCTGTCTCGGGGTACCTGGTATTTGCGTATTCGCCGATGATGTTCTGCCATACGCTTGCCGATATACCTGAAGGAACGTAGAGGTTGTCATCGCTTATATCATAGCCTATGGTGATACCGCTGGCAAAGTCGCGTGTAAGACCAACGAAGGCTTCGTCGTGCCAGTCCTGAGTGGTACCTGTCTTACCGCAAACTACCTTGCTGCCAAGTCTTGCGGCGGTACCTGTACCGTTTTCAACAACGTTCTTGAGGAGACGGTTCATTACCCATGCAGTTTCGTCGGAGACTGCCTGTCTGGGATTGCCATTGTTCTGATAGATGACCTGCTGTGAGCTGTCCTCTATTCTTGTGATGAGGTGAGCTTCATTGTAGATACCGTTATTACCATAGGGAAGGTAAGCGTTTACAAGGTTCTCAACAGTGATACCGTAGTGAAGAGCTCCCAGGCTGAGAGGAGAGTAGTCCTTATCAGCTGCTGCAAGCTTTACTCCCAGCTTTTCCTTGGCAAACTTATATACCTCTTCTACCGAGTATCTGTCCACCAGCTGAGCCGAGCAGGTATTGTAGGACTGCTGGAGGGCGTAGTATGTCTTTATGTTCCCGCCGCCGCCCACAGCACCGCCGTAGTTCTTAGGCCAGGGCTGACCGTCATCGCCTGTCTTGACAGCTAAATCCTTGATGTCAGAGCCCCAGGTGAGGTCGCCTGATTCGATACCGTAGGCGTATCCCGAGATGGGCTTGATGGTAGAACCTACCTGACGGGGTTCCTTAACTGCGAAGTTTGTTACCAGTGAGTGGGTCTTTTCGCCGATGTTGCCGACTGCACAGAGCAGCTCGCCGTCATAGCTCAGAGCAACGAAGGCGACGTGGGGGAGATACTCCTCATTGACGCCGTCCTGTCCCCGGCTTCCGTTTGCAAGCTTGAGGTCAGCGTAGCGCTTGACGGTATATTCGGGGACTATATTGTTGATGTCAAGGAACTTTTCCTCAACGTATTTCTGCATTTCCTCATCGTATGAGAGATAGATCTTATAGCCGCCGTTGTCGATCTTGGCTCTTGCCACATCGTCGTCGGTTATATTGAACTTCTCCTTGAATATCTCCTGAGCCTCATAGTAGGCTGCGTCGAGTATCCAGCTGTAAGCTTTCTGCTTGTCCTCCATCTCCTGAGCCTCAGCCTCGGGGTGTTCCTTGAGGTATTCCTCTGAGTCTGTGAAGATGAGGGGAGTAACGATATACTCCTGGTATTCGTCATAGGTGATAGCTCCGTTTTCATAGAGCTTGTAGAGAACGTATTCCTGACGGGGCTTGTTGTTGGCGCGTCCGTCGATGACCAGAGGCTTTGTCAGGTCGTCGTCCTGATGATAGTAGGCAAAGGGGCCGTAATCCTCAGGGCTCTTGGGGATAGCAGCCAGAACTGCCGCCTCGGGGATAGTCAGCTCCTCGGAGTTCTTTCCGAAGTAACGTATGGAAGCAAGCTGTATTCCGTTTGTGGCGCCGCCGAAGCTGATGTAGTTGAGGTACTCCTCAAGTATCTTGTCCTTTGAGTAGGACTTTTCCAGCTGCATGGCGGAGAAGATCTCACGGATCTTACGCTGAGGGGAGTGCTCGTTGTCTCCCGACAGGTTCTTGATGAGCTGCTGTGTGATGGTCGAACCGCCCTGTTCCGTATCATAGAAGTGGAGGAACATATTCAGGAAGGCGGAGAATGTACGCTTGTAGTCTACACCGTCATGGACGTAGAAACGCTCGTCCTCGGTATAAACAAAGGCGTTGCGGACGTGCTGGGGTATCTTGTCGATAGAGACAGGAAGTCGCTGGAAGTTGTTCTTGTTCTCGTGAAGAACCTTGTACTCGTCCTCGCCTGCGGCGTTCTTTGTGGTACTGTAGAAGTAGGTATCGCTTCCCGATTCAAGCTGTTGAAGGGTGATACTGGTGGAATCGTCCATGAAGTTGAGGACGTAGACCGTCAGCGCGGTACTTACGATAGTGCCCGTGATGATGATGACCAGCAGCAGCGAGAGCAGAGTGGTAGCGATTACCGTCATCAGCTTTTTGAAGATGATGAAGCCCTTGCTGTGCTTTTTCTTCTTTTTCTTATGCGCAGGATTGCTGCGCACCTCCTTTTCGTCGGAGGGAGTAAGTTCTTTATCCTTCATTTTGTCAGAATGGCCGCCATACAGCGGCGGCAGCTCCTTTCAAAGATTTATATATTATTTATCTGTGTATATAAATATACATTATACATTATAACACGTTTGAGGTAAAATGTTAAGACCTTTCCGAAAAAATCGGCAATTTGTATAATATAGAAAAATCGGGGGATATTATTTACGGATATTTCGGCAAAGGAGTGGTATTATGACGCGCAGGAGCGCAAAACAGATATATTTCACACTGGTGGCGGCGCTGACCGCCTCGGGCTTCATCACCGTGTGTACACTGGGGCAGGCTGTCCGCAGACACAAGACTGAGGTGAGGCTGGCGGCTGCTGCCATAGAGGAGGGGGAGCCACGTTTTCTCGTCCGTGAGAGCGGAGGCAGGATAGCCGTATTCAGAAACGGCGATGAAAAGCCCTATCTGCTGCTGGATATGCTTCCCTCACTGCTTTCCGAGCAGGACAGGGAGCAGCTTGCCGAGGGGCTGTATTTTTCCTCGGAGCAGGAGCTGAGGCAGTTCATCGAGGACATCTCTTCATGAGTTTTTCGGGGGCTTGCGATGCTTTTTCTTCTTGCGGACGGAGAAGCCGAAGTCGCCCAGTTTCCTGCCGACAGCGAAGTATTCACCGTGGGCGAATGCCATGAGTCCGCTCTGCTGGAGGTTCAGCTTTCCCTTGCTGTCGAGGTACTTCTCGTCGGCATCTATTCCCACTATCTCCGCAAGGAACATGGTGTGTGAGCCCAGAAGCTTTGATTCCGTTACTCTGCATTCGAGACTGACGGGACACTCCTCGATAAGGGGAGCCGCCACCTTCTGTGCAGGTACGGTGTGGAAGCCGCAGACCTCTATCTTGTTCACGTCCCTGCCGCTTTTTACGCCGCAGAAGTCGGTCTCGCGGCACATAGCGGAGGTGGTCAGGTTTATGACGAATTCTCCCGACTCCTTTATGATGTCGTGGGAGTACCTCTCGGGGCGGACAGATATATACGTCATGGGTGGACGGGTACAGACGATTCCTGTCCAGCCGATGGTGAGGACGTTTGGTGAGTCCATGGTGCCGCAGGTCACAAGAGCCGCAGGCACGGGAGCGAGAAGGGTGCTGCCCTTCCAGAATTGTTTAGCCATTTTTTCTCCTTCTGTAGTCGTGTTTGGGAGAGCTTCCGGACTTTGCTGCGGGGGTGAAGCGTTTGTCCTTCAGCACATCTCTGTGGTCGGCAAAGCTGTACTTGCCCTTGACCTTGGTTATCTCGCCGTATTCTATGGCGTCGGTGGGGCAGTTGCCTATGCACGCCATGCAGTGGGTGCAGCTGTCGCCCCAGAGGGGCTTTTTGTCGGTTATGGAGATATTGTTAAGGGGACAGACCTTCTCGCACTTGCCGCAGCCCACGCACTTCTCATTGGCAAAGAAGTCCTTGGCGGGCATCTTGTACTTAGCCCAGACGGGGTTGAAGGGCAGCGTGATTATCTTCTCAAAGAGGAACACATATCTCGCCTTCAGCTTTCCGCCGTTTCTGATAGTTGAGGCAATATCGTCCAGCTTGCTGTATGAGTTGAGTATGCGCTCGCGTATCTCCTCGCCGCTCTGGACGGGATAGTGGCCGATATAGTAATTTCTCGGCATAACCAGCTCGGAATAGCCCATGAACTCCATCTTCTTCCTGCGGAAGAGCTTCTTTGCCAGGTATCCCGTGATACCGCTGTAGCCTGCGCTGTTGGAGATGAAGTAGACCCTGCGGCTCCCCGTGAGCTGTGCCTTTTTCAGGTACTTGCTGAGGAAGCGGGGCATCTCGCATATATACACGGGAGCACAGACGATAAAGGGCTTTTCGGAGCGTATTTCCGAGAAGTCGCCTTTTTTTATCCTGCTGAGCAGGTCGATGCACTCATCGTCCAGCTTCTTTGCCAGTTCAGTGGCTATGAAGCGGGTGTTGCCCGTGGCGGAAAAGTAAAGTATCATAAAAATTTTCCCCCCCTGATATGTAAAAGAAAGTCTTTCATATCCGTATGATGACATACACTATTATTATACCATCAGACGGCTGATTTTTCAATGGTTTTTGAAAATTTCCGCCGCCGACGGTCTCCGACATTTTTTGCGGCTCATTGGTGGTATCATAAGGCATGAGAAGGCTGCTATGTGCAGCAAAAAGGAGGAAAGGACATGAAAATAGACATAAAAACCGAGAACGGAGCGGCGATCGCAAGGCTCAGCGGTGAAATTGACCACCATAACGCCAAGGAGCTCCGCACGGAGCTGGACCGCTTTATAGTTACCGCTCAGCCCAGGGAGCTTGCCATTGATTTCGGCGGCATAACCTTCATGGACAGCTCTGGCATAGGTCTCATAATGGGCAGGAGCAAGCTCATGAAGGAGTGCGGCGGCAGGCTGGAGGTACGCAATCCCCAGCCTTACATACGCCGTGTGCTCAAGCTTGCCGGCATAGAGCGTATCGTCAGAATAAGATAAAAGGAGAAAGACTATGGAAATACTCAACGAGATAAAATTCATCATGCCTTCCCTTTCGATAAACGAGGGAGCGGCGAGGGCGGTGGTGTCATCATTCCTGATACAGGCAGACCCCACCGTCGAGGAGCTGTCCGATATACGCACGGCGGTTTCGGAGGCGGTGACAAATGCGGTAGTCCACGGCTACAGGCACAAAAAGGGAAATATCGAGCTTACCGTGAGGCTCCTGCCCGACAGGGTCATATACATAAAGGTCAGGGACAAGGGCTGCGGTATTGCCGATGTGGAGCAGGCTATGGAGCCTCTTTTCACCACCGCCCCCGAGGAGGAGAGGTCGGGACTGGGCTTTTCGGTCATGCAGTCCTTTATGGACAGGCTGACCGTCAGGAGCGCTCCCGGCAAGGGCGCCACCGTCACCATGAGAAAGAGGCTCTCTGCCCATGGAGACTGAGGTAAAGAAGCCTCTTGCCGAGGAAAATCTGGGACTTGTCCACCTCTGCGCAAACCGTTTCCGCGGGCGGGGCATCGAGTACGATGACCTGTACTCCGCAGGCTGCATAGGTCTGCTGAAGGCGGTGAAGGCATTCGACAGTGGCAGGGGAGTGAAGTTCTCCACCTATGCGGTACCTGTCATACTTGGTGAGATAAAGCGGCTTTTCCGTGACGGCGGTGCGGTCCGCGTCAGCAGGAGCCTGAAGGAGCTTTCCCTGCGGCTGAGCCGTATCTGTGAGGACTTCCGCCAGCGGGAGATGAGAGAGCCCACCATCGCGGAGCTGTCAGAGATGTCGGGGGAGACCGAGTCTGCCGTGGCAGAGGCTCTGTGCGTCAGCCAGCCCCCTGTGTCCCTCACCGCAGGAGACGATGACGAGGGGCAGACCGATATACCCACGGAGTCTCCCGACGAGAGTATAACCGACCTGCTGGCGCTGAGGCAGATACTGGCGCGGCTCCCCGACGGTGACCGTGCTCTGCTGGAGCTTAGGTACTTCCGCGGTATGACTCAGACAAAGACCGCTAAGGCTCTGGGAATGACGCAGGTGCAGGTGTCAAGACGCGAAAAAAAGCTCCTCACTCAGATGAGGGAGGAGCTTCTAAGCTGAATATTTACAGTCCCATTGAGAATAATTCCTCAATGGTGACGTGCTCGCCTGATGTAGTTGATGTGTACGCATAGTAGGCGAGTATCTTTGAAGCATCAACGGCGTCAACGGTGCCGTTTTTGTCAATGTCGCCTGCACGTCTCTGGGCAAAGGTGAACATGGGGTCTTTACTTGTTGATGTTAGAGCGTATTCCGCAAGTGTACGGGAAGCATCAACTGCATCGACCTTTCCGTCATCGGATACATCGCCTGTGAGCTTAATTGGCTTGCCTGTGAGGAGAACGATGTTGAGCCCCCTGTCATCTGCCCATTTGAATGCAGTGGAATCCATGTATGTCAGGATAACGCCGCTGTAGGTGTTCAGCGGGATCTCGGGATCGAAGCTGTTGCAGACTGTGCATTCCGTATTCTTGTTCATTATATTTGCTTCGGCGTTGTAGATGGATACTTCTGCAAGAGCAGGGCACTCTGCGAATGCTCCCTCGCATATAGTGTTGACCCATTCGGGGCACTCGATATTCTTTATGTAGGCATTGCCTGTGAAGGCGTTGGGCTCAACTGCCTGTATGCCCTTGGGAACGGAAAAGAAGGTGTCCTTCTTGCCTGAGGGATATGCCACAAGGTCTCCCATATCCGTACGGTAGATCACGCCGTCCACGATCTTGTATGTTTTATAGATATTTGAGCTGTCCATGCCTGTGAATGCCTCAAGAGAGGTACAGCCTGCAAAGGCTCTGGGACCTATACGTCCCGGATCGCCTGTGAAGTTTACTGTTTTCAGGTTCGCGCAGTTTTCAAATGCGCTGTTCTTTACATCGCGGACATTCTTTCCGATAGTTACAGAGACTAAGTTATCGCTGTCCCTGAATCCGTTCTGTTCTATTTCGGTAACGTGAATATCATTTATGGAGTCAGCGATAGTGATGCTGAGATTTTTCTGTGTAGTTGACGGGCAGAGCACTGTGTAATGATCGAAGAAATAGGAGTAGATAACATTGTCATTTTCTGTGTCCAGAGCGTCCAGCTGAGTCTTTCTGCCGTGGGCGATGAGCTCCATGTGATCGTACTTTTCCTTTTCCTGAACGTATTTCGTCTCGGAGACATTCTCACCGTTGATCGCGTAAACTATTTCCACGCCTTCCATGCCCTCATTGGCGGTATTGTCCATGAATGAGATCTCCTTGGTGAAAACGCCTTTTTCAAGCTTGAAATAGGTGATCTCATGAACTCCCATGTGCTGGTGGTTGTGTATCAGATATGAGGCATTGGGATCGGCGAAGGAGTTGCCGTAGGAGCCGAGTACGACCGGCTCTGAAAGCTTGTTGTTATAGAATGAATATACCGTGCAGGTGCCCGTTTTGTAGCCGCTGTCCGAGATGAAAAGCTCGGGCACGTTATCGTGGTCAATGTCGTACAGCTCAAAGCGTGAGCCGGAAGTGATATCCTTGTCTGCGAAGTTGAATTTCTCCGATCTGTAGCAGTTGGAGAGAACCACATGGTATGCCGCCTGCCAGGAATCGAAAAGGATTTTTTCATAGGTCCCGGCTTCAACTGCCTCCGCAGTTACGGGTAGAGCTGCTGTGAGCAGCGCTGCTGCTGAAAATGCAGCTGTGATCTTTCTGATCTTCATGGAAAGTCCTCCTTAATAAATATTACTGCCCGAAGGCAGTCCCCTCAATGAAAATAATTATACAGCATATCCTGAAAATAATCAATACTTTTCACTAAATATTTTTTATTTCTCTGCCAAAAAAAGTCCCCATTTATTGCTGAAATCTACAAACGCCGTTGACAAGGCATATAAAAAGATGTATAATAATGATGTTATTATACACCATATATCAAAAAGAGAGGGGTTTCTTGATATGGCAAAAAATCTATTCAAAAGAGCAGCCGCTGTTGTTTCAGCTGCTGCGGTGCTGCTTGTTCCTTCTGTGAACAGGCTGCCAAAGGAAAAAGCAGTCGCAGCTCCCGACGAGTATCATGACGACTGGCTCCACGTCAACGATAAGGCACAGATCGTTGACATGAACGGCAACGAGGTCTGGATGACAGGTGTCAACTGGTTCGGCTACAACGTAGGAAGCCAGATCTTTGACGGCGCATGGTCGGCAAACGTACACCACTGCCTCGACCTTATCGCAGACCACGGCTTCAATCTTCTCCGTGTACCTATGTCAACGGAGATACTTCTCCAGTGGAAGGCAGGCAAGCCCGACCCGATCATCAAGCTCAACGAGTACGAAAATCCCGAGCTGACTGTTGAGGGCGTTGAGGGCGGTACTCCCATGTACAGCTTCGACATCTGGAATCAGGTAGTCAAGTGGTGCCGCGAGAACGGTATCAAGATCATGATGGACGTTCACTGCGCTACTACCAATGCCGCAGGTCATAACTACGCTCTGTGGTATGACACAAACTTCAGCGAGAAGGACTGGCTGGACGCTCTGGCATGGTTTTCGGATTACTACAAGGACGATGACACTATCATCGCTATCGACCTGAAGAACGAGCCTCACGGCAAGAAGGACGATGGCATTTTTGCAAAATGGGACGGCTCCAAAGATGCGAATAACTGGCGCTATGCTGCTGAGAAGGGCGCTAAAGCCTGCCTGGATCAGAACCCGAACCTGCTCATCATGGTAGAGGGTATCGAGGTATATCCCAAGACCGAAAAGGGCTTTGACTGGAATTCACCATCCACTGACTACGGTCATTATGACGATCCCGAGTATCAGCCCTATTACGGCGCTTGGTGGGGAGCTAATTTCCGCGGCGTAAGAGATTACCCCGTTGACCTTGGCGAACATCAGAGCCAGCTGGTATACTCTCCTCACGACTACGGTCCCGAGGTATACAAGCAGACATGGTTCTATCTTAACGATCCTTCCAAGACCTTCAGCAGAGAGACTCTCCTGGACGATTACTGGAGAGATACATGGGCATTCCTCGTTGAGGAGAACATATCACCCCTGCTCATGGGCGAATGGGGCGGCTGGGTCGATGAGGAGCACGACAAGACCGGTGAGAACGTTCACTGGATGCAGGAGCTCCGCGACTACATGATCGACAAGCATATCCACCACACATTCTGGTGCTTCAATGAGAACTCATCGGATACAGGCGGACTTGTTTACGATAACTTCCAGAAGTGGGACGATGTGAAGTATGAGTTCATCAAGCCTGCCCTCTGGCAGACAAAGGACGGCAAGTTCGTAAGTCTTGACCATACTATCCCGCTGGGACGCGCAGGCAACGGTATCTCGCTCTCCGAGTACTACGGCGGCGCTTCAACTCCCAGACCCACTACTTCCACAACTACAAGCACTGCCACATCGTCAACAACTACCACTTCTGTTACAACTACAACAACTGCCGAGACAACAACTACCACCACTGCTACACCAGGTCCTACTATCCACCCCGGCTATGACTTCAAGGGCGTTGATTCCTACCCCACAAAGACGGTTTATGAGCAGGGCGAGAATCTCGACCTCAGCGGTCTTCTGTTCGGCGGAACTCCCCAGAGCGGTGCAGGCTCAGGAGGCGGAAGGTATACTGACGCCGATGTCAGCGACAACATCGTGACCATTAAAGACAGCAGCGGCAAGGAATACACCAAGGATAAGTTCAAGACACTTCCCGCAGGCGAGTACACTGTAAATATCAAGGGCGGCGTTGGTAACTATTACACATACACCTACTGCTACGGCGTGGATATCTCCTATAAGGTGACCATAAAGGGCGGCAGCACTGACGAAACTGTATGGGGCGATGTAAACTGCGACGGCAAGGTCGAGCTTGCAGACGCTATCCTCATCATGCAGAGCCTTGCAAATCCCGACAAGTACGGCGAAAAGGGCTCCGACTCCAAGCACCTGAAGGCTCAGGGCAAGACAAACGGTGACGTTGACAAGTCCACAGAGGGACTTACTGCAAACGACGCTCTGAAGATACAGGAATTCCTCCTCAAGAAGAGAACTACTCTCGTTCCCGAGTAATGAGCGGAATATAATACAATAAACAGTTCAGCCATATGCATAAAATCTCCTATTCAGATCTGTGCGTATGGCTGACTTTTATTGTGTAATACAAAACATTATCACGATAATATCGATTAACAAAAATATCTAAACATATTCTTTTTAGTTGATAAGGGTTCAAATACTATCAGAGCGGTTAAAGTGATTCGGAATTTAATTTACTGCAATTAAAGGTCGGACTTAGTGTTCGCTCTTTTGATATTTAGCTCTCCCCAGACCAGACAGGTGGGGGACGCCAAAAATGACTTTACAAGTCGGAAGATATCTGTTATAATTGTATTTAAAAAAATCTTAATTAAAGGTGATGTTATGAAAAAAGCACTAATTTTTGCTGTAATTTGTGCGGCAGCTCTTACTGCCTGCAACAATAATAAAACTGACATCGATCACGAAACAGTAACTACAACTGAGGCAGCGACCACAGCAACTATAGAAACCGAGCCTACAACTACCTCCTCAACAACACTCACAACAACTGCAACTGCTATAGTTACAACGACAGAGACTGTAAATACGGCTGATGAAGACGGCGAGCCAACGGTCATACGAATTGAAAAGCTTCCGGAAGATATATTTGAGGAGTATGAATTTAACAACTTCAGGTATTACAACGGACGTACCTATGACGACCTTACTGAGGAGGAAAAGGAAAATCCTGCTTCGTTCCCACTTTACAGCACTCTTGATGGTGAGCTGACAGATGAACACAAGCAAATGCTTTATGATTATTTTACAAGTCATGAGTTTGAAGAAGTCGATCATACTTATACGTACTATCTCTGGGACTGCGGCTTGCCTCATGACCAGTCGGCTGCAAAAAACCTTATATGGCTCATCATGACAGATAACAAAGAGTTGCTCGAAAGCGGTAATACACCTCATCTGAACGGTAATTATGAATTCATCTTTTCTGCTGACAGAAAATATTTTGCTCTGAGGCGAGGATTAAGCGGAGGCTTTAATACATACAAAATAGCTGATCCCGAAGAACTGGATTTTCTTTATGACCTTGTACCTCAGTAATGAATATCTTTCCCTGCCTGAGTGGCGGGGAATTTCATTTTTATAATGAAAAAAGTCCTTTACAAAATAAGGTGTTTCTGATATAATTATACTGAGTAAATATGTTTGAAAAGAGGTAAAACATTGGCTAACGACAAGATCAGAAATTTCTGTATTATAGCGCATATAGATCACGGCAAGTCAACACTTGCCGACCGTATCCTCGAAAAGACCGAGACCGTTGCTATCCGCGATATGGAGGATCAGCTCCTGGACAATATGGACATCGAGCGTGAGCGCGGTATCACCATCAAAGCCCGTGCGGTACGTCTCAAGTACACCGCTCAGGACGGCGAGGACTATATCTTCAACCTCATCGACACCCCCGGTCACGTTGACTTTAACTATGAGGTGTCACGTTCCCTTGCCGCCTGCGAGGGAGCTATCCTTGTGGTTGACGCTTCTCAGGGCATCGAGGCGCAGACCCTTGCCAACACCTATCTTGCCATTGAGCATGACCTTGAGGTAGTCCCCGTGGTCAACAAGATAGACCTTCCCTCAGCCGATCCGGAGAGAGTCTGCAATGAGGTTGAGAACGTCATCGGCATACCTGCCATGGACGCTCCCCGTATCTCCGCAAAAATGGGCATCAATATCGAGGAGGTGCTTGAAAAGATAGTCACGGACATCCCCGCTCCCAAGGGAGACTCTGACAAGCCCCTGAAGGCGCTTATCTTCGACAGCTACTATGACTCCTACAAGGGCGTTATCATCTACGTCCGCGTCAAGGAGGGCAGAGTGAAGGTGGGGGACAATATCCGCCTTATGGCTACGGGAGCTGTATTCAACGTTGTTGAGGCAGGCTTCATGGATGCCACCACCCTTGTGAACAACGGCAGCCTTGAGGCAGGCGAGGTAGGCTATATCGCCGCTTCCATCAAGAGCATAGGCGACACTCAGGTGGGCGATACCGTCACCAATGACGAATTCCCCTGTGACGAGCCCCTTCCCGGCTACCGCAAGGTGAACCCCATGGTGTTCTCGGGTATCTATCCTGCTGACGGAGCAAAGTACGGCGACCTCCGCGACGCTCTGGAAAAGCTCCAGCTCAATGACGCATCGCTCTCTTTCGAGCCCGAGACCTCAATAGCACTGGGCTTCGGCTTCCGCTGCGGCTTCCTGGGACTTCTCCACATGGAAATTATCCAGGAGCGCCTTGAGCGAGAGTACAGCCTTGACCTCATAACCACAGCCCCCTCCGTTATCTACAAGGTCACCATGACTAACGGCGAGGTGCAGTATATCGACAATCCCACCAACTATCCCGACCCTGCCCTCATTCAGGTGGCTGAGGAGCCCATGGTAAAGGCGAGCATTCTTGCTCCCTCGGACTACGTGGGCAATATCATGGAGCTGTGTCAGGACAGGCGCGGCGTGTTCAAGGACATGAAGTACCTTGACGATACCCGTGTTGAGCTCCACTATGAGCTGCCGCTGAACGAGATAGTGTATGACTTCTTCGACGTGCTCAAGTCCCGTACCAAGGGATATGCGTCCTTTGATTACGAGATGCTGGGCTATGTACCAAGCAAGCTTGTGAAGCTGGATATACTCCTCAACGGCGAGGTGGTGGACGCTCTCAGCTTTATCATCCACACGGATAAGGCTTACGGCAGAGCCCGTAAAATAGCCGAAAAGCTGAAGGAGAACATTCCCCGTCAGCTCTTTGAGGTGCCCATACAGGCTGCCATCGGCGGCAAGATAATCGCCCGCGAGACCGTAAAGGCAATGCGCAAGGACGTGCTTGCAAAGTGCTACGGCGGCGATATAACCAGAAAGAAGAAGCTGCTCGAAAAGCAGAAGGAAGGTAAGAAGCGTATGCGCCAGCTGGGTACCGTAGAGGTTCCACAGGAGGCGTTCATGAGCGTTCTGAAGCTTGACAGCTGAGAACGGGAGGCTAATTATGATAAACTATATCATTCTCGGACTGCTCTGTGCAGTTCTGGTGCTGAGTATCATAACGGTTATCACCGAGTTTTTCATAGGTAAAAATACAGGCGCAGGACGTTTTCTCCGCACCATAAGGATAAGGCTCCGCGAGAAATCGCGTACCAGCTTCTGCGTCACAGCCATAGTCCTGCTGATATTCGGACTTGTGGCAGGTGACGACAATAAGCTGATGCTGCTTGCGGCTCTGGGAATTATGCTGGTGACTCTCATGGTCCTCCACCCCGAGGACTTCCTCAGTATTTTCCGCACAAGACGCAAGGCAAAGAAGAAAACTCTGCTGCCCCTGACACCAAAGCTTGCGGGAGAAGTACCTGCGGCAAAGCTTGCAAAGGTGCTGGAACCCATTGAGACAGAGGTAATTGCAGAGGAAGGAAAGGAATAAATATGAGCAGTATATACGAGTGCCCCTGCTGCGGCAAGAAGACCTTCAATCCGCTGAGCAAGGCAATGGCAGGGACAATGAAGTCAAAGGGAAAGAAATGCACGAAATGCGGCAAGCGCTGCGTCAACGGAAAGGGCGCCACAGCTTTCGCGGCACTGTACTTCACCATATCCTTTATCTGCATCGTCATCGTCTTTATCCACGGACAGGACAGTGAATGGTGGTACACCCATGAGGTGCCTATAGTTCTGGGACTGATACTGAATATGCTCATCGTGCCCAGGATAGTCAACGGCTTCTTCTTCAAGATGATGGAGACCGTCCGCATTGACGCCTACGAAAAAGAGAAATGACGCTGGGACTTTATATCCATGTGCCCTTTTGCGGAAAGAAGTGTGCCTACTGTGATTTTTACTCCGTGGGCTGGACAAGGCAGAGGGCAGAGGACTACACAGCGGCGGTGCTGAGAAATATCCGCCATTACAGCGACAGGGCTCAGACCGTGGATACGGTCTATTTCGGGGGAGGTACTCCCTCGCTGCTGACAACGGCTCAGCTTCAAAGCATAATAAACGAAATAAACGGCAGCTTCGCACTTGACGGGGCTGCCGAAATAACTATTGAGGCAAATCCCTGTACTCTCACACCGCAGAAGCTGGGGGAGCTTCGCAGTATCGGCGTGAACCGCCTGTCCGTGGGAGTCCAGTCCATGAGGGACGAGGAGCTCCGCGTGCTGGGGAGAGTCCATACTGCCGAAAGAGCGGAGCAGGCTGTGCTGGACGCCGCCGCCGCAGGCTTCGGGAATATCTCCTGCGACCTGATGATAGCCCTGCCCGACCAGACTGCGGAGAGCCTGCGCTATTCCATAGAGCGCATGACCGCCCTGCCCGTGCAGCATATCTCCGCCTATATCCTCAAGACCGAGGAGGGTACCCCCTTTGACTGCGAGGAGATAAAAGGGAGGCTGCCAGATGAGGAGACCACCGCAGAGCTGTACCTGGAAATGGTGCGGCTTCTGGAGGAGAGGGGCTTTGCACAGTACGAGGTATCAAACTTCGCCAAGGAGGGCTTTGAGAGCCGCCACAACTGCCACTACTGGAAGTGTCTGGACTATCTCGGCATAGGACCTGCCGCCCATTCCTGCTATAAGGGAAAACGCTTCGCCGTTGAACGTGATATTGACGGATTTATTGCCGCCCCCTTTCAGAAGGTCACTGTCACCGACGAAGCTCCCTGCGGCTTTGAGGAGTTCGCCATGCTGCGGCTGAGACTGAGGGAGGGGCTGTCTCTCTGTGATGTCGGAGAGCACAGGGCGGAGATAATGAAGAAGCTGCCGCCCCTTGTGAATGAGGGCTATGCACAGACCGACGGCGAGAGAGTATGGCTGACCGCCAAGGGCTTCCTCATGTCCAATTCGGTGATAGAGTATCTTATTTTCTGAAAAATGCAACACCCTGCCAATTCCTTCCGTATGTTATAGTGAAAGGGAAACGTTTCCGATGTATACGAAAGGAGTGTTACTATGAAAAAGATGAATGGATTTATTGCAGCGGCAGCCTGTACGGGACTTCTTGCAGGCTTTGGAGCCATGACATTCAGCGCAGGAGCAGCAGAGAATGAGATCGTGGATATTCCCGAAGCAACTGAGGAATACACAGGAACACTGCCTGTTACATCTGAGCCTGTCGTAACTACTGTGACAACATCAGATGAAAACAGCGAGCTTGAGGCGCTTAGGCGCAAAGGTCAGAGTGCGGCTGGCGAATACCTCCGTCAGGAGAAGATACTTCTTGGCGAGCTCCCTCCCGATGCCCCCCCTGTATCACCCTTGATGAGGCAGAAACTATCATCAGCGGCGGCGGTACTGTTGACGAGATAATGGAACGCTTTAACAGCATACATGGATATCCCGATTTTATAGGCGGAAGCGGCATTACCCGTGCGGAGTACTGGCTGGGTGAGGACGACAGCAGTATGCTGCTGATGTATATTGAGGAACCGAAGGTATGGTTCATTGATGAAAACGGTGAACTGACAGCATACCGGCTCGATTCTGACAGAGGCATAGCAGGTGACGCTAACGGTGACGGCTTTTTCAATATCTCTGACGTAGTAGCTGTGCAGAAATGGCTGCTGGGCAGGGAGGATATTAGTTTTCCCGACTGGCACTCAGCCGATGTCAACAGTGATGGCAAGGTCGATATTTTTGACCTTTGCGCCATGAAAAGAATGCTTATATCGGATCTGTTCTAAAAAGAAAAGCGGAGCATAAAGCTCCGCTTTTTTTACTTTGAAAGGTCGTGTATTATCCTGTCGAATGTGGGGAAGTCCTTATCGTAGGTCTCCTGCATATCCTCCTGACTTGCATTGATAAGACCTCTCGGTCTGCGCAGTGCAAGGTACATATCATCGGGAATATCAGTTTTGCTTACGCCGATCTTTTCAGCAAAGTCGGTATCCTTGAGATAGTAGAAGTACTTGTCCTTTATATGGGGATCGTCGGGGTAGATCTCCGAAAGATCCACAAAGGACTCAGCAGGTTCAAGGAGCTCCTCCGAGGTCTTCTTGTTGCCGATGACCACCACAGACTCATCGTTGCCGAGAAAGTTGGTCAGCTTGTTGGTGACGCCCTTGATGTAGTTCTGGTATTCGTCATCGCTGTAGGGAATGTAGTACACCGAGACCAGGACCTTGCCGTTGCCGTTTGAGTCCTCACCCAATCCGGTGAAGTACTCCTCCAGATAGGCGGAGTTGCCGACGCTTTCATTGTCGCATAGCATGAGTATTACCATGTCGGGATTGGGCTTTGACAGCAGGTCGTATGCCAGGTATCCGCCCAGCGCCAGGAAGAACACTCCCAGACCCAGCCACCATTTGTTGTGGTAGAAGAAGTTGCCTATCTTTTTCCAGAATGAAAGCTTTACTTCCTCTTCCTTTTCCTCATGTATGGTGGACTCGCTCTCCTCAACGATGCCCTGCTTCAGACGCATGAGTTCGATCTTTTCGTCCTGGAGCTGCTTTTCGTAAGCCTCGCGCTTCTGCTTTTCCTTTTCGGCATAGCGGCGTTCAGCCTCGCGCTGCTGAGCCTCAAGCTCTGCCTCACGCTGCTTTCTCAGATCCTTGTTGACCTGAAAAACGCTCTTGTCCATTTTTAGCCTGTCATCTTCTTCGGGAGCTGCCTTGGGTGTGTTTTTTTCTTTTTCTTTCATACTTTATTCCTTACGATAACGGGCGGCATAAGCCGCCCGTACTGTTATTATTCCTCTGTTTTGTCTTCCTTTTCCTGGCGTCCGCCGTTTGCAGGGAGGCTCTTGAGAGTGGGGAAGAGGAGTACGTCTCTGATGGAAGCGCTGTTTGTCAGCAGCATTACCAGACGGTCGATACCGTAACCGATACCGCCCGTAGGAGGCATACCGATCTCCAGAGCGTTAAGGAAGTCCTCATCTGTGCGGTTAGCTTCCTCGTCACCCTGGCTGAGAGCTTCTTCCTGAGCCTTGAAACGCTCACGCTGGTCGATAGGATCGTTGAGCTCTGAGTAAGCGTTGCACATCTCACGGCCTGTGATGAACAGCTCGAAACGCTCAACATAGTCGGGAGCATCGGGCTTCTTCTTGGTAAGGGGAGAGATCTCGATGGGGTGATCCATGATGAATGTAGGCTGAATGAGGTGCTCCTCAACGAATGCCTCGAAGAAGAGGTTGAGAATGTCGCCGCGCTTGTGGCGATCCTCGTACTCTACGCCCTTTTCATCAGCTATCTTGCGTGCTTCCTCGAGAGTCTTTATCTCGGTGAAGTCAACGCCTGAATACTTCTTTACAGCGTCGATCATGGTAAGTCTCTCGAAGGGCTTGCCAAGGTCGATCATGTACTCGCCGTAGGGAACACAGGTAGTACCGCATACTTCCTGAGCAACGTGGCGGAACATATTCTCTGTGAGATCCATCATGCCGTAGTAATCGGTGTAAGCCTGATAGAGCTCCATGAGTGTGAACTCGGGGTTATGACGGGTGTCAACGCCCTCGTTACGGAAAACTCTTCCGATCTCGTAAACTCTTTCAAGACCGCCGACGATAAGTCTCTTGAGGTAGAGTTCCAGACTGATACGGAGCTTTACGTCCTCGTCGAGAGCGTTATAGTGTGTCTCGAAGGGCCTTGCAGCTGCGCCGCCTGCGTTGGATACCAGCATGGGAGTCTCAACTTCCATGAAGCCCTGAGCGTCCAGGTAGCGTCTGATGGATGAGATTATCATTGAGCGCTTGATGAATGTGTCCTTGACCTCGGGATTGATAACGAGATCAAGGTAGCGCTGACGGTATCTTGTATCTGTGTCCTTGAGTCCGTGCCACTTCTCGGGGAGGGGCAGGAGGGACTTTGTGAGGAGGGTGATGCTCTTTGCGTGGATAGAGATCTCGCCCTTGCGTGTTCTGAACACATAGCCCTCAACGCCGATGATGTCACCGATGTCCCACTTTTTCTTGAACTCCTTGAAAAGGTCTGCGCCTATATCGTTGGAACGAATATATACCTGTATACGGTCGGACTTGTCGCGGACGTCGATGAAGTTAGCCTTGCCCATGTCTCTCCAGCTCATAATACGTCCTGCAATGCGGACGATATTCTCGTTGAGCTTTTCAAGCTCTTCAGCCTTCTTCTCCTCATCATCGCCCACAGCGGCGATTATCTCGGCTTCCTTAGCCTCATACTCAGCCTTGTACTGAGCAGCGTGGCCTGTAACGTCGAACTTTGTGATAGTGAAGGGATCGTGACCCAGCTCGCGGAGATCAGCCAGCTTGTCGAGTCTGTCCTTCTTGAGTATATTTATGTCCTGAGCAGGCTCCTCTTCAGCCTGAACAGGGGAATTGACCTGATTTTCGCTCATATTTATATCCTTTCGATTACTTGGAGATCTCAACGACCTCGAACTTCAGCTCGCCTGCGGGAGCCTCAACGATGAAAATATCGCCCACTCTCTTCTTCATAGCAGCCTTGCCGATAGGAGACTCGTCTGAGATAAGACCCTCTCTTACGTTTGCGTGGTTGGTACCAACGATAGTGAATGTTTCCAGCTTGCCTGTATCGAGACGCTTGATAGTGATCTTTGAGCTCATACCGATCTCGTCAACAGAGATGCTCTCGTCGTCAACGATCTCAGCGTTGTCGATGGTATACTGGAGCTCCTGAATGTGAGCTTCGAGGATAGCCTGTTCATTTTTTGCCTCATCGTACTCAGCGTTCTCGGAGAGGTCTCCGTAAGAACGGGCAACTTTCAGTCTTTCGGCAACTTTCTTACGTTTATTGATCTTGAGATCATCGAGTTCAGCGACGAGCTTGTCGTAGCTTTCTCTGGACATCTTCTTTGTAGCCATATCAATGCACTCCTTATATGATTTATTTCGGGAGAGAATCAACACAAAGTTCCCCGAAGCTTAAATAGCATTACATAATATTATACTATATCACGCCGAAAAAGTCAACCCTGAAAGCTGAGAAATAAGTGGTCAGATCCAGGGGAGACGCTCTGCTGTGTGTTTACTCTCAGGACGGCTCACCGGCTGCATACTGTTCAGCCAGGTCAAATACAGGCTGGAGCTGCTCTGGGTCCTCCATCAGATAATAATTACCTCCGCCTCCACCGGCGACGTTCCATTTTACGCCCACCACCGTCTTATCCTTTGAAAATGCCAGCAGATGACCTCCTGAAGCACAGGGAACGCTGACAGAAGCATAGAAAGCGACCTGACTGTAGTCGGGAGATCTTTCCTGATTGTCGAAGAAGTAATAGTCAGTGTCATCAGCAGGGGACAGGTCGTGAGAAATGATATAGTCCTGTATCAGCTGTTTTTCACTGTCAGAGGGTTCATAGGGAAGGTGTTCTTCTTTGCCGGGATAAAAGTACAGATTTGTCAGTGTTATCCCCTTTATATCCTCCTCAGCATTTGGTTCGTCTTCGGCAGTGATCGTATTGCACAGGTCTGTGTGCAGAGTCCTGCGTGGGGGAACACCTGTGGTGACTGTCGCTGTTTCAGTAGTCCCGGCAGCAGAAGTTGTGGTTTCAGTAGTATTTGCGGCAGCTGTGGTGCTTTCAGCAGTTGATACGCTTGCCGTTGTGTCAGCACTCTCTTCACTGAGGGAGCTTTGCTGTGCTGAGCATGATGTAAGTAAAGCCACAAATAACACGGCAGCAGATAATTCTTTTTTCATGTTTTCCTCTTTTTATTGATAATGGAACGCATTCCGGCGTTCTGTATTAATGATATGAATAAGGAGACAGCTCTGCTGTCTCCTTTGTTGTTACTGTAGTGCTGTCATAGCAGCGTCAACAGCTGCTGCGTACTGGTCGTCGTAAGCCTCATCGGTGTTCTCAACGGATATATCGGGAGTAATCCCCACGCCGTCGTAGCATTCCGAGCGCTCAGTCTTGTACTTTGCAACGGTAAGAACTACCGCGCCGTGGTTGTCGAACTCTGTGGTCTCCTGCATAACGCCCTTGCCGTAGGTCTTTTCGCCTACCAGCTGAGCGCCGCCGAAATCACGGAGAGAAGCCGCAAAGAGCTCCGCAGCGCTGGCGGTCTTGTCATTTACCAGCACCACCATGGGTATCTCAAGAGCAGCCTCGTCTGAATATACCAGGGTCTCGCTGTGACCGTCCTTGTACTCCGCTGTGGCGATAACGCCTTCGGGGAGAAGGGGGTCCACACATTCGCCGAGAGCCTCCACGATACCGCCGCCGTTGTCGCGGACGTCGAAGATAAGCGCCTTAGCGCCGTTGGAGGTAAGTCTCTCAAGAGTATCCACGAACTGCTGGGGGGTATTCTTCTTGAAGCCGTCGATCTTGATATAGCCGACGAATTCGTTGACCATTTCGCCGCTTACGGTTATCATCTCGATAGAGCGGCGGGTGAAGGTATAGTCCTTGTCGATACCGCCTCTGCGGACGGTTATATTTATTTCCGAGCCCTCTGTGCCGCGCATGGCTTCGATAGACTCGTCAAATCCTGCGGTGAGAACGTCCACGCCGTCGATGAGTGTGATGACGTCGCCGACACGGATACCTGCCTCCTCAACGGGGGAGTCCTCCATTATCTTTGCTATGCGGATATATCCGTTCTCGTCCTCCTCAAGGGTGAGACCCAGTCCCACCAGCTGACCCTCGTCATCGCTCTGTTCAGCCAGGTACTCCTCTTCTGTCAGGTATCTGGAGTACTTATCATCAAGTCCCGAAATATAGCCTTTAAGTATTCCGTCGCTGAGGTCGCCCTCATTTATATCGCCCAGGTAGTGTTCGCGGACGTAGGAGTCAAGGCTCTGAAGCGAATTATACTTCTTGCTCTTTTCGTTGACGTCAACTACCTTTTTGTTGAAGCTCTGCAGTGAGAAGAATGATGTGAGTATAAAGGTGACCGCAGAAGCGATAGCGATAAGGCTCAGCGCAAGGCCAAGGCTGATTTTCTTATTCATATTATCATCGCTTTCTGACAAAAATTCGGGCAGTTGCAAAGAACTGCCCTGAATCTGATTGTTGCATTTTACGGACTAACGTAGCCCAGCGGGTCATTTGCGACACCGTTCACGCGGACCTCAAAGTGGAGGTGAGCGCCGGTAGACCAGCCTGTTGAGCCGATGTAGCCGATGACCTGTCCCTGCTCTACATACTGACCAACGGAAACAGCTGCCGATGACAGATGACCGTAGAGAGTCGAGTATGTACCGTCGTGGGAGATTATAACATAGTTGCCGTAGCCTCCGCCGCAGCCGCAGCTGGAGTTCTTGGCATAATTGTGTGAGCATGAGTTGTTAACGGCGATAACTGTACCTGCCTTTGCAGCACAGCAAGCTCCGCCCATGATACCTGCATCGCCCACGTCGATACCTCTGTGGGTGGTGCCCCATCTGTAGCCGTAGCCGCTGGAGATATAGCTGAATCCGGGTGCAGGCCATGAGAAGCCTGATGCGGAAGGAGCGGGGATATAAGCGGGCTCGGTGTATGTGGGAGTATATGATGTATCGCCCTGCTGTGCAGCCTGCTGAGCGGCAGCAGCTTCTGCGGCAGCTCTTTCCTGAGCAAGTCTTGCCTGTTCAGCCTCATAAGCAGCCTGTGCAGCCGCAGCCTGACGGGCGATCTCAGCCTGGATCTCAGCCTCTTCAGCGTCCAGCTGTGCGATGTAGTTCTGGAGCTCAGCCTTATCCAGCTCAAGTGTCTGCTGTTCCATAGCGATACGGTTGATCTCGTCCTGAGTCTGGCTCATCTTATCGTTAAGACTTGCCATCTCGGCGTCCTTTTCTTCCTTACGCTTTTTCTGCTCCTCAAGTCTCATTTCGAGAGTGAGCTTTTCTGTTTCGAGATCCTTCTTGGACTGCTCCATGTTGTCGATCTCTGTGAGGATGTCATTGATGAGCTCCTCATCGTAGGAAGCTATACGGTTTACCATCTCAACTCTTGAAAGCATATCATAGAAGCTGGAGGTACCTACCATTACTGTTGCAAGGTTGTCGTTGCCTGTTACATACATAGCGCAGAGGCGCTTCTTGAACAGCTCAACGTTCTCGTCGATCTCTTCCTGCTGATCTACGATAGCCTGATCGAGGTCTGCGATATTGTCCTGAGCGGTCTCAATATCTGTATTGATGCTTTCGAGCTCCTTGTTGAGGAGGTCGATGTTGTCCTGGATATAGCCTATCTGCTCATAGAGAGTTGACTGATAAGCCTGTTCGTTTTCCTTATCGCCCTCAAGTGAATTGATCTGTGACTGTAATTCTTCGATCTTAGCTGTGTTGGCTTTTCTTTCTTCCTGGATCTCGGCGATAGTCTTTGCCGAGGCGTTGTTCCTGCCGTCTGAGAGGGACGGATAGGCTGCTATTACTGCAAATGAAAGTGCAGAGCAGGTGATGAATGAAATGACCTTTTTGAATCTGTTTAGCTTTTCCATAATTAAGCTGCGTATCGGACTAAGGGGATTGCTGTCCGAATGCACACTCCTTTCATAAAAAAATTCACATCTTCGGATTGGTATGCTGCATATCAGACATCGATATGCTTTCTTGTGCTTACCACACTTCCCAGAGCTCCGATAAGAGCGCCGAACACGAGATAAGCAAGTGCCAGGGGAAGCCTGATGTCAGAGAACGGGATAATGCTCTTAACGCCGAAGGTGTTCATGAGCATACCCTGATCGGTTATCATGTTGTATATCGCACGATATACAGCCCAGGTTATAAAGTATGCGCCTGCGCCTGCAAAGAGACCGGTCACCATACCCTCAACGAAGAATGGCATACGGATAAATGCGTTTGTAGCGCCTACATACTTCATTATCTGTATCTCCTCACGGCGGGCAAAAACGCTTGCCTTTGTGGTATTGGAGATAATGATCATTGAAACAACGGCAAGTGCGATGATGATAGCACCTGCGATAAGAGAAACGACTCTTCTGAGCTCTCTCAGGAACTCAGCTACCTGTGGAGAAGCGGAAGCGCTCTGAACATTGGCGATAGCGCTTATCTTTTCGGTAGTCTCTGTGATGAGGTCTGTGTTCTTTACCGTAACGCTGAAGCCGTCGGGCATAAAGCTTGCGTCCGAGCCGATATACTCGTCGAAGATCTTCTCAGCGTTGGGGAGGTTAGCCTTCTGTCTTGAAAGTGCGTCCTCCTTGGAGATAAAGGTGACCTTGTCGATGTTGGGAAGCTCATTGATAGCGGCTTCCGCAGCGGAATTCTGCTCCTCGGTGGTGCCTACGTTCATAAGAACGACCACCTCGTTCTGGCTGCCCAGACCCTTTATCATGGAATTGAGGTTGATATAGAACAGACCTGCAATTCCGACCAGGAGAAGGGATATGAGCAGTACGCAGAATGTTGCGAACGCCATCATCTTGTTCTTCCATATATTTTCCACGCCCTGATCGGCGAGGTATTTGATACCGCTCAGCTTCATTCCGCACCTCCTTCAGTCTTTTCTGTGAGTGCGGCGAGAAGCTCCTCGGGAGTTTCCGCTTTGCTTACCTGTTTTGATTCTTCGATATCCACATCGATGTTATCGGCAAGCTTCTGCATGAGCTCTGGCTCGTTGGAGGAGCTGCCGTCGGGGATACCTCCGATAGCGGAGATAATATCATCAGCGGTCATATTCTCGATGGGGAGGTCGATAGCCTCCTCGGTGTTGGTGAGCTGGGGCTCCTCCTGTGCAGCAGGCTCGTTTACCCGCTCTGCATCGCTTATAGCAGCAGCCATTGCCTCTGTGGGGATCTCTGTATCCATATCGGCAAGGAGCTCGTCACCCGTACCTGTGATGACCTCATCGAAGACGATCTCGCCCTCGGTGATGTTGATGATACGTCCGCCGAAATGACGGACCAGATCGTGCTCATGGGTAACCATGAGTATAGTAGTACCCTGATCGTTGATGCCCTTGAGGAGCTCTACGATCTCGTAGGAGAGCTCTGGGTCGATATTACCCGTAGGCTCGTCTGCGATGATGAGCTGGGGGTCGTTTACCAGCGCTCTTGCAATGGCAACACGCTGCTTTTCGCCGCCCGATAGCTCATCGGGGTAAGAGTTTGTCTTTGCGTGGAGTCCTACCAGACTTATAACGTAGGGAACTCTCTTGCGTATGTATTTGATGGGGGCGTCGATAACTCTGAGAACGAAAGCGATGTTCTCATATACTGTCATCGACGGGATAAGTCTGAAATCCTGGAATACGAAGCCGAGTGTACGGCGGAATTCGGGGATCTTTCTTCTTTTAAGCTTGTTGAGGTTATAGCCGTTTACGGTAACAACACCGCTTGTTGCGTCTATTTCCTTCAGAAGAAGCTTGATCATAGTACTTTTTCCCGCACCTGATGAACCTACCACGAAGGCGAAATCGCCGTCGTTTATCTTGAGGCTGACGTTATTGAGGGCGTCAACACCGCTTGAGTAGGTCACGGATACGTTTTTAAGTTCTACCAATGGGTCACACCTACCTTAATCTGTAAAGGGCGGAAATATTTCGCCCAAAGTCCGATATAATGCCTGTGAAAAGGCTTTATCAGAACTTGACAGGGTTAGCAGACAGGTACTTCTTTACCATGAGGGCGATCTTGAATATGATAGCGTGATCGAACTCACGGAGATCAAGACCTGTAAGCTTCTTGATTTTTTCCAGTCTGTAAACGAGTGTATTTCTGTGAACGAAGAGCTTTCTGGAAGTCTCTGATACGTTCAGGTTATTTTCAAAGAATTTCTGGATAGTGAAGAGAGTCTCGTGATCCAGTGACTCGATGCTGCCCACCTTGAATACCTCATGGAGGAAGGTCTCGCAGAGAGTTGTGGGGAGGTGATAGATAAGACGTGCGATACCCAGGTTGTCATAGCTTACGATAACCTTGTCTGTATCGAATACCTTGCCTACCTCAAGAGCCATCTGAGCTTCCTTGAAGGAACGAGCCAGATCCTTGACGCCGACAACGGCTGTACCGATACCAACGTTAACTCTTGTATAGAACTCACTGCTGAGAGTGTCAGCGATAGAACGAGCCAGCTTCTCAAGATCCTTTGAGTCAACAGCGCTCTTGAGCTCCTTGACGAGAACGATGTCAGTCTCGGTGATATTGAAGACGAAGTCCTTGTTCTTGTCGGGGAAGAGGTTCTGGATAACATCATAAGCTGAAATGTCGTTAGCGGAGATGATCCTGATGAGGAAAACGGCGCGGCTGATCTCAGCGTTGAAGTGGAGCTCTCTTGCCTTGATAACGATGTCTCCGGGGAGAACGTTATCGAGGATGACATTCTTTATGAAGTTGTTTCTGTCATACTTCTCATCGTAGTACTGCTTGATATTTGAAAGTGCGATAGCGAGAATGCTTGCATACTTTGCAGCAGCGTCGTCAACGCCCTCCACGAAAACTGCGTAATCGGGCTTTACTCTTGAGCCGAAGGGCTTGTAGGTGAAGCCGTCGCGGATGAAGATGTCGTGGGAATCGCTGAGGTCCAGTGAAACGAATTCATTAGTGGTACCTACGCGGGTGAGGTCGCTGCAGGCGATGATAGTTGCGGTCTCGTCCACTACACCGATAGTAGCGTCGATAGAGTCGCGCATCTGATGAACTAAACCCTGAAATAATCTGTTGGACATGATTAACATCCTTTCTCTTAATAAGATCTTATTTTGAGCGGACCTTCAGAGAGAGTCGGGGAGCACATCGCTCCTCAACATATTACAAATTGTAACACATTTTTGCCTGTAATTTGTTAACAAAGTGTTAACTTTCGTCCGAAGGCTCACAAACATGACTTACATATATGTTGAATTTTGTCTATAATCACCAAAGGCGGTGATTTTTCTGTAACCAAACCGTAATTTTTACGGTGGAAAATGTAATTTCTTACATCTTCTCGGGTCTGTCGATATTGAGTATCTCCAGAGCATTCCTGAGTGTCTGGCGGACTGCCACACAGAGGAGGATACGAGCGTCCCTGATCTGCTCATTCTCTGCGTTCTTTACGCTGCAGGCGTCATAGAAGCGGTGGAACAGAGTTGCCAGATCAACGGTATACTTGGTGATCTTTGAGGGATCGTAGCTCTTTGCAGCTGTATTTATCTCCCCGGGGAGAGAAGCCAGATGGCGGATAAGCTCGATCTCGCGGGGATTATCAAGGAGATCAAGGTCGGCAGTCTCGGGTATCTCAACGCCCTCCTCACTGAGGTTCCTCAGCAGGCTGCAAATTCTTGCGTGGGCGTACTGAACGTAGTAAACGGGATTCTGTGAGGACTTCTCGATAGCCAGATCAAGGTCGAACTCGAACTGTGAGTTTGCCTCACGGAGATTGAAGAAGAAACGGGCTGCATCTATCGGTATCTCGTCAAGGAGAGTTACAAGGGTGATAGCCTTGCCGCTTCTCTTTGAGAGCTTTACTACTTCACCGTCGCGGACCAGCATTACCATCTGCATGAGGACAACGTCAAGCTTGTCGGCGTCAACGCCAAGGGCTGTCAGAGCAGCTTTCAGTCTTGGAACGTAGCCGTGGTGATCGGCGCCGAGAACATTTATCGCCTTGTCGAAGTTACGTGTCACCAGCTTGTCGTAGTGGTAAGCGATGTCGGGTACTATATAAGTATAGAGACCGTTGCTCCTTTTGAGAACGAAGTCCTTGTCCAGACCGTATTCCGTAGCCCTGAACCAGATGGCGCCGTCCTGCTCGTAAGCCTTGCCTGCCTCAATGAGCTTGTCAACGACCTTCTTGGTCTCGTTCTTTTCGTGGACTGTGCTCTCACGGAACCAGTTATCGTAAACGATACGGTACTTCTTCAGGTCGCGTTCAAGACCCGCTATATTAATAGGAAGTGCGTAGTCTACCAGAGCCTTTCTGCGCTCCTCCTCGCTGAGCTCCTGAAGCTCGAAGATATGATCGTGATAGTAGTTTGCGGCGTGTTCGATGATGTCGGTTCCAAGGTAAACGTCCTCGGGCATTTCGAAGTCCTCGCCCTCACCGCTTTTTGCGAAGATCTCGGAGCAGAGCTTCTCGGTGTCGTCTCTGTACTCATAGATGAGCTGCTGACCCTTTTCGGAGCAGAGCTGCATATATCTGAGCGAGAGAGACTTTCCGAACTTCTCTATCTGGTTTCCGGCGTCATTGACGTAGAACTCACGCTCGGCATGATAGCCTGCCCACTGGAGAACGCTGGCGAGACAGTCTCCGATAGCGCTGCCTCTTGCGTTGCCGATGTGCATGGGACCTGTGGGGTTTGCGGAAACGAACTCCACAAGGACTCTCTTGCCCTGACCCAGGTCGGTCTTTCCGTAGTTTTCTCCTTCGTAAAGAACGTTCTTCACAACGTCGGAGAACCATTTCCTGCTGAGGAAGAAGTTGAGGAATCCGGGACCTGCCACCTCGGCTCTCTCGAAGATAGTACCCTCAAGGCTGAGCTTTTCGCAGATGAGCTCGGCGATCTTTCTGGGAGGCATCCTGAGAGTCTTTGCGCATACCATAGCGGTGTTTGCGGCGAAATCACCGTGGGACTTGTCCGCGGGGATCTCAATATTGAATGGGGGGAGTGGCTCAGAGGGGATCTTTTCCTCAGCCACAAGCACTCCGAGGGCGTCCATGATAACTTCACGGAGACGGAGCGACGCAGAATTGATAAGGTCTGACATTTGATCTATCCTTTCTTTTTGACTCAGTTCTGAGCCTGTACTGTCATTATTATCTCGTTATCAGATAGATACGAGGAATTTATATCAAGAGTATATTTAAGGTAGAGCCTTCCGTTTTCGGCTAAGGTGTTATCGATAGCGTGGGTGTATACGCCGATCTGAAGGTTGCCGTAGGGAGTTCCGTACTGGCAGAAGTGTTTGCGTCCTATCTCCAGGGAGAGGACGGAGTTTGCCGTTCCCTCGCGGGTAATGGAAGCGTTCCTGCTGTCGTCCACCTTGATGGTGGTCACCGAGCCCTCGAAGCCCGTGGCGGAGGTATCCTCATAGGAGATTATATCCCAGCCGTTCTCGCGTGTCATTCTGGCTTTGGTGAGCAGCTCAGTTTCGTTTTTTTCGTCTTCCTGCCACTGGATACTCGTCAATGAGATCAAAACGTTATTTTTCAAAGCAGTCTCCTTAATATATATTACTTTGACTTCTTTATGCCGAAGGTCAAAGCGTCGGGCAAGCCGAGGGGGGAAGTGCGCTGCAGCCGTGTGACATTGCTTCGCTCGTCACACTACTTTTCAGGAAGGGCGCTGCCCTTCCCCGCACCCCTTCCTGCTCAAGGGAGAGCCTCCCTTGAGAATCCCGATGCTGCGGCTTCGCCGCTTTTTTATTTCATTTTTATAGCTCAGTAAGTCCTGTCGGCGTTGTCCATAGCCTGTTCCATGAGCCCGTCTACGAGCTCATCGTGTGAGTAGCCCAGCTCCTCCATAAGTCTGGGGAAAACACTGTTCTTTCTGAGCCCGGGCATGGTGCCTATCTTGTTCAGCAGGAGCTCTCCGCTGTCCGTCAGGAACAGGTCAACTCTTGCCATTCCCTTGCAGCCCAGTGCCTTGAAGGCTGTGACCGCTGTCTCCGTGACCCTTCTCTCGATGTCCTTGGGGAGGTCGGCGGGGATAGTCAGGTCGTCGCCTGTGCTTACGTTGAAGTTATTGGGGTCATAGGGGACGTCGGGGTCTTTTATCTCGCCCACAGCCGAGCAGACCGGCGAATCATAGCCGAAGACAGCTGCCTCAAGCTTGCGTCCGCTGATATACTTCTCGATGACCACCTTGTTATCGCTGGAGAATGCCAGCTTTACCGCTGCGAGGAGCTCATCTCCGTTGTGTGCGAAGCTCACTCCTGCGTTGCTGCCGCTGTTTGCGGGCTTTACCACCAGCGGAAAGCCCAGCTCCGAAGCGATAGCGGTGCATTTTTCGTCCAGGTGATTTATCTCACGCTGGGTTATGAGCCGCCAGGGAGCGGTGAGAATATCGTAATCGTCCATTACCATGTGGGTGTGGGACTTGTCCATACATGAAGCCGAAGCCAGTACTCCGCTGCCCACATAGGGGATGCCGGAAAGGTCCAGAAGCCCCTGTATAGTGCCGTCGCCGCCTCTTTTTCCCATGAGTACGGGAAATACCACGTCTATCTTTTTCAGCGAGGTCTCACCGTTCTCGATGGTGATGATACCTCTGTGGAGGGGGTCGGGGGAGATGAATGCGGAGGTGCAGTCGGGATCCTGATCCCAGGTGCCGTCAGCAATGCTTTCGGCGTCGCCGGGGAAATAGAGCCAGCGTCCCTTACGGGTGATGCCGATGCAGATCACCTCATATTTATCTCTCGGGATACTGCTTATGACCTCTGCGGCAGACGCCAGGGAAAGGTCATGCTCTCGTGCTGTGCCGCCGAAAATAACGGCAGCTTTTATCTTTGCCATATTGTTCTCCTTTTAAATAGTATCCTTGAAAATCTATTGTCATTTTCCAGTATCACTCTATTTTATCACAATTCACAAAAAACTGCAAGTATTTTTTGCGAAAATGCAGAATAGCACAGTGAAATTCGCAAGGATAGCACATAGCGGACAATTTTCAACGCTGATATTTGTACACAATTACAATAAAAAATTCCCGTTTTCATCAATTTGACGGAATACCCCTTAGTAAAATTGACGAAGATAATGGGCTGAAGTAAGAAGTATTGACTTTTTTTACGCAATGGTATATAATCATGTCAATGATGTCGGGGCATCATGAAAGGGGGATTTTTCCTATGAAATTGCTGAAGAGAACTATCATCTGGTTCGTGCTTCTGACAGGCATATTCTTTGTCGTCAACGCGGTCGGTTCACTGATTGTGGACAAGGTCATTGTGAATAGGATGACGGACGCGATGACGGGCTACACGGTAAAGGTCAACAGAATGATACACCCCGAGCCAAAGGAGCCGGATGAGGTCAACAAGACCAACGGCCTTTCGGGACTTTTTCTGCGCGAAATGCTGGATAATACCTGCCTTGACCTCAAGAGCGGCTTCACTTCCGCATTTTATTTCATGAACATACAGATGGATCAGTCTGTGATAATGTTCAACGACAGCGGTCTGAGCAGGCTTTCCGAGGGCATTTACGCAGTCGCCTTCGAGGACAATGACCAGGGACTGGATCATTTCAAAAGCTCTGTGGGAGTTGTTGACATCAAAGAGCTGGTAAAGCTCGACGGCTCGGGGGAAATACTGAAAATACTCGAAACAGGCGACGATATACTGTTAAGGCTGGATTCCTATACAGTCGATGAGGATTTCGTGGTATATCCTGCAAGGATAACACTGCTCCACGAGGGCGGTCGGGAGATCGCTGCCTTTGACTTCCCGGTGAGCGGAGAAGTGATAAACAGCGATAAGACCTATATCTACCATGACAACAGTGACAAGGTCCACTCACAGAGCAGCCTTTACCTCAAGATGAAGGTGGCAAAGGAAGGTGAGCGGAAGTCTGACAGGTTTGCAAAGGAGCTTGTGAGCAAGGCAGAGTTCACAGGTGAGCAGAATGATCTTGACAAGAATTACGGTATCGGCGTTATAGCCGCAAAGAGAGTTGAGACAAGCGGAGATCAGGCTATGGTGACTGTTCTGCGGTTCAGATTTCTCAGATGCGTGTTCCTTGACACCGGTGTCCTTGGAGCGATAATGACTCTGATAATGGTGCTTATCTGCCGCCATAAGGACAAAAAGCAGGCGAGAGCCGACTATGGCTATTCCGGTAATTACGGCTATCGCAACAACTATAATTACAATAACTACCGCCGCTGACAAGGCTGCGGAAAGCAGAAGCCCCGAAACGCTGTGTTTCGGGGCTTTGCTATATTCGTTATGAGTGATGGAATGATGTTATCTTCTGCCGATGGTGTCGTCTCCCTCCCAGAGCTTATCATGGGCGAGAATGTAGTCATATATGGTCTCTGCGGTAGTGAAGGCTACTCCCACATAGCTGTCCGCGCAGCCGTAGTAAATGGCGATGCGTCCTGTTGCGGCGTCGGTGAGAGTTGCACAGGGGAAGCACACATTGGGAACAAAGCCCCGCTCCTCGTACCACTCCTCGGGGGTGAGGATATAGTTCTCACAGCGGTGAAGCACCTTTGAGGGCTCGTTTATGTCAAGTATGGCAGCACCTATGCTGTAAACATAGCCGTTGCAGGTGTTGACTACTCCGTGGTAGAACATGAGCCAGCCCTTGTCGGTCTCGATGGGAGCGGCTCCTCCGCCGATTTTCAGGTTCTCCCACCAGTTTTCGGAGCGTCCCATGACATGGCGGTGACGTCCCCAGAACTCCATATCGGGGCTTTCGGAGATGAATATATCGCCGAAGGCTGTGTGTCCGTTGTCGCAGGGACGGGACAGCATAACGAAGTTGCCGTTTATCTTTCTGGGGAAGAGCACAGCGTTGCGGTTGTAGGGAAGATAGGGATTTTCAAGGCGTCTGAAGGTCCTGAAATCCTTTGTCTCTGCGATGCCGATGGTGGGACCGTAAGCGTCCTGACACCACATGATGTAGTATGTGTCCTCTACCTTTACAAGACGGGGATCGTAGGCGTATCGGGGCATGAATGGCTCGCCCTTCTCGTCGGTGAAGGGTATCTTCTCGGGGTCAAACTCCCAGTGGATCGCGTCCTTGCTCCTGCCGAGGTAGATGTGGGGGATACCGTTGCGCTGTTCGCCGCGGAAGACTCCGATAAAGCCGTCTTCATAGGGCATGACTGCGCTGTTGAATATCCTTGCAACATCGGGCAGGGGATTTCTGCCGATTATGGGATTTTCGCTGTATCTCCACACGGGAGCGGTACAGCCGGCAGGCTTTTCCTGCCAGGGGATAGAGGGCAGGTCACTGCCGATCATCTTAATATCCGCCATAAAGAACTCCTTAAATTAAAGTTAATGCTGATGTGTTAATTAAATTATACAGTAAAATTATGCCGCCGTCAAGTGCAAAATGAAAAAAACGGGATTTTCGTGAAAATGCACTATTTCTGCTCTGTTTTTTCTACATGGCAAAGTTTACATAAAGTTATAGAATAGGCGGCTTTTCGGGTGTATAATTAAGTAAAAAAGGAGGCAGACCATGAAAATAATTACTGAACGTACAATGCAATTCGGCAATATCCGTTACTTCTGCGCCTCTGTGGCAAACAGTCCCATGACCTGCTATGTCCTCAGGGGCAGGGACGGGGATATGCTCATAGATACGGGAATGCCCTTTATATACAAAAGGCTCTCGGAGTACATAGCTGACCTTGATATACGCTATATTTTCCTCACTCACGCCCACGTCGACCACGACGGCAGCGCGGAAAGGCTGCGCCGCGAAACAGGCGCGGAGATCATTCTCGGCGAGCGTGACAGGAAGCTTATCGGTCATTACGGCAGACAGCCAGTGAAGGCTACCTCCTATCGTTACAGGCTCCGCAATATACAGCAGAATGTCTGCGGCAGGATGAAGCTTTTCAGCACCCGTCCCTATACCCCGGATATACTCATCGGCAGCGGCGACAGAAATATTCTCAGGGAGCTGGGCTTCGACGCCGTGACTGTTCCTCTTCCGGGACACACTCTCGGCTCTGTGGGAGTGCTCTCCGACGGAGTGCTCTACTGCGGCGACGCCTTTACCGCTATGTGGGGCAAACCCGATATTTCGCCTCATGCCACATCTCTGACCGCCATGGCAAGGTCTCTGGAGAGAATACTGGAGATCTCTCCTGAATGGCTGGCGACAGGCCACGGACTGCCTGTGAAAATGAAGGAAGCAAGACCGATAATACGAAGGTATCTGCTTATGTGCAGACAGGGGATACTTAAATGATAGCTTAAAAGGAGATGAGACTATGAATATTCATGAGCTTATCAGCGGCATATCCGACGGAAGATTTGATGACCAGTTCCGAAGGCTTTACGGCGCCTCCGAGAGAGCGGTGCTGAAGGCGAGAGCCCGTTATCTCAGCGCTGCGGAGAAGTTCTCGGTGATGTGCCCCGAGTGTGATGAGATACATGTTTTTTCAGCTCCCGGGCGGACAGAGATAGGCGGAAATCACACCGACCACCAGCACGGCTGCGTTCTGGCGGCGGCAGTCAGCCTTGACATTATCGCCGTTGTCAGCTTTCACGACGAGGGAGTTGTCCGCGTCCGCTCAGAGGGCTACATGGCGGACGAGATAGACCTGAGCAGCCTTGAGGTCAACGCTGCGGAGAAGGGGACATCTGCGGCGCTTATCCGCGGTATAGCTGCAAAATTCGCGGAGATGGGCGTGGAGATAGGCGGTTTTGACGCCTATATGACCTCGGAGGTAGTCAGCGGCAGCGGACTTTCCTCATCGGCAGCTTTCGAGATACTGGCGGCAACTATCATAAATGAGCACTATAATGAGGGAAAGGCGTCTGCGGCGGAGCTTGCAAGGATAGGCAGGTTCGCGGAGAACGCCTACTTCGGAAAGGCGTGCGGTCTCATGGATCAGACCGTCTGTGCCGAAGGAGGAGCGGTATTCATCGACTTTGCCGAGCCTGACGCCCCGAAGATGTCCTCGCTGCATTTTGACTTTGACAAGGCAGGCTATTCCGTCTGCATCACCGATACAAGGGGCAGCCACGCTGACCTGTCCGCGGATTACGACGCCGTGGCAGCGGAAATGAAGTCCGTGGCTGAGGCTATGGGTTGTGAGTATCTCCGTGAATGTGATGAAGAGCGCTTCTATGCGGAGCTTCCCGCTCTTCGTCAGCAGTGCACCGACAGGGCGCTGCTTCGTGCTGCTCACTTCTTCGCCGAGAACAGTCGTGCAGCTCAGGAATCAGAAGCCCTCACCGACGGCGATACAGAGCGCTTCTTTGAGCTGGTCGGGCAGTCGGGAACCTCCTCTGCTGAGCTGCTGCAAAATCTCTATTCAGCAGGTGATCCGCAGGTACAGCCCGTGACTCTGGCAATTATGCTCAGCAAGCGCTTTCTCAGAGGGGCAGGAGCGGTGAGAGTCCACGGCGGCGGCTTCGCAGGGACTATACAGGCTTTTGTGCCGAACTACCTCACCACTGACTACGCCATGGAAATGGAGCGTATATTCGGAGCAGGCTGCTGCTATGTGCTGACAGTCCGTCCCGTGGGCGGCTGCGAGCTGAGGCTTGACTGACAAGGAGGTACTATGAAGGAATTTCCCGGTTTTATGAAGCGTGCTGCCAACAGGATACCCGCTGAGCAGCAGAATACTCCCGATATAGAGGGCTATTACTATACCGCTCCCGACGGCAGCCAGATGGCTTTCTGGAGCTATCCCTGCGACAGGGTGTCAAAGGAGCACGTACATGACTACGATGAGTATATGATCTGCGTGGAAGGGGAGTACACCGTCACCATAAACGGGGAAGCCACAGTCCTCCATGCAGGGGACGAGCTCTTTATCCCTAAGGGGACCCTCCAGGGCGGAAGATGCAGGGCAGGCACCAGGACTATCCACGCATTCGGCGGAAAGAGAGTAAAATAACACAGAAAGATTGTTGGAGAAGCTGCAATGGACTACAAGGAATTACTGCACAAAATGATAAACGAATGCCGGGAAGATGCTGAAAGATACCTTTCGGGCGACAAGGCGGATTATCTTTACTGTAAGGAGACTGACGAGGAATACGGCGACACCGATAAGAATTGCAGCAACCGTACAAGGCTGTGCTACGAGCTGATGTACGGCGGCTATCAGGCGGAGAAAATAGAAGATGCTGTCAGGGAGCTGTTTGAGACGGAGGTCATTTCCCGTGAGAACGAGTCCTTTCAGGGCGTAGGTGTAAATCTGGAGCTGCTGACCTGTCTTCTCGGAAGATATCAGCGTCCCGAGGACGATGCTCTGTTTGAAAGGGCAAAGAATGCCAATTTTGACTGTGAGCTGGGCTATGACAAGGATCACAGTATGAAGCGGTTCAAGCCTCTTGAGGAGCTGACTCTCGAGAACTGCATATGGCTGGCAGATGATCTGGGCAGACAGGATTACGCCTGCAAATTCGTGGATATTTTCAAGGAGCAGCCCCTCGGTCTTGAGAAACTGAAACAACTTGAAAGCTATGCCAAACACGCTACGAAAAGAATGTGCGACAGGGAACAGGCTGTTACGGGCATATATGAGACCTATCTTGCAGAGCCGCCCAAGTATGAGTGGGATCTTTGCAGCGCTGTGGAGCACTATATCCTCATGCTGGCTGACAAGGGTGAAGTCGACAGGGCTGCGGAGGTTTTTATGGAGCATATAAATCTTTTAAGTTCCGAAGAAATACCATGCAGTAAAGTCGGAGCCCGCCTCATACGGGACAGCGCAGAGGAAAGAGCTGAGATATGGGAGATGATCCGCCCCCTTATAAAAAAGAAGTTCCGTAAATTCGTTCCTGTAGATTATGCTCCTCTTGCAGCTGCGGCAGAGATAATGGGAGATGTCAGGTTAGCGAAGAAGCTCCGCAAAAAAGGAGAAGATGAGCTGGCGAAAATAAAAAGAGATTTTGGAGACGAGTAAACAATGGGTTTCGGGATCATAAAATACAATGATCGTATGCTGAGCGGAGTTATGGACTTTTTCAGCAAAGTGTTCCCTGAGTCGGGGAAGGCGTTTGAGCCTCATGGCAGACACGCTGTTTTTGCAGATATTGATCATAATTTCATGGGCTTCTGGTGCCTTATGGACGGCAGTGACATCATCGGCACCGTGGCTGTGAAAAGACTTAATGACAGTCAGTGTGAGCTGAAGGGGCTTTACCTTTATAAGAGGTATCACGGTCAGAAGCTGGGGTACTGCCTTATACAGACTGCTATAAGCTTTGCGCAGTACAGCGGCTTTTCACAGATGCTCCTGGATACCGTATCCGATTACGAAAGAGCAATGCGGCTCTATACAAAAATGGGCTTTATGCCCACAGATAGATATAATTCAAACGAAAGGGCAGATGTTTTTATGATGAAGAAACTTAGCGGAAAAGCTGTCATCAGAGAGCTTGAGGACAATGACCTTGACGGACTCATGACCCTTTATATGGAGCTTCACGATAATCCGTTTCCCGAAAAGGATCAGCGGTTCATGAAAATATGGAACAGAATAATCAGCGACCCCGACCACCATATCATCGTCGCAGATGTGGACGGAATTATCGCCGCTTCATGCGTCTGCGTCATCATACCGAACCTGACCCGCGGACAGCGTCCCTACGCCTTTATCGAGAACGTTGTGACCTCAGCTCCCTATCGCCGCCGCGGTCTGGCTTCCGCCTGTCTTGACTTTGCAAGGGACATCGCTGTAAAGGAGAATTGCTACAAGATGATGCTCCTGACAGGCTCAAAAGAGGCGGAAACTCTCCGTTTTTACGAGAATGCAGGCTATAACAGCAGCGATAAGACCGCGTTTATCCAGTGGTTGTGAGGTGAAGATATGATACTCAGAGAATTCAGAGACAGCGACGCGGATTATATCATTGGTTGGACCGGCAGTGAAAGAGAGTTCAGAATGTGGTGCGCCGACAGGTATGACAAATACCCTATAGCTCCTGCTGATATGATCGAGAATTATCGTGCCTGCACAGCAAATGATGACTTCTTCCCCATGACTGCCGAAGATGATAACGGTGTTCCAGTGGGACACCTGATACTGAGGTTCACTGACAGTCGGAAAACAGCGGTTCGATTTGGCTTTGTCATCGTTGACAGCTCTTGCCGCAGACAGGGACTTGGCAGGAAAATGCTGGAGCTGGCAAAAGACTATGCGAAGAATGTGCTTCATGCGAAAAGACTTTCATTGGGCGTTTTTTTCGAAAATATCGCAGCTGTGGACTGCTATCGGTCAGCAGGCTTCACCGAGTGTGGAACGTCAGAGGAGTTCCCTGTATTCGGCGAGCTATGGAGCTGTATCGAAATGGAAAGGCTACTGTAAGGATTGTTAAAATAAAAAAATATCTTTTCTGCTGTTGACATCGTACTGCAAATGTGGTATACTAATATAGTCGCAGATGATACTGCACTATATATCGCGGTGTGGAGCAGCTAGGTAGCTCGTCGGGCTCATAACCCGAAGGTCGTTGGTTCAAATCCAGCCGCCGCAACCATATTAGCATGACTAAAAGTATGACATGCAGGAAAAAGCCCGAAATATCGGGCTTTTTTGCTATCCAAATTCCGAAAAAATTCTTGAAAAAATGAGGGATGACATTGGGGTATTTTAGGCCTCTGGCTGGATTTGAACCCTCACAAGGAAAAATTTTGGAGTGAATATAGGTCGAAATACAGGCGAATCTCGATTTTGTTGGTGAAAAATAGTATACAAAGTTTCGGACTCGGTTTTAGTGGTTTTCACGAAATGTGAAAACACTGGAATCGAGTCCTTTTTTGTTTCTTCGAAAACCGAGTGATAGTAAACCTATCAGCGATTTGTGAGCCGTTTTTGTCGGCATCGGTTGCAGGTCGGGAAACTGCACCACCGAGAGCAGCTAAAGCCGCTGTGAACGATTTGTGCGGTGTGTGAAGCGGTCGAACAGTATAATTCTCCTGCGCGGAATATAAGTTACGATTACAGAACAATTATGACGCGAAAAAGCCAGCGGAGGCTCTCCGCCAGATACATAGAAAGCAGATCACGCCTGCTGTCTATGGAATAATTATGTAACAGGAGGAATCAGATGAACAAATTCTACATGAACGGTAAGCTGATACACAAGGCTTCCAATCACAACACCAAACGATGTGAGGTCGAGAAATGGGTATTCCTTCCTCACTCCGACTTTGAAAGGCTGAAAGCAAACCCATATCAGGAGCATGAGGCGATAACTGCCGCCAGGGACCTTATGTACGAGGACAAGAATGCCTACCACTGCATAATGCTTCTTGACGAGTACGGCGAAGACGGACTGCTCATCGAAGCTGAAGGATTTGATTATCCTCGCCTTTCCATGTTCGTACCTGATGCTAAGTCAATCTACGAAAGGTACCAGACTTCCGAATCCGAACTGAAACTTCACGACATGATCAAGGATACTGTTGAAAAGATCACCGAACTTGCTCACACGGGCAAAACAGACTTCACATCGGCTGATATGATCGACATGGATGAGGTCGAGAGCCTTGTCAAAAATGCTATCGTACAGCAGCTCACTCAGAGAGATGATATCAAAATGGCAAAGAATACGGATATCGGCGTAGGCTTTCAGCCGGATATCCATGTTGAGGCTGAGAAGCTCACCGAGCTGAAGTTCTACTGTCCCCTTAAGGTTCAACGAGAGATCAAGCCTTCATTTGATGAGGATGAAGACGAATTCTTCGAGGACACTGAGGAACTCTCCGATTTCGAGGTGCTTGAGTACGAAAGCGAGATCAGTGATGCTATCGAGGCGTATCAGTCAGACGAGGAAGAAAACCGTGGAATAATGGCATATCTCGGCGACAGAAAGCGTTTCGCAGATAAGGTCTACTCCATATTCCCCTCCGTTGAGAAGGTCGGCGACAGGCTCATGGGAGTATTTACCTGTCACATCTGCGGCGAGCTTGACAGCTACGAGTATGACGAATTGCTTCAGGAGCTCCGTGGACAAGCAAGTGATGGGTGGGCCGAGTCTTTTGAGCAGCGTGATATCCATACTTCTGAGGGAGATATCTACGTCAGCTTCTATGACACCTGCGGTGCATGGGACCTTATGACTGAGGAAGAAGTAAATGCGGCTCCTGAGTCACCGTTAGAAGATGTCGAATTTAAAATGTGAGGTGAGCTACTTAATGATAAACGTTAATATCCGCTATAAGGGAAAAGAACTATCAACAATATTACCTAAATGTAATGATGAGCTGAGAGCAGATCTGAAAAAGGCAGGAATAGACCTGCCCGCTGAAAAACTAAAGCTCAGAAGCAGTGCCAAAGAACAGTATCTTGTCGGTCTCTATACCAATAACCCACTTGATGATCTCATTATAGATAGATTATGTAATAATGATAATCTATTTGAACTCAATAATCTTTGTGGAATTCTGGATAACGTTGCAGATCATGATTTAATCTTTAAAACCATCTTATGTAGTGATGCCAGATGTATAAACGGCATCAAAAAATTGTTTGCAGATCACTTTATGGAGTTTTCTGATAAGTTGGTGTTGAACACACATCTTGAGGAGAAACCAGCCACTTTTAATGTTAAAAAATGTGTAATCGAAAAGGCAATTGCCGTAACTCATAAAAACTTCGAACACATCTCACGGTTCCCTTTTATGAGTTTGGCGTTTCTAGAAAGAAACAAGGATTTCATGTACCATGACGACGAGGAAAATATGTATCACTGCATTCTCCTCTATGATATCGATTTTGGTGATGGTATAGTTATAGAATCTGAGGGTAGCACCTACACACGATACGCTCAGTATATACCACAGGCCAAATACATTTATGAACAGTTTCTCGATTCTCACTTGAACGAAATACACCTTTGCTGTCCAATAGAAATATATCAGCATATCAAGGACCATCCGAAGGATAGCTGTATTCTTGATAATGCAGATATGGCTGGATATGCGGATGATATCAACACCTTCATCCGTGAAAATGATCTTCCTGCAGAACATAAGCGTGGTCTTATGCTTTGGTATTCTCCTGAAGGTCCTGATGATGAGATATCGGAAAAGGTCCAGTCAGCACACTGTACAGTAGAGGTAATAAACGGTGAGCTGACTGGAGTTATAACTGCAAAGATAACTGGTGAGCTATCCGATGAAGAAATGGAGAAATTCAGACAATACTGCGTCGGTCAGCTGAGTGACGGCTGGGGCAAATCGCTGGAGCAGAAATACATGAGGACTGAAAACGGTGAGATCAATATCAGCTTCTGGTCGGACGATGGTTCATGGGCTCTTATCCCAGAGGAAGAATACATTAACGAAAAAACAGAAGATATGGAGATGAGTATGTGAATAAAGTAGAGATAACTATACCTCCGCAGTTTTCGGAAGCTATCGAGAAAGCTGCGGAGAAAGAAAGAATAACCGTAGATGAGCTGACAGAAAGAGCTATGAAGAAGCTCTTGGAGAGGAGCGATGAAAATGTCAGAAACTGAGAAAAAGGGCATAACAGTAAAAATCGACGCTGACCTTCATACACAGGTCAAACAGTACATTGAAGAAAACGGTATAACAATGGCGGAGTTTGTATCAAAAGCTCTTGATGACGAGCTCCATCCCAAGACAACTATCAAGGAGGAAAAATATATGGGAAATATGCGTACAATGGCTTTTCAGGTTCCGGAGGACCTCTTCAATCAGATCAAAGACTACCTTGAGAGACACAACATGACACAGAAGCAGTTTGTCATCGGTCTTATCCAGGACGAGCTCGACCGTGATTACGAGGAACAGCAGGCAATGGCTAAAAAGCAGCAGTCAGAGGATGAGCCTGACGAAGATGAGGATGAAGAGCTCGATGAAGCCGAAGATGAGGACCTATCTGAGGAAGACGAAGAATCAGAGGATGAGGACGAAGATGAAGACCTCGACGAATCCGAAGATCCGGAAGAATCTGAGGACGAGGGAATGTCTATGGAAATGTGAGGTGTTCAGATGAAAGGATTTCCGTCAAGAGAACAAGTTGAACGGCTGAGACAGCAGTACCCGAAAGGAACGAAGATATGCTGTGACTATATGTCTGATGATCCACGACCTATCCCTCCAGGAACTATCGGAGAAGTAGTTGGAGTGGATGACGCCGGACAGGTCATGACGAGATGGAGCAACGGCAGTTCTCTTTCCGTTATCCCCGGCGTTGACAGCTTTCATGTGGTGCAACAGGCTGAGGACGAAGAACCTGAAATTGAAGAATCTCAGGGAATGTCGATTGACTTATGACCGCAGGTATGGTATAATAGAGCTCGCAGTAATATAAGAGAGGAAAGGTATAATGGAAAAAGAGCAGAATACTGTTGAGCTAACAAGAGCGATGTATAAGGAAATCAAGGCTATGAACCGAGATCAGATGCAGCAGGTGCTGACTAATATCTATGACCAAGGAGCCAAGAGCGTCGAGCATGGTGCTATCGAGTTCGAGCGCCTTCGTGAAGAGATAAGTAAGATCAACGGTATCGGCGACAAACGTCTCGATGAAATAATGGCAGTAATAGAGAGCTTCATCTCTCCTGCCGAGTAATACAACTGAATACTATTGTATATATAATAATTAAAGGCCATCGGTGGTGAGTCCGTAACAGGACAACTACCGGTGGCCTTTTTTCGTTACATACAGCTGTCTGCAAAAATGCAGGCGGCTGTAATTTTTTGGTGAAAGGTGTGAGTCTATTGAACAATGAAAATCAGAAGAAACATTACAGAGAAAAAAGTGAGGTGAACTACAACATTGATACGATATTTAGATATGTTCGCAGGTATCGGCGGTTTCCGCTCAGGCCTTGAACGAGTCGGCGGCTTTGAGTGTGTCGGTTACTGCGAGATAGACAAATTCGCAAAACAGGCGTATGAAGCGCTTTACGACACTTCAAAGGAGGAATATTTCGATGACGCAAGAAAAATCATCTCGGAAGACTTGCCAGATATCGACCTTATTTGCGGAGGATTCCCTTGTCAGAGCTTTTCAATCGCAGGAAAACGGAGAGGCTTTGAAGACGCCCGAGGAACCATGTTCTTTGAAATTGCTCGGATCGCTGCCGTTAAGAGACCTCGCTATCTGCTGCTTGAAAATGTACCCGGACTGTTATCGCATGACGAAGGCAGGACATTTGCGGCCATCCTCACTGCGCTGGATGACTTGGGGTACGATGTCGCATGGCAGGTGCTTAACAGCGCGAATTTCGGAGTCGCCCAAGCCAGAAAAAGAGTGTTCATTGTCGGATTTCTTAGAGCCGAGTGTGCCGGAAGAATACTGTCTTTCACAGACGCAAATCCAAAAACTCTTATCCAGCGCATACCCGGAAAAGAAGGATGCAGAGTCTACTCTCCCGAAGGACTGAGCATAACACTTACAGGAACAGCAGGCGGTTTCGGCGGTAAGTCTGGGCTGTATGAGATACTTGGTCTTCCGATAAAGTCCCTTACAAAGTCAGGATATCAGATAGCTGTCCCCGGAGATAGTATCGACCTTGCATATGCGGACATGAACAGCCGCAGAGGGCGTGTCGGACATGACATAGCCCATACGGTAACGCCGTCTGCAACACAGGGGTTCTATTCGGTGAAATGTATAGATATGAATCCTGAACCTGCGATAACAGACCTTGCAAGGTGTATAACTGCAAGGCAGGATAACGGCATCGGACACCATAAAGGTGAAAAATCAGCGGCTCTCTTCATGGACAAGCCGATACCTGTGCTCACACCTGCAAAAGAAAAGGTACGGCAGCAAGGGAGAAGATTCAAGAATCCGGACGAGCCGATGTTTACAATAACCGTTACTGACCGAAACGGAGTTATGTACAACGGACTGATACGAAAGCTTATGCCACTTGAGTGCTGGCGATTGCAGGGATTTACAGATGAGCAATTCAATAAGGTCAAAGAGACAGGAATGTCAAATGCACAGCTATACAAGCAAGCCGGAAATGCTGTGACAGTCAATGTCATAGAGGCTCTGGCGAGATTTATAAAGGAAATTGATATGGAGGAATATGAGAATGAATGAGATCATGATTTTTAACAATCCCGAGTTCGGCTCGGTAAGAACAGTATGCATCGACGGCGAGCCTTGGCTCGTGGGTAAGGATGTTGCCTTAATCTTAGGCTATGCAAAGCCTAATAATGCATTGGCAAGCCATGTCGATGAGGATGACTCCCTGAAATGGGGAGTCATCGATAGCATGGGTAGAAAGCAAGAAACAATTATCATCAATGAATCAGGCTTCTACAGCCTTGTACTTTCAAGTAAGCTGCCGACTGCCAAGAAGTTCAAACGCTGGGTAACATCAGAGGTACTCCCGACAATAAGGAAGACCGGCGGCTATGTTGCAAATGAGGATGTGTTTGTAGAGACATATCTTCCTTTCGCAGATGAGCCTATAAAGCAGCTTTTCAAAATTCAGTGCAGGGTTATCAATCAGCTCAACAACAGAATTCGTCAGGATGAACCGAAAGTCAAGTTTGCCGACCATGTCAGCGACAGCACCAATCTCATTGACGTGAATAAAATGGCGAAGCTCTGTGCTGATCACGGTATCCGCATCGGACGTAACAGGCTCTTCGCACGGCTGAGGTCGAGAGGTATACTCATGGGCGGCAATATTCCCTATCAGGAGTACATTGAGAACGGATACTTCCGTGTGAAGGAGTCTGTATACGAGACTAATGGGCAAACAAGGATGTATCAGCAGACCTTTGTTACTGGCAAGGGACAGCAGTACATCCTTTCAAGGCTGATGAAGGAATACGGAGGTGTTATTAGTGCCTAATCATGTAACAAGCGTGATAACGCTGTCAGGTGATGAAAACCGCATAAAAGCTATGCTTGAGCAGATCAAGAATGATGAGGTTGGCATAGGATCGGTGGATTTTAATAAGATACTGCCTATGCCCGAATCCTTGCATATGACAAGCGGCTCTATCGAGGACAGTGCTATTGCGGTGTGCATTTCCGCAATAAATCCCATAAACGAAGAATATGAAGGTATTCAGAAGATGGATGTTGCCGAATTCCGTGAAATGCTCAAGAAGCTGCCTGTCTTATCGCAGAAAATAGATATTCTCATGCCTGAGAATGAGGCTATAAATTTAGCTGAGAACAAGTATCGTGAAAGCGTGAGGTATCTTGTTGATGAAGGAGCAAAATACATCTCAAATCTCGTAAAATACGGAGCTTCAACGTGGTATGACTGGGCCGTTGGAAACTGGGGTACAAAGTGGAATGCCTATGGATACGACAACGGAATCGAAATGGAAGACGGTAAGCTGAAATTCCTTACTGCATGGGCAGCTCCTCACCCCATAATGCAGAAGCTGTCGGAGATGTATCCGGATATAAAGTTCGAGCATGAATGGGCTGACGAGGATATCGGCAATAACTGCGGACGCTACGTCTATTACGACGGCAGACGCATAGAAGAATACTTCCCCGAGAGCCAGAAGGACTGCCTTGAATTTGCGGCAAATGTGATGGATGTGAGCCTTGAGGAAGACTATTCTCTCTATCTCAATGCCACTGAGACCGAATATATCAACATCGAGTATGATGATGAGTATGAGCTCATCGAGGTTGCCGGACATACGGCTCTCTTCACAAATGACCGCATAACCGATGCAAATATCCCGAAGGGAATGTACTGCTATCATCTGCGCCATAACGATGACGGAGAATTCTTCGCTATAGAGAAAAGTGTTGCAGTAAATCATGCAGGCTCTATCGTTACGAAGGAGCCTATTGATCTCAAAAGTAAGGGATATATCGTGCTTGACGAGGACAGCAGCCCCAACTTCCTCGGTGAAACTATGTCCCTGTATATGTTCAGGGATTATGATCCCGGGCAGACCGAGGAACTGAGCATGGGAATGCAGGAGGTGTGATATGGACGATAAAAGAAAAGTAACGCAGGAAGAGCTCAATAACATCTGCATACTGCATAATAAGTTCATCGAGGACGAGGACGGCGGAAAACAGGCTGTCTTTGAGAACTGTTCCTTTGAAAGGTTATCCTTTAAAGATAAGCAATTCAATAGCGCTGTATTCAGAAAATGTGAATTCAATCTTTGTGACCTTACTGATACAGGTATGTGCTTTTCCAAACTTCATAATGTCAGGTTCAATGGCTGTAACTGCTATATGCTTACCGCCGAAGAAGCCGCTATAAGAGATGTGACATTCGATAAATGTGACCTGAGATCTGCTGTGTTCACCCATAGTTCTCTGAGAAATATCGCATTTGAGAAGTGTGATACTGAGAAAATGAGTATGCAGAACTGCTATGAACTTCCAGAGGCTGAGATTATAAATATCACAGTAGAGGATCTGCGAAAGATGAGTAACCAGGAAGGCCTTATACTTCAGGGCTGCGGCGGTGATATGCAGGAGTGGGCTGACGGCATTAACTCAACTCTTGCCGACGCCGATATACTGAGATCTCCGTTTGAGAGACTTTATGTCTTCGAGAATGAAGGACTAACTACTATCATGTTCCCATTTGATGATGTTGAGCTTGATGTTGGAAAGCTCGCAATGTGGAGACTCCAGACACATGAGCAGTTCGGCGGAACTTGGCTATCAGACTATGTCCCCAACAGGCTTGGCGGTTTTATCGAGGAACAGCCTGCACAGGAGCAGAAAAAGCCCGATTGTCCGCTTATCGGCGAAGATTCAAACATTTTTAATCTCATGGGTATAGCATCAAAAACTCTCAAGAGGAACGGCATGGCTGAACAGGCTAATGAGATGTGTGAACGCATCACATCATCGGGCGACTACAATAAGGCTCTCTGTATTATCGGAGAATATGTCAATATCACGTCAGTTGACGATGATATGGAAGAAAGCGAGGATGAAGGAATGGAGGTAACAATGAATTGACCTCCGGAAAGGAGTATAATGGGAGGCATTTTGACCACAGGGTGCGAACCTCCGATACCGTGGATCGGCGGTAAAACGATACTCCTCCCCGTCATTAAGCGAATAATACCTGAGAGAAAAAACAAATTTCTCGATGTTTTCGGCGGCGGAGGCTCGGTTTCGCTTTCAGGGAAGTACGCACCTTTACAGATATACAATGACTACAATCCGCACCTTGCAAACTTTATGAGGATCCTCAAATCACGATCCGAGGAACTCATAGACAAGCTGACAGGTGCATATAACTCAGACGGTACGCTCAATGAGAACTTTGAGCGTACCTTTTTTATTAATTCAAGAGACAGCTTCAACGCTTGCAGCAATGTTTTCCACAAGGGCGATACATGGGAAAAGCTGTTCGACGCTAACCTCAAAATACAGCTAAAAGCCGCAAGTCTTGCTGAAAAAGAACACGCATGGTCAATAGTATTGGACGCTTGGAGACTGTACAAGGAAAGGGAGAACGATCCGGAACTTATAGACGCTGTACTTTTCTTCTACCTTATGAAATGCAGCTATTCCGCCACAGGAACGAGCTGGGCTTGTAAGGCAGTCAACCGTGAAAGTATGGTCAGACTTATCAATGAGGCAAGTCGAATGATGCAGGGAATAACTGTAGAAAACAAGGACTGCATCGAGCTCATAAAGCTCCATGATGATCCCAGCACTTTTGTTTACTGCGATCCGCCGTACTACATGGCAGAAGCGTTATATAACGGAGTACCGCTCTTCGGAGATGCAAAGCATATAGAGCTCCATGATACATTGTTGGAATGTAAGAGTGATGTTTTGCTTTCGTATAACGAGTGTCCGTTTATTGACGAGCTGTACAGTGAGAGCAAATGGTACAAGATGAGGCTTTCACGTCCGCACAGCATGGTACTGCACAGAGGCAGCGGAGCTGTCTATAACGAGTTTCTCATAGCAAACTATGATATCTATAAACTTTACAACGGCGACGGGCAGCTCACATTCTTAGAGCTGTTCGATGACTTTAATGAGGAAGGGAGAATAATCTTATGAAAAGAGTAATATCAACACAGGCTATAATGGCTAACGGAAAAACAACATATACAGGGCTCTTCACAAGTGAAGGTATTCCTGCGGAAGTTGAGCTCGTCTGCGTAAACGGAAACGCCTGCTTATCGGTAACTATCCCCGAAGATGACGAAGAAGAATATGTCGGCAGACCTCTTACCGAGGACGAGATAGAGGCGATATGCAGGAACTATAAAAACTGCGACGATTGCCCACTTTTCAATTACTGCGATGAGGAGATGATGTGAATTGAAGGGGCTTATATATAAATACTCTCGGGAAACCGCAAAATACGAGAACGAGCTAAGAGAGTATCAGGAAAGCAAGAGGGAGAACATCAAGTGTAAGGAAGCTATCGAAGAAGCCATAAAGACGCACTTTGACGGTATGCATCTTGATACTTCTTGTGTACAGGACATCTTCTCAGAGTTCGGATATGACCGCACAATGTGGGTACTGGCGGCAACTGTCAAGAATAAGAGCTTCGACGGCGGATTCTCAAACATCAACAAGGGATGGGCTCGTACTATTATCCCATCCCATCTCGATAAATATGAGTTTGACGAGTATGCAGTGCAGTCGCATCCTGCGGTGCTTAATGGCTTTATCGAAAGCGTAAGAGAGGAATATGAGGCTCTGGGACTCCTGTCCTCTGAGGAATGCCTCAAGGACAGCTATAAGGAGGACTATACCAATAAGCTGCTCATTCTCCGTCCTGAGATACTTAGGGATGAGTCAAGAAAGCCTGCATTCCAGTATTTTTACGCAGAAAACGGCTTCGGCTGTGATCCCAACAGTATCGGCAGAAAGGTGTTCGGTACCTTCATTGCTGACGGTGAGAAGTCTCACTTCTCCAGAGGTGACTTCATTGGTGTTGCCGACAAAGAAAAGCTTCCTGAATGGGCAGCGAAGCGTCTTGAAGCAATATCCGCTCCTAAAATGAAGGTCCGTATCTATCAGATCAACTCCGAAAAGGATATGAAGGATCTTGAATTCAGAGACTTCGACTTCGCAATGAGCAAAGGCGGCATAGATCCGGGCATATATCAGCAGGTCTACGGCGGCATCGCTTATGCAAATAACCTTGAAGAACTCTTCATGCAGTGCAATACAGGCAATTCTCCGCTTGGCTTTTACGGACATTCAATGTCCGTCAGCGACGTAGTGGAGATTTGTGAAGGTAAAGACAGAGGCTTCTACTTCGTGGACAGCATAGGCTTTAAGAGGCTTGATGACTTCGATGTATCTCAGACAGATCATGAGGACCTCATGAAGGTGGTCATTCTGGAAAATGACAGGGAGCCATACAAGGCTGAGATACGCAAGGATATCCATGCGATGCAGAGCATAGTCGGAGGCCTTATCGAACCAGTATACTTTGAAGAAGACGGCGATGCACTTTGTTTCTGCAATGAAGAATTTCTGCTCAATGACTCTGCACCGAACAGAGTCATAGGCAACACCCTTATTCACGGTACTTGCTTTATCTGCGGCGACGGTTATAACGACGAAGGAGAGCGTGACTCCTGCACTCTGACCGACGAGCAGGTAGATAAGTATATACAGATGTTTCCGCAGTCGGTGGTAGAGATATCACCCGAGGAAGACATTGGAATGACAATGATATGTTTCTGAAAACGAAAGGAAAGGTGAACAATTATGAAAGTAAACGCAAAGATCACTAAGATCATCGACAAGCCTGATTCATCTATCAAGGCATTCGCCAGTGTAACGCTGGACGGATACTTCGCCGTACATGGCGTTAAAGTGTGCGAGGGCGAAAAGGGACTTTTCGTTTCCATGCCTTCTACATCTTACACCAACAGCAGCGGCGAGACCAAGTACCGTGATACTTTTCACCCCATTACCAAGGGATCACGTGAGGCTCTGACTCAGGCTGTACTCGACAAGTACGACGAGGCACTTTCTCAGACTCAGGACGAAGGTATCGAGATACAGGACCTGCCCGAGGATGAGGAAGATGAACTCGAAGAACCGGAGCCTGAACCCGAAATGTCTATGTGAACATTGTCGGAAATCGGGCGGTGCGTATAGGTGAAAAAGTAGAAAAATCAACTTAGGTATGGATTTTTGAAAAGCGGTGTGGTATAGTGGAAGCTGAAAGAAGGTGGAAACTGTGAAAAAAATCATCTCTATCTTAATCATATCCGCTATACTCACAGGCTGTGGTCATATCTCAGAAGATAAACCGTATGTTGCCGAGGAAACCACGACGGCTAGTCAGAATACGGAAACAACAGCCTCAGATGCAATAGATACGACAACTTCAGCAGTAACAGTTACGAGCGAGGTCACAAGGAAGAATAGCTCGCAGTCGGTAACTGAGAAAACTGCTGAGAGTGTGACAACAGTAGCCGCAAATACAGATATTCAGCCTAAAAAGGATAATACCAAGTCTCATACCGTACAGGATAACAAAGCTCAAGAGGTTCAGAGAAACGAAAGCAAAACTACAACAAAAGCTCAGACTTCGCCTCCAAGGGCAACTACAGCTCCTGCGGTAAAGGAGAACAAAACTACTACAACTGTACGCACTTCTCCACCGGTGGTCACTACAAAAGCTCCGCCACCAGTAACTCAGCCGCCAAAACAAACGGAACCACCCAGGCAGACCGAACCGCCTGCACCCAAACAGCAGGTCCTTGACTACGATAGGCTTAATGACCAGATGCAGACCTTCATAGATGGCTATGACATAGATTATGACTGGCTGTACGAAAAAGGAAAGGCTCTGAGCCACGATGGTACTGACTATGGTAAGGCTGTGGCAGTATGCAGCGAGGCTGAGAGCATGGGCGGAGTCAACTGCATAAACTACGCCATAAACGCATATTTCATGGCGCAAGGTGCAGGACTGGAATGCTATATAGCCAGATCGTCAAAATACGATTGGTATGGTCACGTAGCCAATATAATCAAACTTGACGGTAAATGGTACTATATGGAGCCTATGGGCGACATTGTGGGATCACCGAACACATTTGCAGAAGGAGGTATAGCTGACGATGGTTCAGTAATAACCTATCCTAACGGACTGGACATTGTCACAGATATCTATGACAACAGAAAGGATGTAACAGTCGAAAGTGACTGGTACAAGTAAGAAGCGTGAACGGAGCCGAGAGATCGGCTCCTATTTTTTTGAAAGGAAAATGAATATATGACGAAGAATAATACAAGAAACCATAAGGGTTTCATGAAGAAGCTGAGCGCAGGGCTTATGGCAAGTCTCTGCGCTCTTTCTGTTATCGGAAGCTCGGTAACAAATATCGGCATTACTGCAAGTGCAGCTATGACAACTGAGAATACAGCTTTCCCCTCTGCTGATGCGGTCATCGCTCAGGCAGCAACACTCCTCGGCTCTCCCTATGGCTGGGGATTCAAGGGATATACGGGTGTATATTATCAGGACAGCTATTCTCCGCTTTCCCTTGATTTTGTAAGAAATCAGGGAGTTGACTGCTCAGGCCTTCTGTACTACACACTGACACATCTGGGCTACAGCACAAGCGGATTTTCATGGAACAATCCTGTTCCTGTGGATACTCCGCACTGGCTGTCAGTGAATGATAACTGCACGATCACCTATAAAGGTGTAACGTCAAAAATCGATGTAGAAAAGGCAAATATCCCCTACACAGAGCGTCCCTATTGGGAGTGTGCAGACGGTTCAACTATCACTCCCGGCGCTATGGTCATCGCCGATAATCTCAACGGTGAGGACCACTCCTGGATCTACATGGGAGAATTCAATAACCGTAACGAGGTCATCAGCTACCTCAAATCCATCGGCGTAAATGAGAGCTACATCAACAGCAATACTGTCGGCGACGGCAGCGGGGACGGCGGAACACACTGGCGTATCGAGTCAAACGGCTCCAACGGCTGTGTTATCAATAACCGTACTGACGGAAAAAAGGCTACAGCAATGAATATGTTTGCATTCCGTGTTACTCAGAACGAGGTAGAATTCTCTGTAACTAAGCTGGATAAGGATACGCAGATGGTTATTGGCAAGAGTCCTGTTGACAACTCCTCCGCAGTATACGGAGTATACAAGGATAAGGAGTGCAAGAACAAGGTCGGTGAGATCACTATCGGCGATAAAGGAAAAGGAACTATCAAGCTCCCGAGCGGTACTTACTATGCTAAGGAAATAAAGGCTCCGACCGGATATGACATTGATGCTACCGTATACACACTTACATCGGGAAAGTCAGTCACAGTAAATGAAACACGTACTTCTGGTAAGATCGTTGTCAACAAGACTGCCGAAGACGGTATTGTCGGTGACAGAGAGTTTAAGGTTACAGGATCAAATGGCAAGACCATAACTAAGAAAACAAATGGCAATGGTGTTGCTGAGTTTTCTGGACTTGATGTATATGATCTTACAAACGGAAAGCCTGTAACTTACAATGTATCCGAGATCAATGTAGACAACCGCTATGAGACTCCAAAGGCTCAGGACATTACCCTCACAAGCGGCAATGCTGACCTGACAGTAGCTGTTGACTTTGAGAATACGCTGAAAAAGGGCAATATAAAGATCAACAAGCAGTCTGAGGATAATCAGAACGGTGACAGGACATTCACTATCACAGGCGGCGGTGAGACTTATACGCTGACTACTGCAAATGACGGTACAGCAATAATCGCAAATATTCCCGTTTATGACAGCAGCAACCAGCCCATCACCTATACCATCAGCGAGAAGGACGTTCCCGTGAGATATGTAGTTCCTGCTGATCAGACCGCTACCCTTACAGCAGATGCTACAGTCAATGTTAAGTTCGAGAATAAGCTGAAGAAGTTTACAGCTGAGATCACTAAGAAGGACAGCGAGAACATCACCGCACAAGGCGATGCAACTCTTGCAGGTGCAACCTACGGGCTTTATCATGACGGTGAGAGGATAGCTACCTACACTACTGATGAGAACGGACACTTCGTTACAGATGAGTTCGTATGCGGAAACTATACTCTTCAGGAGCTTACTCCCTCACAGGGATACCAGCTCAATGACGAGATCTACAAGGTAGGTGCCGAGCCTCAAAATTACAAGGTAGAGGTCAATCCTATCGCCTTCGATGTTACAGAGGACGTAGTAAAGGGCAAGTTATCAATTATCAAGCACAGCGATGACGGTACAACAGGCATTGAAACTCCCGAGGACGGTGCTGAGTTCGAGATTTACCTCAAGAATGCCGGCAGCTATGAGAACGCAAAGGATACTGAGCGTGACTACCTCATTACAGACGAAAATGGATTTGCTGAGACAAAGGAACTCCCTTACGGAACATACACTGTTCACCAGACCACAGGCTGGAAGAACACAGAATTCGTTGAGGACTTCGACGTTATCGTAGACGAAAACGGAAAGACTTATCCATATATCATCAACGATGCTGTTATCACAGCAAATGTTCGCATAGTAAAGAAGGACGCTGAGACCGGCAAGGTTATCCCTGTGTCCGGCATCGGCTTCAAGGTTTGGAGCGTTGACAATGAGAAGTACATTTCTCAGACAGTCAACTATCCTTCCGAGGAAACTATCGACACATTCTATACAAACGAAACAGGCACACTTATGCTCCCCGGTGAGCTTGCATACGGAAATTATGAGCTTCATGAAGTAAAGGCTCCCACAGGATACTTCCTCAACGAAGAGCCTGTACCTTTCATAGTTGACGGAACAGAAAAGACTGTTGAGGTCGAGAAGTTCGATACAGCTCAGAAAGGAAGGATATCAGTAAGCAAGCGTTGCGAGATCTTCAAGACAGTACAGGCTATCGGTCCTGCTATCCATACAAATGAAGACGGCGAAATAGAAACAGCAGGCTTTACAACCTATACACCCGTTTTTGAGGAAAGTGGGCTTGGCGGAGCTGAGTTCGAAGTTATCGCAGCCGAGGACATTTACACAGCAGACGGAACACTCAGAGCATCTGCCGGCGAGGTAGTTGCTGACATTATCACAGACAAGGACGGAAATGCTTCAACTGAGCCTCTCTACCTCGGCAAGTATGTTGTCAAGGAGAAAACTGCTCCCTATGGCTATGTACTGAATGATGAGGCAAAGGAAGTTGAACTCACCTACGCAAGACAGGAGGTTTCTATCACAGACGCTGTTAATAACACATTCAACAACGATTATCAGAGAGTAAAGATAAGCCTTGCCAAGTTCATGGAACATGACGAACTCTTCGATATCGGCGAAAACGAGGAGCACAAGAAGGTAACATTCGGTCTTTATGCAGCCGAAGACATCACTGCCGCTGACAGTACAGTTATCCCCAAGGACGGCTTTATCGCACAGATATCGCTTGGCGAAGACATGACAGCTGATTTTACAGAAAAGCTTCCGTTCTCACGCTACTATGTTCAGGAGATCGCAACCGATGAGCACTATATGCTTAACGGCGAGAAGTATCTTGTAAACTTCCAGTACATGGGACAGGATATGACAACAGTTGATATTGACTGCGGCACATTTATCAATGACATCAAAAGAGGCTCGGTAAGCGGTAAGAAGGTCAACAAAAATGGGGACCCCCTCGAGAATGCTCTCTTCGGTCTGTTCAAGGCTGACGAGACCGAGTTCACAGCAGAGAACGCTTACCTTACAGACGAATCCGACGAGGACGGAAATTTCAGCTTTGATGATGTTCCTTACGGCGAGTACATCGTCAAGGAGATCGCAGCACCTACCGGATATATCCTTTCAGACGAGCAGTATCCTGTTGTGATCGCTGAGGACGGCGATGTTGTGGAGATAACTGCGGAGAATAAGGCAATCACAGTATCTATCAGCAAGGAAGACCTCTACGGCAATGAGCTTACAGGTGCATCTATGCAGCTTATCGACGAAAACGGCGAGATCGTGGACGAATGGACATCTGACGGCGAGAACCACATCATCACAAACATTCCTGCAGGCAGCTATACACTCAAGGAAGTGGCAGCTCCCGACGGATATGTTATCGCAACAGATATCAGCTTCACAATCGACGAGTACGGAAAAGTTACTGTTGACGGCGTTGAGGCTAATGCTTTTGATGATGACGGCAATCCCATTGTTACAATGATCGATGATGCAACACTTGTAAAGATCAGCAAGCAGGATATGACAACAGGTACAGAGCTTCCCGGTGCGACACTCCAGGTCATCGACAAGGACGGCAATGTCATAGAGGAATGGGTATCCACAAACGAGCCTCACTATATCGAGGCAAAGCTCATTGCAGGCGAAACTTACACTCTCCGTGAGATCACAGCACCTGACGGCTATAATACCGCTGAGGATATCGAGTTTACAGTAAAAGCTGACGGAAGCGTTACCGAGGTAACTATGAAGGACGAAGCTGTTATTGTAACAACACCTAATGTTGCCACAGGCGACACAGGCAAGAGTCCTCTCGGATATATCATGGTGATCGCAGGTCTCGTACTGCTCACAGTATCCATATTTGCAAGAAAGAAAAAGGAAGAGCCTGCCGACGATTACGCAGAGCTCTGTCCTGACTTTATTGAGGGAGAAGAAGACTAATGAAAAAGAAGACTATACTTCGCACACTGGCGGCTGCTTCGGCAGCCGCCCTCCTTTTAGGAGGCATATATCTGCTGACAAAAGATGATGTACGGCAGAAACTCAAGGAAACCGATCTCAAGCCATATATGCCGACACCTTCGGTTTTAGCGGCACTTGATGAAGTTTCCGAGCCTGAAATCACTACGACTACAATAACGACAACAATCACAGGTGAAGCTACCGAGTCTACCACAGAAGCGGCTGTAATAACCACCGCATCTCCAGAGTTATCAGCAGAGGTCAGACAGAGCCTTATTGACTCGGCACAGTCGCTGAATTCGGCATACCCCGATGCACTCGGCTGGCTGTATATCCCTGATACTGTAATATCATATCCGATTATGCAGTCAGACGATAATGATTATTATTTGTCTCATGCGTATGACGGAACATACCTGAAAGCAGGCTCGGTATTCCTTGATTATCGTTGTGAGGGCAGATTTCAGAACCCGATAAACATCGTTTATGCCCACAACATGAAGAACGGCTCCATGTTCGCACAGGTGACAAACTTTAAGAATGACAGCTATTTCGAGAGCCACAAGTACGGCTGGCTTGCTACTCCTGAGACAGTATACAGGATCGACTTTTTCTCCTGTGCTGTTGCAGACTGGCATGACAGCCTGTATGAGGGAGATACTCCCGTGGCTGAGTGGGTGCCGCACATCTGCGACATATCAGTAGTCGGCAGAGAGATAACCTATTCAGATGATGACAGGTTCGTTTCATTATCGACCTGTTCATATGAATTCCAGAATGCACGAACTATCCTGACAGGAAAGCTCGTAGAGACAAAGGAGGTATAAATATATATGAGAAAACTGAAAACCAAGCTCATATGTGCTGTAACGGCATTTATGGCAATGCTGAACTTTACGGCAATGAATGCTTATGCCGCAGGTGATGTTGCGAGTGCCGTTGAAAGTACATGGACATCGGCGAAAGACCAGATACAGACTGTGGTAAATAACGTCGTATTCCCCGTGATCGACGTTATACTCGGTGTTCTGCTCTTCGTCAAGATAGCCACGGCGTATCTCGAGTATCGCAAACATGGAACACTTGAGTGGACACCTATCGCTATTATCTTCGGCGGTCTGCTCTTTTCCCTTACAGCTCCGCTGTATGTATGGACGATACTCTGATGAGAAAGAAGGTGTGAACATATATGAACTTCTTTACAGACGAACTTAAGAAGATAACTGACAGGAGCGAATACATTCAGAACCCTAAGTTTGTCGGACAGTCCTGCGTTTTCAGACTGTCCGATGATGTTACGGGTAAGTTGGGATTTGCTACACAGGGTTATGCCGATAACTATACTGCCCTTAAACTCACTCTGCTCAATAAGAGAGAGGGACCTATCGATGTTCAGGTAATGAATATAACTGATGTCATAGGCTTAAAAACGGTGCGTGGCGAGTCTTGTTCTCCGCATATCTGGAGGTACGGAAATGACATTGACTGGTATGGTTATCATCCCAACAGTAATGACTATTCTGCTATGTCAGAAACCGTCGACGGTTACCTGTCCTGCTTTGCTGAACAGGAATTATCTGAAGACGAAGAACTGAATATATCGCTCACTTAATGGAGGTATGAAAATGAAGAATAACATGAGAGCGGCGATAGCCGTCATTTTAATTGCCGCAGCTTTAACAGGCTGCGGCACTATAAAGCCGCCTGCTATAGATACAACCATAACGACGGTACCTGTTACTACGGAGATTACTACTGCAGAACCGACAACGGTAGCTGAGACAACAGAAGCTCCCACCGAGCCTCCAATGACTGAGGAGGAAAGAAGACAGCTCGAGCAGAGTACCTTTATAGCTGAATTTCTCGGCTCTCAGATAAAGTTTGAGGATACCGCAGGCATTACCGATGAAGTAATCAAAAAGACCGACTTAGAGTGTGAAAGTGCCAAGAACGGCACTGAGAAGATCACTGTCAAGGGCAAGAACGGCGGCGGTATTATCGAGGTATCACGAATCGACATATCCGCAAGCAGTCTTAAGAATGATATTGAGAACGTCCTTGGAAGATACGGCGATTACAGTTACGATCAGATAAAAGTCGGTATGAAGGGAATCAACAATGAAGACTTCACAACCAATTATCGTATGATAACCAGTGTTGTGAGTAAGGGCAAGTATCAGCGATATGGTGCTATTCAGAAGACAGACGGAATGTCCACACAGTTCGGTTACGCCGAAGTATATGCTGTACTCAGGGATAACAAGCTGACCGTAATATCTGGACAGCTCCTGTCAACGGATATGACCGAAAGACAGAACTTCTCGGAACTCATAAAGCAGCTTGCAGAGAAGGTGGAGTACTGATGATAGTAACTGTAAATGGCGGTACTATGCCACAGGCGGAGATCGACGAGTATGTCAGGATGATAAGAAAGAAGCATCCAGATAGGATGATCAAAGATCTGACACTTACTATCGACGGCGAATATGTGGATATTCAGTATAACTACGATACAGTCCCATTTGAACGTATCCGCAGGATAACCGGCTACCTCGTGGGAACGCTTGACCGTTTCAATAACGCCAAGAGAGCCGAGGAAAGCCAGCGGATAAAGCATGAGATATAAAAGAAGGTGGTGAAACTATGCCATATATACCATTTACTGATGAACAAAAGGTCATGGCAAATTCCGTGGATCTTGAATATTTCTTACGAAGCAGAGGCGAAAAGCTGGAGAAGGTAGGACGTGAGTATAAGCTCATATATTCCGACGGCAGCGGCAGACACGACAGTATAACTATGTCCGGCAGTACATGGTTCGATCATAAGAACCAGATCGGCGGCGGAGCTATCAAGTTTATGCAGTATTTCTACGGTATGAGCTTTTCAGACGCTGTACAAAACCTGTTGGGCTACACTGTGTCTCCCCTTGCAAGAAATGTCCCTGAGACAGCACCAGAGTCTAAAAAGGAATTCACTCTTCCGCTTAAGAACAAGACCATGAACAGAGTATACGCATATCTCATCAAACAGCGATATATCGCTCCGGAAGTAGTATCGTTCTTCGCAAAGGAAGGAAAGATATATGAGGACTCGGAGCATCATAACGCTGTATTCGTGGGATACGACGAGAGCGGAGTCCCGAAACAGGCTCATAAACGCTCTACAAACAGCTATGGAAAGACCTTCCGTATTACCGTCGAGGGTTCTGATACTGATTACAGCTTTGCACACTACGGCACATCAGGCAGGCTATACGTTTTTGAAGCACCGATAGATATGCTGTCATATATCACACTCCACCCTGAAAACTGGCAGGAACACTCATATATAGCCATGAACGGCGTATATGAGTCTGCTGTGCTGAAAGCATTGGAGCTGCATGATAACATAAAGCATATCGTTATCTGTACCGATAATGATGAGGGCGGTATCGATGCATACGACAGGCTCAATGACTTGCTTCGGGAGCGAGGATATACCAATGTTACAAGGATATATCCTACCAACAAAGACTTCAATGAGGACTTGAAAGCACGAAACGGTCAGGCTGCATTGATCGCAGTGCCGCATGAAAGAAAGGGTATTTATCATAACACCGTCAACGCTATCAACTACTATCCATGTCGTCCGGATAAGCTGACATCTCAGCTCAGGGCAGCATTCAAGAACGGTCAATACAGATATCTTGCCGAGTATGCATTAGCAGGCTCGGCTTTTTTCATGCGTGTAAAAGACGAGAGCAAGGCACATTCCGCACTCAAGGCAAAACTGAGAAAGGAATACAGAGCATACAAGGATAAGGCAAGGCTCGATGTTAAATGCAGAGATCTGAGCAATAAGCTGAAAGAGGTTCTCAGTGACCTTAAACAGCCTGCAAGGACCTATGAGCAGTCAATAGCTACTGCAAAGAAGCTCTATGAGCTTGCAGACTGTGCAGTAAAAGTCGAAACAGAAGCAGATATGGTCACCGCACCTGCGGAAGAAATGAGCGAAAATGAAGACCAGGACGAGGAAGCGGAGCTATCTCCGCTTCCTTCATTGTCATAGGGGGCGCGTCATTATGTCATAGGCATATATTAAGTATACAGAAGGATTTATTATATAATAGCAGAAAAGGAAGTGAGATATTGGATGATAAAAAATATATCTGTTAGCATTAATGGCGGCGTGTCTGATAATTTTTGCAATAGTTGTAAGTGTACTGGACAGCCGCGGAATAAACAGTATTAAATCAAAGGCGGTCGGTGACGGACAGCATGGAACAGCAAGGTGGGCGACCAAGCCGGAGATAAGGCAGACTTTTGTCTCTCTGCCATTCGAGCCTGAACTGTGGAGGCAAGGAAAAGACCTGCCGAAAGTTCAGGGAACGGTGATCGGATGTCATGGAAAGCTGAATACAACAGCTCTTGTAGATACCGGAGATGTTCATAGCCTTATGATCGGTGCAGCCGGAGTCGGTAAAACGGCATATTTTCTGTATCCGAACATAGAGTTCTGCCTTGCATCAGGAATGTCGTTTCTGTCAACAGATACCAAAGGCGACATTGCCCGAAACTACGGAAATATAGCCAAGAACTGCTATGGATACAATGTATCTGTGCTTGACCTTAGAAACCCGACCAGGAGCGACGAGGATAATATCCTGCATCTGGTGAACAAGTATATGGATATCTACCTCTCTGACAGGACCAACCTTTCAGCTAAAGCAAAAGCCGAGAAATATGCAAAGATCACAGCTAAGACTATTATCAATATCGGCGGCGGTGACAGCTCAAACTACGGTCAGAATGCATTCTTCTATGACGCTGCAGAAGGACTGCTTTCATCAATAATCCTGCTGTTAGCAGAGTTCGGTGAGAAGAATGAAAGGCATATAGTGTCGGTATTCAAGCTGATACAGGATCTCATAGCTAAGCCACCTCCCAAAAATGCTAAGGACAAGCCTCCGATGTACTTCACAAAGCTGATGGAGCTACTGCCGAGTGACCACAAAGCAAAGTGGCTGGCTGGTGCAGCTCTGAACTCAGCGGATCAGGCGATGCTGTCGGTAATGTCAACTGCGTTATCGAGGCTGAATAGTTTCCTCGATAGTGAGATGGAGCAGATACTGTGCTTCGGTACAGCCATAGACGCTGAACGCTTCTGTAACGAGAAATCCGCTATATTCATAATACTTCCCGAGGAAGATCAGTCGAAATATTTTATGGTCAGCCTGCTGATACAGCAGTTATACCGAGAGATACTTGTAATCGCCGATGAACACGGCGGCGCACTGCCGAACAGAGTAATGTTCTATTGCGATGAGTTCGGCACCTTCCCCAAGATAGAGGGAGCCGAAGCGATGTTCTCTGCAGGACGAAGCAGAAAGATATCCATAGTCGCTATTATCCAAAGCTTCGCTCAATTAGAGCAGAAATACGGTAAGGAAGGCTCAGAGATAATCACGGATAATACTCAGCTTACCATATTCGGCGGATTTGCTCCGCAGTCACAGTCAGCGGAGGTGCTGTCAAAAGCTCTCGGCGAGCAGACAGTACAAAGCGGTTCGGTATCGCTAGGAAAGGAGCATTCACGTTCCATTCAGATGATGGGCAGACCGCTGATGACCGTTGACGAACTCAAAAGTATGCCGAAAGGTCAGTTCATAGTTATGAAAACAGGAACCCATCCAATGATATCAAAGCTGAAGCTATACTTCAAATGGGGCATAAAGTTCGGAAAACCTTTCATGCTGGCAGATAAAGCAACACGTTCCGTGACATATATGGAGCGAGATGAGCTGATGAGAGAGGTATCTGTGAAATATCCGCCTGCAAAGAAAAGCATTCCTATACCCGTGGATATGACGTTTGAGGAAGCGGATATTCAGGCCGAACCCAAGAAAACGAATATTAAGACAGAAAAGAGGAGTTGATCATTTGAATGTTGAAAGACGAATATATGACTTAGGTCTGCCGCACCGAGCGGTAACAGTATACTGCTACCTGTGCGACAGGTCGAATAAGAAAGGAGAATGCTTTCCGTCAGCCAAGACAATAGCTCAGGATCTGAGCCTTAGCCGAAGAACTGTATTCAGAGCTCTTCATGAGCTCCTTGAAAAAGGACTCATCGAAAAACAGCCGAGACTTCGTGATAACGGTGGTTCCAGCTCAAACCTCTACAGGCTGACGGATGTCACAAAGGAGGTGGACGCTGATGTTTGATTGGATCGGCGATGCCATAGACTGGATCGGTGACGGTATATCGTCGCTGTGGGATAATACGGTTGGCGTAGTAACAAGTGAAGCGGCAAGAGCTATATTCGATGTAATGTTTGATTGGTTGTTCATGCTTGTGTATGACGGCATAGCGGATATTTTTAACTTCATCAACGAGTCAACAACAGACCTGTTTCAGCTTGGCTGGATACAGGCATTCCTGTCCCTTTTCCATAATATCGGCTGGATCTTATTCATTACAGGCATGGTAGTTGCAGTGTTCGATACGGCGATAGCATACGAAAACGGTCATGCGAATATAAAGGACACTTGTCTTAATGTGCTGAAAGGATTCTTTGCTTGTAGTCTCCTAACTGTAGTACCGCAGCGGCTGTATTCATTCTGCGTATCTCTGCAGCACACCTTTGCCAATGACCTTGTTGGAGCACTGATACAAAACAGAAGTGCAACTCTTACAAGTGCAGGAATGGAGGCGTTGGAAGCTCTCAGAGCAGACGTATCACTGTCAAGCCTGTTTTTCATAATTCTCTTCGGATACTGCACCATTAAGGTGGTATTCGCAAATATCAAGAGAGGCGGTATCCTGCTGTGTCAGATAGCGGTAGGCAGCCTGTATATGTTTAGCGTACCGAGAGGATATACCGACGGATTTGTAAACTGGTGCAAGCAGGTCATAGCTACCTGCCTCACAGCTTTCCTGCAGACAACAATATTATTCCTCGGACTGCTGACCTGTCCCGATCACCCGATACTGGCGGCAGGTATATGCTTATCGGCTAACGAAGTACCTCGTATCGCACAGATGTACGGACTTGATACCTCAACAAGAGTTAACGTAATGGCGGTAGGTCATGCGGTCAATATGGGCTCAAGAGCTGTAGGTCTCATAAAATCCGCATCCAAGGTAGCAACATAAGGAGGTGTCTGTATGAAAACATATATCTATCCCGAAAACCTCAGAGCTACAGTAAAACTGTGGTTCTGGTCGGTAAGGGACTTCATCATTATTTGTGTAGGCATAATCGTCTCAGTAGCGGTATTCGCTAATTTCTGGAATGTGATACCTGCGGCGGTGACGGTCTGCTTTGCACTAATAGCCCTCAGAGCAGACGATATGTCGGTGCTGGACTATATAGTAAATGCGGTAAAATACTTCCTGCTTACTCAGCAGGAGTATCGCTGGAAGGAGAAGTAATGGCAAAGAATAAGAAAAACGGCGTTCAAGACCTCATCGGTCTTGAACGTTTTACTAATTACGGCATAAAAACGGATAAGGCGGAGATAGTATTCTTCGCCGTCGAGCCAACAAACATCTCTGTACTGTCATCGGCTAACATTGAGGTCAAGGTACACGACCTGACCATCGTGTTGTCAATGATACCTGACCTCGAGATAATAGCTATGGACAGTGCTGAGCGTTTCGACGGCAATAAATGGTACGTCAAAGAGCGGTTACAGAAAGAGGAAAATCCTGCGGTAAGAGAACTGCTTCAGGCGGATCACGACTTTCTTGACGAGATACAGCTTGAAATGTCTTCAGCAAGACGTTTCATGTTCGCAGTAAGATTCAGACGTGAGAAACCTGAGCAGATATTCGGTATCATATCGCAGGTGCAAAAGAATATCTCTGAACATGGCTTTTCCGTCAAGAGAATGGATAAGGCTGAGATCAAGAGAATGCTGGCACTGTACTTCGGTGCAAGCATCATCGGAGATGAGATACCCGATATCGAAGGTGAAAACTACATCAAGGAGGCTGATACGAATGAAGAAAAGAACTAAAGAGCTGACCGCAGAGCAGAAGGAAGAAATGAGTGTCAAGAGCTACTTCGACCGCATAACACCGGGAGCTGTCAAATTCTACACTGACCACTATATCTGCGGTAATTATTATAAATCCGTATGGGTAATAACGGAGTACCCTCCCACAACAGAGCAGCTCGCAATACTGGCACACCTTGCCGACAAGAATGGTGTGACGCTCCGTATCTACAACAGGCTGGTAGACAGCATTGAACAGGATAAGATAGTTCAGCAGGCTATGCGTAAGAATCATATGATGACTACTGTCAATAATGTCAACGAGAGCATAAAGGCTCAGGACAACATCAATGACATAGTTGAGCTTGTCAGTGATATGAACCGTAACAAGGAGCCTCTCCTCCACTGCTCCGTTTTTATTGAGCTGAAAGCAGATAGTGATGATAAACTGAGAGAACTCCAGAACGATACAAGAATGGAGCTCACAAGAGCGAAGATATCAGTAGACAGACTAATTCTCCGTCAGAAGGAAGGCTTCCTGTCGGTGCTTCCGAGCGGAATGAATATGTTCGGAGGTCAGTATGAGCGAATACTTCCTGCAAGTGCGGTAGCTAACCTTTATCCCCTTAATTATAGCGGCAAAACTGATGAACACGGCTTCTATCTCGGACGAGACAAATACGGCAGTAACGTGCTTGTGGACTTCGACAGGCGTACCGAGGACAAGACCAACAGCAATATCCTTATCCTCGGTAACAGTGGTCAGGGCAAGTCGTACCTGATGAAGCTCCTGCTCTGCAATCTCCGGGAATCAGGCAAGAATATCCTTGTACTTGATCCCGAACAGAAGTACCATGATCTCTGCGACAACCTTGGCGGCACCTACATCGATATGATGAGCGGTGAATATATGATAAATCCGCTTGAACCTAAGTCGTGGACGGATGGTGATAAAGGGAATAAGGACGAGCCGGAGGCGTTCAGGAAAATATCCAAGCTCAGTCAGCACATCTCATATCTAAAGGATTTTTTCAGGGCATACAAGGATTTTACCGATGCGGAGATAGATACTATTGAGCTCATGCTCATAAGGCTGTATGCACGTTTCGGTATTGATGATACCACAGACCTTGATACACTGACCGGAGAGGATTATCCGCTCATGGATGACTTATATGAACTCTGCGAAAAGGAGTACAGGAGCTTCGATCATGAGGTAAAGTACATCTACACCGAGGATACCTTGCAGAATATCTGCCTCGGGCTTTACTCTATGTGCAAGGGTGCCGAATCCAAATACTTTAACGGTCACACCAACATCAAGAGCGGCGATTTCGTATGCTTTGGAGTCAAGGGTATTATGGACACCAACAAAAAGCTGAGAGATACTCTGCTCTTCAATATCCTGTCGTATATGAATGACCAGATACTTGGCAAGGGCAATTCTATAGCGGCTATCGATGAGGCATACCTTTTCCTCTACAACAGGACAGCTATCGAGTACATCAGAAACGGTATGAAACGCTGCCGTAAGAAAGAATCGGCATTTATTCTCGCCTCACAGAACCTTGAGGACTTCCTGCAGCCTGAGATAAGGGAGCTGACAAAGCCGCTGTTCAGTATACCGACTCACCACTTCCTGTTCAATCCCGGAAACATAAATGCTGAGGAATTCATAGATACGCTTCAGCTTGAGCCTGCAGAATATGAGCTCATCAGGTTTCCGGAGAGAGGCACCTGCCTCTACCGCTGCGGCAATGAGCGGTATCTGCTCATGGTCAAGGCACCGAAATACAAGGCGGTTCTCTTCGGCTCGGCTGGAGGAAGATAAACTGAAAGGAGTGATGAAGAATGAGCAACGTAATTGATAAGTTGGACGCAGTGATCAATTTTGAATATAAGAATAAGTACAAAGAATGGTTGAACCTGAGTCACGAAGAACTCATAGAGAAAGCCGATGAAATATCCGCCGCTCGATTCGTAAAGGATAATATCCAAGATTCATTCACAGAGGATGAAGCGGAATACCTGCTGCAGTTCAAGGAACCGCTGGAGATACTGGTCGACAGAATAACTGTTCTGAATGATCCTGATAACATAGCTGTAAAGGAGCAGTTCAGCGATATGGTATCGGAGATGTATGACAAGAAGGATGAGTATTCTGACTATGAACTTAACGAGGACTCAGGAATGCAGATGCAGTAAGGAGGCGGCAAATGGAAAAAGTGTTGATATTGCTGGCGAAGATACTTGCCGATAAAAAGACCAGAGATAAGGTGCTGATATTTATTGGCAGTATAGTTGTCGGCTTTCTGCTCCTGCTTGCGGCTCCGATAATTGCTCTGTATACGATCGGAAACGTTGACATCGAACCACCTGAGATAGATCGAAACACCTTTAATGAAAGTGCATTCATAGAGCAGTTATCTCCAGAGCAGCAGGAGCGGATGTCTGAAATACAGTCCGCAGGTGATGCGATAGAAGCAGAGCTGACAGCACTTGGCATACCGGATCAGACCATAAAGGCACAGCTCATATATATGTCATACTTCGATGAGGTGGAAGGTTTCAATGCTAACTTCTACGCTCATCTTTTTTATTCCGCCCCCAATGACGAGATACTCATTGACAGCATCAATCAGAATTACGGACTGAGTATTGACTACAATGAGTTCATGAGGACCTATACTTTTGTGATGAATGCAACTATCGATTCTCATATATTCGCAGACAGTGCCACCAAAAATGCTGCCGACCTTGCAGCCTGGGCAGAGAATGCATATATGTCGGAATGGCAGTATGCTGACAATTGCTTCGGTGAACGGACCGGAGAAAACAGACTGCGCTGTGCTGATAATGTCGGTCTTATCATGGGATACGTCAGGTTTGATGTTGACAGTAAGAGTTTTACTTCGGATACGGTAGACCTCTACTATACCGAGCAAGGCAGCATTGATACAATGCCTGATGTGAAAGGAGTGGGAGTCTTTAACGGCAGCGAGTTTGGTGTATATGTGGGCGGCGGAGAGGTTGTTTTCTCCTCTGCTATGGGCGGCGTTAAGTGCCAGAGCCTCACAGAGGGCGGCTGGACTTCATGGTGTACATTCGATGCTATATCATATCCGCAGGAAGTAGATGACAGGATAAATGAGCTTCAGGAGCCGACAACAGAAGCGACTACTGAAACAACTACAGGAGGTTGAGAATATGAAAATAAAAATAACATCGGCAGACAAGAGTGAAGAAAAGCTCTTCTATGGCATAGACTGTCAGCATTTTCAGAGATGCCGCCTAGGAAAAATGTCATATTCGGGCATACTCCGACATGGAGATTTCATAAAACTAAGCATATATTCCATGGAAAGAAGATGATCGCTATTGATTGCGGTTGTGGTTTCCCAGATCATGGTGGACAGCTTGGATGTATACGACTAGAAGACATGACGGAATACTATTCGGAAGATGGAGTTTTTACTAAGGAAGAAGCTGCTGAATGGAAGATAAACGGAGACTCTAAGATGAATGAATTGGAAAGCCTTGACAAGCAGTAAAGCTTGTGATATCATAGTCTAAAATACAGAAGAATAATGAAAGCTGGTGAAAAGAATGGTATATATAACAGGAGATATACACGGTGACCTCGATCCAATATATGAATTGTTCATAAGACATAAACCATCAAAAGATGATATTATCGTTATTCTAGGCGATGTCGGAGTAAACTATACAGGTACTCTAAATGATAAAGGACTCAAGACAGCCATGAGCAAACTTGAATCCACATTCTTCTGCATTCACGGAAATCATGAGAACCGTCCTCAAAATATAGCTTCATACAAGGAAAAAGAATGGAACGGTGGTCGTGTTATGTATGAAGAAGACTTCCCCAACCTATTATTCCCTATAGATGGTGAGATATTTGATATTGAAGGAAAGAAATGCATAGTTATCGGCGGAGCTTACAGCGTTGATAAGTTTTACCGACTGAGAAATGGCTACAGATGGTGGCCAGACGAGCAGCCTTCTCCGAAAATCAAGGAATATGTTGAAAAGCAACTCTCAGAAAATAAGGTAGACGTTGTGTTTTCACATACCTGTCCAGCCAAGTATATACCAACAGAATGCTTTCTTTCAGGAATAGATCAATCCAGAGTCGATAACAGCACAGAAGAATGGCTTGATACCATCGAGGACAAGATTGAATATGCAGCATGGTATCTTGGGCACTGGCATACAGACAAGCGAATAGATAAGATGCACTTCCTGTTCCACGGCGTTGAAGTGCTGTAAGAAAGGTCAATTATTATGAGTAAAATAGAGTTAATAAATGCTTCATGTGCAGATCAGACGGTAGATGCAGTAGTAAATGCTGCAAACAGCGGTTTATGGGCTGGCGGTGGAATCTGTGGCGTTATATTCCAGAAGGCAGGTCTCAAGGAGCTGACACAGGCTTGCTCTGCGTATAAGACTCCCTTAAATGACGGAGACGCTGTTATAACTCCTGCATTCAACATGACAAATGCAAAGAATATAATTCACGCTGTAGGTCCTGATTTCTCATATACTCCTACAGCTTTTAAGGAGTTATTCGATGCGTACTATAATTCTCTGTGCGTATTAAAGGAAAATGGGCTTCACAGCATATCATTTCCGCTTATAAGCTCAGGTATCTTTGGCGGTGATCTGCCGGATCCTGCCGGTGAGTCTACTAAGCAGTGCTGCAGAGCGTATAACAAGTTCATTGCCGACTATCCTGATTATGAGATAGAGGTAAAGCTTTGCGCTTTTACGTCCAGAGAAATGGCATCAGCTCAGAATGTTTTCAACAAGTTTATAAAGTGACTAAACTCCCTGTGTTTACACACAGGGAGTGATTTGTATCAATTATTAAGCAAAAGCAGATTATACATATTTTTTATGAAAAATACTTGCATAAAATATTGCTTCGTGGTATAATAAAGAAAATGAAGTATTAGGAGCTGATATAATGCTTATCTCTTTAAAGGTCAATAACTGCTTTATTTATAACACTGAAACGGAGTTTACTATGCGTTCTGATATGCGTAACAAGCATTTTCCAAGCAATGTAGTTTCCGTAAACTCCACTAATGTGCTGAAATCAGCAATAATAATGGGACCAAATAATGTCGGAAAGACTAACTTTGTTAAATGCATTGATGCTGTAAGAGGCATCATGCTCAATGAGGGAAAGCGAATGGTTCCGAATATATTCAATGCAGATAAGAACTGCGAATTCGCAATATCTTTCTGTGATAACAGTTTTGAATATAGCTTTGAGCTGAAGTATGATTTTCCTAAGAATGACTATATTTTCGAGAAGTTCTCAAAAATCACCTATGATGTCCATAAGAACAAGAAAGAAACAATAATTCTGCTCAGGGATACAAAAAACAAGGAATACATCTGCAATACAGAAGACGAGGAAGAAAAGAATGCTGTTATTTCAGCAATGAAGGTAACTGCAAAAAATAACCTTTTGATCTACCTTCTTGATACCTCTCAGTTCTCTGTTTTGTCTGATATAAAGGATATCATTACCTCATTTGCCAAGAAGATAGATATCGTTGATATGAATAATATCCCGATGAAGAAAACTATCGAAATGCTAAAGATGTCAGATGGCAAGACACAAAAGATAGTAAATTTCATTATTAATGCTGACCTGTATCTTGAGAATTATCAGTATCTTAAAGCTGGCAATGCCGATAATGATATCATTAAGGTATTAGATCCAAATGGTGAGCTAAACCTACAGGAAAAGGTTTTAAAAGGCTCAGAAACATTTATGGATCAGCTCCATTTGTTCTCGACATATAAAGGTCTGACTGTTCCAAGTCTAACTTTTGACTCAACCGGCACCAAGAAGATAGCTTGCCTTGCAAGTTATGTGATAGACGCTCTTGAAAACGGACGTATCCTTGTAGTAGATGAGCTTGACAATAGCCTTCATTTCAAGCTCGTTAGAGCTATAATAGCTATGTTTAACAACGAGCTCAACACAAAGGCACAGCTTATCTGCACGGTTCACGATATTACTCTGCTTGACTGCCAGAAGCTGTTCAGAAAAGAGCAGATATGGTTTGCTCATAAAGACATGGAGAATGCGTATCTGTATTCATTATCTGAATTCACAGCTGAAAAGGACGGAGTAAGAGATACAAGCGACCTTGTTGAAAAATACAAACGTGGCGTATTTGGAGCTCTTCCTGAGCCTGATTTGTTCGAATCTTTGCTGGAGGTGCAGAATAATGGCTAAACCTCCAATTAGTTATAGACACAGAGTATGTGTTATATGCGAAGGACTTGAAGATACTGAATACTTCAACAGGCTTCTTCAGCTTAATGTATGGCGTACAGACATTTATGACTTCTATCCGATTAACGCCAAAAGTGCTTCAAATATTTTCGCAAGATATCAAGATGCGTACAATAATGACGCTTACGAAGTTATACTGGTATTTTGCGATACAGACAAGGCTCCATATAGAGAGTATTCTTTGATCAAGAACAAGATCAACGGTTTTCATGCTAAATCCGGAGTAACCGACAAGGTGGTCATCTTCGCCAATCCATGTACAATGCAGATTGTTCTGTCGCATTTTGGCGATGCAGACCTGCGAAATCAAGGAAAAAAGACTAATGGAAGAATAATAGAGGAACTAACCGGGGTTGCCAATTATGATGCCCATGCTGATCAGGTCAAGGAGCTATGCTCAAAGATATTCAAGCGAAGCTATCCAGAAATGCGTGAACGTGTAAAAGAAATGGATAAGGGTGATGAAGTATCAGGAAGCACGAACTTCATTCATTTCCTTGATAAGTTTGAAAATGAGGATACTTCTTGGATAAGTGATATAAAGGAATGCCTTGAGCAATAATACTTAACATTTAAGGAACGTAAATAATATACTCGTAAGTTACTTACTCGTAATTCACGTAATTGAAAGATGTGTGCATTCAGATTCCATTTGTATGATTTGATAAAATGAATGAATTGTCGAAATATCTGTGTTTGCTTCTTCGTCACCAGCCTGAGAAAGCAGAGCTGGATATGGACGAACACGGTTGGGTATCAGTAGAACAGCTGATAGATGGTGTTAATAGCCACAGCAGCTATAAGCTGGACCGTGAACTACTGGAGCAGATAGTTGCCGAAGACAATAAGGGACGTTACAGATTTGATGAAAGCCACGAAAAAATCAAGTGTTGTCAGGGACATTCTGTTCCTTGGGTTGAGCCGGAACTTAAATGCTGCGAACCTCCTGAGTTCCTTTATCACGGAACCACTACAAAGGCTCTTGAGGCTATTGAGGAGAGCGGAGCGATAAAGAGAATGAAGCGTCATGCTGTACATATGCAAGCCGATATAAGCAAAGCATGGCAGTCAGCCGAGCGTTGGCACAAGATCCCTTTTGTTCTGAAAATAGCAGCATTGGAAATGTACAAGGATGGATATAGGTTTGGAGTTACTGAGAATGAGGTATGGTGTACTGAAGAAGTGCCTGCTAAGTATATCTGTAATAGAATATATGACAAGTAATTATGCTTTTTGGAGAATAAATCGTATTTTTTAGGTAAAATGTAATGATAGGAGAATATATTGAATTTTCTGTATATATAATAATAGGCTTATCCCTAATGATCTTCTTGTATCATTTAAAACGTAAGCATTACCCTTTTACGCCTTTGACAGATGAGTTAAAAAACGAGTTGAAAACATATGGGCTTGTGCATTATACATCCTCATATAGGAAAGAGATAATTGAACAAACTAGAGTAATGAAATCAGGTGATTCACTATTAGGTGAGTTAAAACGTTGTCCAATGTATAGAGCTGAAAAAGGTTTAATTTGGTTTTATTCAGGAAAGGGCTGTTTTACTGATTTGAATGGCAAGAGTCAAAAAATACTGAAAAAGAGAAAATGCGAGTATGCGTGTAAATTTACAAAGCTTTCGGATGATGATTTAATGAAAATAACATATAGAAAGAATGATCTTGCTTTTGTATATAAGGGGACAATTGATATAAGTAGGATAAAGATTGAAAAGATATCATTTGATAATAATCGGCGTTGAGCATGATGCTAGATGGGAGAGAAAATATGAATAATCATTATATACCTCAGTTTTTATTAAAGCATTTCTGCGAAAACGGAATGATTCAATATTGCGATATTGAGAATAGGAAAGTTGAATCCAGAAATACTCGTTCTGTATTTTCTGAAAAGGGATATTACCCAGACGAATTGGAGCATGACTTGTGTAATAAAATTGAATCACAGTTTTCTAAGCTTTTAAATGACAAATTAGCAAATGCGCGTTATAAGGTAACGATCAATTCGGATGAAATGTTCATTCTAAAGAAATATATGATAATAACGGCATTAAGGTATAATTCAAGAGAATTAGAAGATGATCCAATTATTTCCCAAATGCCATTAGCTGAGAAAACAAAGTTAATAGGTGATTTTTATAGTAGAATAAACAGAGTGCTTATTTGTAAAAATCAAAATGAAATGCTTCAACTCATTGATATTGAGAAAATGAACAATATAGGCTTATTTACCTATGTTAAGAACATTGTGCATTCCTACACCGTAATCGTAAAGACGAATAATAGCAAACAGGATTTCTTGATAACAGATAGAGGATGCACAAGGTATTCTGGACCATTAAGCGTTAAGAAAGCTTTTATGCTACTAGATGTTGCAAAAGAGACAAACGATCCGTTCCTTTCTCAGTTGGCTTCTATGGTTACAATACATGATTACTCTGTGTTTCCAATTACGAGGAATATGGCTATTATAAATATGAGCGTTTTCTTTAAGTTGTTTACAAAGGCATCTCCATATCGAGCAATGCTTTCAAATCTATCATCAACAATCAATTCTGTTTTAGGTTTTGGAGATTCAAGTATTATCGAAGATCCAAAGGTTAAAGCTTTGATTAATGGCGGTAAAGAATATACAATGGAGATTAAACAATTGTCTTCGACAGATGTATTCTTCCTTAATTCGTTATTATTCGCTTTATGTAATAAAAATTTTGCTTTTGCCAATAAAACAAGAATAGAGCAAAGCCTTGAGTATATTCAAAAGGAGAAGAATATAGATTTATCTTTTATACTATAGATTGGCGATCATAATTTGACACTAGGTGGTTTATATGGGCAAGAATCAACATTACATACCTCAGTTTTATCAAAGATATTGGGAGTGTACTGAATCAAACGGACACATATGGGAACTAAATAAAAAGTATAATAGTATACGTAAACAGGCTATAGTTTCAAGGAATAGTGAGGTCCATGTCTATGAGCCGGATATTGAAAATCCTGATAATACTATAGAGAATTGGTATTCACGTTTTGAAACCAAGTATTCCGTTCCATATAAGGATTTGGTTAGAAAACGAGCGTATTTACATAAGATTTCAAATGAAGAAAAAAGGTTGATTTGTAGAATTGCTGCTAATTATTCTGCAAGGCATCCTAAAAATATCTATAGGAATCCAATGAACAATGCTTGGGCGGAAAGATTCACTTTAGGAATCAAAAACAAAAGTATTGATAGACGTTCGATTCAAAACCTACTTGCCTTTTCCGAAGGTGGAATGTACGAGGTATTTGGAGGTGAGAAAGAAATACTCGGCGAATTTGAAGAGACTCTTCTCTTAAGTAATTTGCAGCTACTCTTTTCTGAAAAGCCAAATATAATCTTTTGTGATAAAATGATACAGCAGGTTAGCTATCGGAACGAGTATTACTTTCCAATTTGTCCATATATAGTTGCACGTTTTTCAGCTTTTAGTAAATATGAGGATAAAATGATAAAACGAATAACTGACGAAGAATACTTGCGTTTTACAAATCTTTATTATAAAAATCCTATTGTCGAACGTATTTACGCTTGCTCTGATACATTTTTAAAAGAATTATTAACTAGATAATGACTAAACTCATTATTATTCTAAAATTCTGATTCTATAGATTTGGAGGTTAATTAGATGGTAACTAATGAGGAAATGAAAATAATAATTGAAAACGCTAAGAATGATAGGAAGAACACCTCTTACAGCGTTACTCCCGAAGAAATGCAACGCTTCAAGGTTAATGATAAACTTCCTGCACTTATATCTACAAAGAAGATGGAAAATGACAAAAAACATGGAGTTACAGCGACAGCTGGCTATGGATTAATAGAAGAACTCTGTCTTATCAGCGAAGCAAGTCTTAAGAAGACGATAAACCGCTCAATTAGAGTAACGCGTACTTTTCTTTATAAGTTTACTATAGGCTTACATATGTCGCTTGATGAAGCTAACGAACTATTTAATCTTTGTGGCGGACCATTAAGAGAAACTGATCCGGCTGATTATTTATGCAAAAGATACCTTGAAGAGCCTGATGATATACATACATTTTGTAATCAATATGAAGAATGGATTCACAAAAAACTGACTAGGTAACGAAGGTGAATTTTTTTCCCTGGCAAATATTTTTTCCTGTAGTATGATAAAAGCATAGAAAATACACAGGAGGTAATCATTATGAAACCTATTATTTTTGCAAGAATAGCCGATATGAAATTCTACAAAGGTATCACCGATACTGACAAACCAGTCAATGGCGGATCATATGTCAAAGATACAAACTATGCCCATGAATGCTATAACTTTGATCCAGTAATACTTGAAGACGAGAAGGAGTATTGCCTGGGATTTACACAGCTTCTTGGCGGTAAGGATCCTCAACTTCACATTGAGCATATTGTAGGATGTAAAGGAATGAAAGATGCTTTGTCTGTTGATAATGTTATAGTTGTCTTTTGTTCCAAAGCACATAACAGCAAGACTATGAGAGTTGTTGGATTTTATAAAAATGCTACGGTTTTTCGAGACTATCAGGAATGCGTGTTCCCAAGTGAAGACGGAAACGATTACGTTCAATCTTATTCATTTTTAGCTGAAAAGAAGGATTGTGTACTACTTCCGTATCAAGAGCGTTTCAGAACAGGAGATTGGTTTGTGCCGACCAGTGGAAAAATGGGATATTCCTTTGGGTATGGTCACAACAATATTTGGTTCGCAGGCAGCAATACGTACAATATGGACGAGATCAATTATGTCAATAAAATGATTGAAAGCATAGAGAACTACAACGGTGAGAATATGATATGAAAGGAGTGGTGGTATGGGCTTTACATGGGTGAACTTTTATCCATCTTTTATAAAAGAGATCCTTGAGGCATCTGATCTTGACAAAGGTCAGATAGAGCAGATGGATTATGCAATAAAAAACGATGATAACGATAGTCTAATAAGTGTAATGTGTTCAGTGTATGCTGAACCAAATACTTCACTTATTCGTAAACATCGAAAAATAGTCGAAAACTCACTTCTTAAGAATTTCAAAGATGAAGTTGAAAAAATCTTCAAAGCATTATACATAACAGGTCGTTCATATAATGATAGATGGCTTGCTCTTATGAAAAAGGCTACTTCATCGAGTCTTATAGATGCATATATACGAGCAATGTATAACATCAGCGATATCGAAGTACAGCTCAATGAATACAGTAAATTCAAAACAACAGTGTCTCTACGAATGTCTGAAACATATGCAGAAGAAGTACCGCTATATGATTTTCAGAAAGAAGCTGTAAAAGAGCTTACTAAGCACTATATCACGGATGATATGGATTCAGGTATACTTGTTATGCCAACAGGTAGCGGAAAAAGTCGTACTGCTACATATTTTCTCATAAAAGAGATGATATCCAGAGGCTACCAGATACTTTGGATAGCTCATCGCCATATGCTTATTGATCAGGCAGCCGATTCTTACTATGATAGTGATTTGTATAAGAAATTTATTATTGCAGTGCTTCTTTATTAATACGATAGATTAATATAATAACAAAATATGGGCATACTGTAGTGCAAAAGCTAATTATTTGAGTGTATATTTATAAAGAAATATAACAGTTTGTATTGAGGAGTGGAAAAAATGCTTAAAAGTGTATTGATAAAATTTTTCCTTTGTGATATAATAATAGTATATAATGATGTTTTTATAAGTGGGGAAATATATTAAGGGGGTATTGCATGAACGAAATGAATAATACAGAGTATTATATCATTTTTGATGTGAATCCAAAAGATTATGTTGATGTTTCTATATATGCACTTAATTATTCTCATATATTATTACGCAAGTTAATTCAATGTGGATTTACAAAAATATATAATATTTTGTTTGCCACTAGAAACAATATAAGAAGTATTAATGGATTTGGCGAAAAACAAATTGAAATATTCGAATCAGAATTGGCACATTATTTAAATAAAAATATTGAAGCAAATGACAATGACAAAGATACAATCTGTAGCATTAGTGAACAGAAGTACTCTCAATTATATAATGTAAATCCTAATACGTTTTGCGATATTGATTTATCAGTACTAAAACTACAGAGAGGCTTTATTTGTAGATTGAATGAATGTGGTTTTAGTAATGTTGGTTCACTTTTAAAGTCCGCAAGAAAAGATATCATAAGATTTCATGGCATTGGAGAGAAGCAAATCATAACCCTTGAAAAAGAATTAAAAAGTTATTTGGTTAAAACAGGTGCTGTAAGCTTGGCGAAGGAAGATAGTGTATCTGTTAAAGAAGCACTAATGTATGAAAATATGAGTTATTACCAGATATTTAGTGTTGATCCAGATGACTATACAGAAGTAGATATTTCTGTTTTACAAATTACTCCAGGCATAAGGATACGTTTGGCACAAAATGGCTATACAACTGTTAGAGCTCTTCTAAAAAGCAAAAGAAGTGAATTGCTTCTTGTAAAAGGTGTTGGAGTCAAGCAAATTGATAGAATAGAAACAGATTTAAATAATGCCGAAAAAATAATAATGTCGAAAAATATCTAAAAATTCCGATTATTCATCGAAATCCTCTATAAAAATTCGGCATTACTTGTTATACTTAACAGACTAAGTATAACAAGGAGGCAAATAT